>SMVA01286442.1_pt1 | contig 12379 bp, 6 predicted proteins | sample 2456451 | NCBI WGS metagenome assembly SMVA01 (sample SAMN11095933, study PRJNA526329) | marine sediment metagenome | biome: Marine sediment; feature: Surficial sediment; material: Deep marine sediment; isolation source: Hadal surficial sediment | place: Pacific Ocean | collected 2014-05 | depth 0-1...
CGCTGCGGGGCGGCGAGACCTGGTGCCTGCCCTCTCCTACGCGGCGATCGCCGCCGGCGCCGATGGCCTCATCATAGAGGTCCATCCCGATCCGGAGATGGCCGTTTCCGATGGGGACCAATCGTTGCTTTTCGATGAATTTGATTCACTCATGGCCGGCTTGGCGCCCTTTGCGGCGGCGGCGGGGAGAACATTGGAGGGGCTCAACGAGGGGGTCAACGGAGGGGCCTGAGCTTTGTAGCCTGCATTCCCACGTCAGGGAACCGGCAAGTCGGGTGGCTCAACTCCGACCTCCCCGAATTGGCCGCGTGCCTTCTCGAGCTCGAATTGCGCTCCCAGCCGCAGGAACACTTCATGCACTTTTCGGAGCTCCGCGACAGCCCCGTCATGATCTCCTTTTTCGGCTAGCCGGCCCGCGAGCTGCCTCCGGAGCTTAGCTGCCTCGTACACCAGCGGAATGGACTCGAGTGACTCCGCTCCACGTCTTAGGGCCACGGCGCCCGTCTCTGCATCGCCCTCTAGCCAAGTGATAATCGCGTCGCAGGCATCGGCCCACGCCAGCCCCAGGGGGTGCCCGAAGGTCTCCGCGTCCGTCCTCATTCGGCGCCCGACCTCGCGGGCCCGCTCCAAATCTCGCGCGTGAATCGAGGCCTCCGCGATGATCGGGAGCAGGCGATGGATCGCCCAGACCACGTAGCCGGTACGGTCGGCGATCGCCAAACCAGCTTCGGCAATCCGCACTGCCTCCGACCAGTCTCCGCGGGTCAGGTGGTAAGCTGCCCTGCCGATGTGTGCGGGCACGACAGAGTGGACATCGACATACTCGGGGTTCATGAGAGCCCGGTCGGCCCCAGACACGTCCCACGCCTCTCTGGTCAACTCTTCTGCCACATCCAACTCGGACCTTCCCAGGCGCAGCAGGGCCAGCCAGACCAACAGCCGAGGCAAGACCGTATGCTGGCTCAGGGATCGGGCCGTCTCGACGGCTCGTTCGCCGATCTCGACGCCTTCGTCCCATTCACCGCGGGCATACGCGAGCTCGATCGATAGTTCGGCAGTCTCGAGCTGAAGAAACGGCGAGCCAAGCTCGGTGGAGAGTTTCTTCGCCTCCGCAATCCGGCTGGCCATCTGCTCGGTGTTCCCGAACAGGCCCTCCATCGCGGCGACGGCCCAGTGGCACCAGAACTCCACGTCCTTGTCGCCAGCCTGACGTGCCAGCTTAAGCGCCATCTCCGCGTGGTGCCTCACCAACTCGAGCTGACCCCCCCAAATGTGAAGCCGGACCAAGGCCGCGTGCGTCCTTCCCAGCAGGTCGGGGTTGCCGAGTTCATGTGCGAGGGTGAGCGCGTTCTCCGCCACGCGCCTGGCTTCGTCGCCCCTGCCTGCGGACTGATAACAAAGGCTCCGCGCGAGCTCGATACGAATCATCAACGGGACGTCGGCAGCCGCTTTGGCAGCACCGAGGCCACGCTCGAACGCCTCCAAAGCCTGTTCGAGATCTCCACCCGCCAGGTACGTAAGGCCGATTTCCCGGTAGTTTCGAGCCAGCCCCCCCGTACTCTCATCCATCGCCACGGCCCTACGCCAAAGGGCTACGCTCGTCTGGATGTCACCGACGCGCCGCTTCGCCCGGGCCAATCCCGCAATCATAGCGGACAGCGCCGCCTGGCGTCGGCTCTCGTCGAGCTCCCCCTCGGCAGGCGCTGCTTCGAGACGGTCGAGTGCCTCCTGAAAGTAGTCGACTGCCTCTTCATTGGCCTGTCGAGCAAGTGCGCGCTTGCCAGCCACCCCCAAGTAGTGCACCGCCTTGGCCGACTCTTCGAGGTTGCCGTGACGGAAGTGGTAGGCGAGCTCCTCCGCGTGCTCCTCGACTACACCTTGATAGTAGTTCTCCAACCATGCTGCGACTCGGGCGTGCAGCTGACCGCGACTCGACGCCGAGAGCTCGGCACGCAGCGTTTCCCGGATGAGTGGGTGCTGAAAATCGTACCCGGGTGTCCATCCCTTCTCCGATTCGTAAAGAATTTCATGCCGAATGAGCTCGTCCAAGCCGCCGGACAGCAGCTCGCCGCCCAGGTCGGAGAGGTCCTCGAGTAGCTCGTACCTGGTACGGGTTCCCAGAACTGCTACCAATCGAGCCAGCTCGAGCGCGTTGGTCGATAAGCCGGCTACGCGGCTCAGCACGGCATCGAACACGGAGCGGGGCAGATCACTGATCTCGACGCCGGACCTGGCCGTACCTCCGTCACCTGCGGTCCTCAGATCGCCCTCGACGAGGGCGGGCAGAGTGCACTGGAGAAAGAAAGTATTACCTCGGGTCCAGTGGAAGGCGAGGTCCGAGACTCGGTCGACGTCTTCATCCGCAAGCTCGGACGCGGCCTGCACGAAGGCCTTGGTCTCCTCCTCCGTGAGCGGTTGAAGATCAAGAACCGTACCAGCGCCCGTCGCCTTGAGTGACTGCTCGATCGAAATGAGCGACTGCCTCCGCCGAGGCTCCCAGCCCGTGTACTGACCGATCACGAGGATGCGCTGGTCGGTACAATGACGTGCCACGAAGTGAAACAGCTCGATTGAGGATCGATCCGCAAAGTCGAGATCCTCGAGGATGAGTAGGACCGGTTGATAAGCTGCGAGCTGAGCCAACATGCCGGTGAGGTGCCAGAAGAGCGTAGCCTGCCGCTCCGCAGGCCCCGCAAGCCGCCCGCCTGTCTGCGGCGGTTCGGACTCCAATACCCGAAGAAGTGACCAGAGCGCTTCAACACCCCCCGGGGCGAGCTCCTCGAGATCGGCAGTGTCGAGATCGCGTAGGATAGGCAGGAAAGCGTTGGAGAAGGGTGCAAAGGGCACCAAATGTTCTGCGGGATATGCGCGGCCGTGTAGGATGATCCACTCGCGCTCCTGCACGTAATCTGCAATCTCCTGGCCCATTCGCGACTTGCCAACACCGCGCGGGCCTCGGAGAAACACGGTGCTGCCCCGACCCCCCTCGACGCGATCCACCAAGGCCCGAAGTATCTCGACCTCGCGCGCTCTCCCGATCAGTGGCACCCGAGGGAGCGAGGCCCCCGGCGTACTGGCCCGTCCAGAGGCTCGACGTCTCCATTCGTCGAGACGGCGGCGAAGCTCACCTGGTAGGCTCGACTTCTCAACCAACGTCATACAGTCGTCACTCCGTCAGTCGTCACTCCATCCTCGATGAGCCCCCAGCTAATCGACAATTTCCACCACGACGGGACCGGAGACTCGTGCCATACAAGCGAGTCGATACGCATCTGGTGCCACGCCTCTCCGCTCGATGGTGCGGATCTCCTGGTCCGTCGGCTCATTAAAATGTTCATGCCCCTCCACGATCCGAATGAGGTCGCACCCGCACATTCCGATCCGGCATTCGTAGTCGATGTCGATGTCGTTGTTCTCGGCCACATCCAGGATCGAGTCGGATGCTTCGGCAGACATCGCCCGATCGTCGCCCAAAAAGGTCACCAGCAGCTCTTTGGTGGCTGGCGAGGGGCTCGTGGCCGGCGAAGGGCTCGGCGCCAGCAGAGAGTCTTCGGCCCCGAGAGCCGACAAGGACCACGAACCCGTCTTGGTCGGCATGTCCGCCCTGACTCTCAGCTTGAGCACCTGCCGACCAACCCGGAAAACGTCACCGTGATCGAGGGCGACGGCATCACGGACTCTCAAGAACGACCCGTTCCGGCTATTGAAGTCTTCGACCAGGATCTCGTCGCCTCGCACCGTGACCGAGAGATGAAATCTGGAAAGCGTGGGGTCGTCGACATCGAGAATCAGATCGGGGTCGGATCGCCCTCCGGGACGCCCAACCACGAGCGTCCTCTCCTGAAGGAGATACCGGTTGACGAGACCCCCGCTCTGATCGTGGTGATGAAGAAAGTGGTTCGGGCCCTCGGTCTGAAACACCAGGATCTGTCTACCCATTCGAATCATATCGTTCGCGGCGACAGCCTTTGGTGAGCCATGCTGGAGCTGTAAAAATGTCCCGGTCTCGCTCGTGTCGTCTCGTAAGAAGTAGCCGTCGGCGCGATGCAGGATCGACGCGTGATCGGCAGACAAGAGCGTGTCGTCAGGGAACGTTATATCGCAATCGGCTCGTCCGATGGTAGTTACCCCGCTCGCGATGAGCGCGAACTCGTCCTCCACGCCCTCAGGCGTGGTTCGCACGAGATACGCGACATCAGCGGCTGGGCGCCCTTCGGGCACACTGCCGGCGGGAGGTCCTTCGGATAAGCCGGGTTCCGTCCGTCCGTCGTCGGGGAGCGTCTCGGTTTCCGGTTGGTCATCAACGCCCACAGGTACGGCGTCTCGAATCAAGACCTCGACCGGATCGCACCCGTCCAACCTCTGTTTGACGACCTCCGCAATGAAGACCCCGTCCCGCAGCGACGCTTTGATGTTGCCGCGGTGTTTGACCGGCTGGAACCCCTTGGGATCGGAGTCGAAGTCCTCCGTTTCCAGATAGGCCGGACACAGAAGATCACCGATGAGATAGAGGTTGGGTTGCTGGGTCTCCAGCAGCGGCGTCACGGCCATCATCTTCTTTTCTTTGGGCCCGCCCACAACCATCTGGACCCCCAGGTCATTCAGGAACGGCTCCGGAATGTCCTCTCCTATACACGCGATACAGTCTTCTTTGGCGAACTCCAGGTGGGTCGTCTCCTGGGGGCGACCGGGCATGCTCTTCCGGTCTATCCGTATCGAGAGGTACTCCTTGCGGTCCTGGCCGATCACGACGGCCACGGGCTCGCTGTTGGGGTGGTACGTGGTGTTCCCGTTCGCGACATACGCTTCGAAGAACGTATCCGCCAAGGCCTTCGAAACCCGCGGCATCTTGGCGCCGCGATAGGACCAGTGAACCGCACAAGGGTCGCCGGCGTCGGTCTTCGCCTGTGAAATGGCGATGACGGCCTCCGCCGCTGATGTCCCGCCACCGATGACACAGACGGGTGATCCGACGTAGCGCGTCGCGTCGTCCAGTCGATAGGCGATCCCGTCAATGTTTCCGGGAATATCGAATCGACGGGGCACACCCCTCCCGAGGGCGAGAACGACATGCCGCGACCGATACACTTCCTCGGCCTGGGTGCGGTGGTTCCACATGGTGCCGGTCCAGAGCTGGTCGGCGGTACGCTCGAGTGCCATGAGCTCGACGCCGATCTTCGCGGGTACGTTGAACTCACAGTAGAAGCGCCTCCATTGGGCGCACATGTCGTCCTTGTCTATGTCCTCGAACTGAAGACTGGCAATCAGCTCTCCTGCCAGTGGGAACATCATCCGGTCGCCGCCCCCATAGTGCGGCAGGATCAGCTTGTCCTTCGAGTAGTCACGGATACGCTTCATGAGGTCGTCGAAGTCGATGACCAGAGCCGTCAAAGAGAGCTCTTTCGCCCGGAACGCCGCGGCTGTTCCGGCGGGCCCTCCTCCGATGATCAGCATGTCGAGGACGTCTGGCAGGGGCGCCGGATCGTCCAGTATCAGCGTTCCGTCAGCTTCGACCGCGACGGTCATTGATCACCGGTATCGGAATCGTCGGCCGGATCCCCGGGCCGGGCGGGAGTCTGCGGGTCGGGCAACGCCATTCTCACGTCGAAGGGAGCCAGCAGCGTCTTAAAGGGCTGGTCGGGTAGCGGTGACGGCTCTTGCGAGTCCGGGAGCAACGGGGCTTCAGACGGCTCGCCGTCTGCCGTCACCGACGGGTCATGGAAAACGAATTCGAACGTCTGCGCGACGCTGATCACGTTCAGGCGACCTAGCTTTACCGGGTGGGAGACCGCCATGCCGTCGACACTGGTGCCGTTGCGACTCTCGAGATCCTGCAAGTAGAACGCGCCTCCTTCGGCGTAGATACGCGCGTGCCGGGCGGAGACAACCCCGGAGGGTAGGACCATCTGACTCCCGGGATCCCTGCCAATGACGCACTCCTCCACCACCTCATGGACGATCCCCGACAACTCGCCGGTCAGACATGTGAGACGTGCGTTCATGCTCGTCCAATGAAGACGTGGTTCGGCGCGGCACAGCTGAGAACCATGTCGCGCATGTGAGATCTTGCCCTCGATGACCCCATTCGCGCCAGTCTGGTATTTCTGGGACACTAAACTAGCAGAGGTGAGAGCCGACATCACGCAGAGGACTTACTGCGAACCTGGCCCGCTCGGATGGAACAGATGACAAGCGGTGCAGTTGTCAGCCGCCTTGGACTCGGTATGGCAGGTGCGGCACGCGGAAATATCCGGAAGATTAAGGATCTCCGCGTTGTCGAGGTGTAGAGGGGCATCCAGCATCTCAGCCGTGTATTCTCTGATGGGAATGACATTGTGACAGTCGAGACAGCGCATGTGAATCGTGTGCGCCCCGTGGTCGAATTCCGCACGGTGCAGTGAGCGTTGGTCCTTCTGGACCCTCTTGATCGTTGCCTGCTCCACGAAATGGCACAGGCGACAGCCGGCGGTCAGGCTGTCCACAACGGTCCCGTAGGCCTCGACGGCGGCGGCAGAGAGGTCGTCTCTGACGTCGGCGGCGCTGATCCGAAACCGGTTCTCGTCGGTAGGGGCGAACGGATCCCTCAGGCGCTCTTCCGCTACCTCGATCAAGGCTTCAAGCTGGCGCAGCTCTTCCCGAGCCTCGCGAGAAGGTTCATCGCGCAAGCCCTGGAGCTGAGCGCGGAGGGTCTGGATCGCCTCCTCGTACAACACCCTCGCCTCATTGGGGAGCACGTTGGCGGACACAGCCAGCAGGTCCGCCAGCGGCTGAGGCCCGTAGAGCTCGGTGCGCAGGCGACGGAGGTTGTCCAGTACCCACGGGTCCTGGTGATACAATGGCCGCTTTTGAATCTGGGCTCCTCGCCGTTGGAAATCGGCCGGGTTCGCGTACTGGGTCCAAAGTGTGGTCGGCCCCCCTCTTTGACGGATGGCGTCCAGCGTCAACACCCCGGGCGCCGTACCGGAACCGCCTCCTCGGACCGGGAGCCATCCCGTTCTCGAGCCCGTCGTCAAGTGGCAACCACCACATTGGGGATCGAACGCGATGGGCTGGAACGCACGTCCGTCGGATGTTGGAGAGTGGCACAACAAACACGTCTCTTCGACGTCGTCCAGATCCACGCGATCGCGGATCTCGTTCACATGGAGGGTGTGAGAGAAGCGGAGATTCGCCGGATCGGGCAGACCCTCGGCCGCGAAGTGAAACTCCGGGTGCTCGGTCTGGAATGATCCGAAAGTGTGGCAGCCCACACATCTATTGTCAGGCACATCAGTGAGCGAAGCGTCTCGCCCCGCATGCTCACCGTGACACGCGGCGCAAGTGTACTCCTCCGAAGACGGCGCCGAACGATCGAACTCGCCCGAGCGATATACGTAGTGTGCCGCGAAGGTATGTTGGCCCAGGGGATCTCTGCTCTCCTCGTGACAACTGGCGCAACGGCCATCGGTCACACCTTCGAAAGGAGCGTGACACGTGGTGCAGTCTTCCGCGAACAACGCATGGCTGACGGAGAGCGGCCCGTTGGAGACGATCCTACCCCGGGCTACAAATCGGTCGACCAAGAAGATCGACAGGACGAGGAAGAGGGCCACGGCACCGACTTGAAGCACGCGACGCTGGCCGGCCGGGTACAGGTACCGACCAGCCACGGGTAGCCCGGCACGACCGAAGAATCCCTTCTGGTACGGCTCGCGGTCTCGGTCGGTCATAGCCTGCAGAGCCCTAGTAGTAGATGACGAAGAAGATGTGTAAGGTCAGCAGCCCCACCACGGCCACAGCCACCGGTGTATGGAGGTAAAGCCACCCGCGTAACGTCCTCTGCAGCGTGTAGTGGGCGTCCATCTCCAGCTTGGTGCGATACAGCTCTTCCAGCTCATCGAGCCGGGCTCGATCCCGCTCGGCAAGCAAGCTCCGCACCTGATTGAATTGCTCGGATTCACTTTGAATCAAGCTGGTCACGTTGAAGTAGTGACCCCAGCGGGGCCGGGGACCCGACATGTGTGGAGCCAGACGCTGGATGTAGAGATCGCGCAACACCTCGGGTCCGGTCTCGGTGATCGTCTCGGCGCGGGAGTGCACCTCCGCAATGAGCTCGGGGATCCGGGACAGATGCACCTCCGTGGTGAGGCCCGTGTTGAGAAGAGTGGGGATCCACTTTTGCAACACGAGACCGACGAAGCCGCCAAAGACGAGCCACATGCTCAGAAACCAGAGCCATCCCGTGAGTATGCCATTCGGTATGGAGAAAGCCGTGTGCATGAGCACCAGCAGGAGAAACAGCGCGCCGCCGTATACGTGGAGCTGCAGGTAGTACCACGAGCCGCCCAGGAACCGCAGTCGCAGTGCTCGCCGCCTGACACCGTAGAGGGCCACGCCACCTAGAACGATCACCGCTGCGACGCCGTACCCGACACCCCAGGCGCTACCCGGACGCACCTGCCCCAGACCCAGACTCACACCGTAGGTCACCAGACAGATCGCTACCACAACCCAAAATCCATAGAACCAGCGGGGGGACTGAACCCACTTGTTGAACCAGTCCGGCCCATCCGGCCGTTTCCTTTGACGCCCGGCCGCGGCCTTCACGGTAGAGACCGGCCGTTCGGTTCGCATCGAGCCCGGCCCCGAGCCTACTCCAGCGCGACCCCTCATGATTCAGGAAGGGGTGATGGGCGGCTTCCCTGCAGGAGCGAATCGAATTCCGCCAGGCTCGAGATACGAAAGGCGCAGGAATGGGGACAACTGCTCACGCAGGCCGGGCCGGCAGTCGACTGATAACAGAGATCACACTTGCTCGCGACTAGTCGATCGATGCCGCGGATCCGTTCGGGGAGGGCGTATTCTGACCACCTACCACCCGTCTCGTGCATGATGATCGCGTCGTAGGGGCAGTTCTCGGCGCACACACCGCACCCGATACAGAGACTGTCGCTGATCTCCACCACGTCGCCGACGTTCGCTCGACGGATCGCGCCCGTTGGACACCCTACGAGGCACACGGGATCTTCACAGTGATAACACGACCGAGCTACGAGGAAACCTCCATACTTGTCCCCTTCACGGACAAAACGGGGGCGCCCTCCGTGCGTGTCGGCACACCCACGTACACAGTCGTCGCACCGAGTGCACACATCGAGATCGATGACCAGGATGCTGTTGCCTTGGACGAGGCCCTTGGCCAGTCCGAAGTCCATGAGGTCGGACGAGCTCGGATGTTTGCGCGTGTACCCTGACTCCTCGATCCGTGTGATGGCCCCTTCCCACAGTCGCCGCTCCACATCCGGATTATCCTTCATGACATCGGCGAAGTCGGGTCGGGCGATCTTCACCAACTCCGAATAACCGACCGATGTCACCGAGAAATGCCACGTCTCCAGACCCTCGATGAGCAGCTCCACATCGCCGAAAGTCATACCCTTGCTCACATAGGTGACCACGACCTCAGCCTCGCCCTCGCCGACCTTCTGGGAGAGCTTCAGGAATCCTGATCGCACGAGATACAGAGCATCCGCGCGGTTTCCCTCGACCGCGATCTTTTCCCCCGGGTCGCAGGACACCAGCTCGACCCGCCTCGCAAGCCCGTTGACTACTTGATCGCTGCAACCCTCGAGGAGCGGTGTGGTCCTCAGCTGCCGCAGAAGCGCTCGCTCGCGGTACACCTCGTCCAAGCGCGCTTTGAGCGACGGCGACCTGCTCTTGAGGGTTCTGAGCGCAGGCACGCGGATTTGAAGCAGGGTACACGTCGTGGCCGCTCTGGCCGTGACGGACTGAGGCCAACCATTCAGCGCGCCGATCTCCCCGAAGATGTCACCGGGGCCCAGCTTGAAGACGTCCCCATCCGGGATCTCGAAATCGATCGTGGCCAAGTGCGCCACCTGGTCCCCTCGCTGCCCCTGCCCCTGCCCCTGCCCGTGCCTAGGCGCAGGCCCTGCTTCGAGCTCTTCCTCGTGGCCAGCCGTGGGCGGAGCGACTTGCGGACCCGGGACCCCGAAAGCCCGCGTCTCGTGAATCGATCGGGTCGCGTCGAAGATCGGCGCCGGCGCATCTCCGTGGCGACTCGACAGAAGATCCACCGTGCCGTCGACGATCACGAACGCGAGATCGAGGTAGCTCCCCTCCTCGAACAGGATCGCTCCCTCGTCCCACTCCACGACCGAAACGTCCTGGCTCAGCCCCTCGAGCACCTTGTCGGACAGACCCTGAAACACGTCGTGGTCTCGAAGGGCCTGCACCGAGAGCCTGGCGGAAATCTTCCTGATCCCGGTGTTCTCGCCGTACGTGGACCACCGATCTTCGTGTAACCTCGTACGTGCCCGGGTGGTGGCTTTCGACTCGCCGGCGCCCATGGATCAGTTGCTCCTTCCGAGCGCGACGTACAGCCGCTCGAGCCGTTGCTTCACGATGACGAGGATCTCCTCCACGGTGGTGGCCGCGGTGACTTCGGGTGGAGGCCCCAGATCCAGGGGCACAGATGAGCGTGCCGTCGTCGGAGCCGCCGGCCTCGGAGGCGGGGGCTGGTTAAGCCGAACTATCGGAGCTGCTTCACCCGGCGGTATGTATTCCCCCACGGAATCTCGCAGACCCTCGTCGAAGCGCGTATATACGAGGAGGTTCGCCGTCTCGAGCGGGGCCCTCCGAGAGGCTACGACCTCAACGTCGGGGATCGGGCGCTTGGCCAACTCCTGAGTGTAGGCAGCGGACAGCACTCCCGGGTCCAACTCCGAATAGGGCCTTTCCCCTCGCCCCTCCCGGCCCCGCTCTGCTCTGCTGTCCGGGAAGTGCGCGATTTCGAGGTTGGCTGCCGCGAAGTCAAACCCTTCGCCCGTCGGGTGTCCGGCCGAGATGAGGCGCTCGTCGGTGATGTGGTGGCAGTTCGCGCAAGTCGTAGCGCGGGCGATCCGTCCCTTGAGCCCGATCATCCCGAGCTGTGGATTCCCTCCTTCCTCATGTGGCTCAAGATACGCAGAGCTGGGACCATGACAGCTCTCGCAGCTGACGCCGTCTTGCACGATCGCGGTCGGAGCGGCAGTAGGGATCGTGCCGTGACAGTTCATACAAATCTGATCACCGCGCGCCATGGAAGTCTCGGTGAGCCCGAAGTACACGGCGATATCGACCGCTTTCGGATCTTTGTTGATGAGTGGGACGGCCGAGGCCTTGTGAGCGTCGTTGTACCACCACTCGTCGGCCCGATCGTGGCAGCTACCACATCCGGCGAGGGTTGTACTGTACCCCGCATCAGCCCTGGGAAACCACCCAGGCCGGTCGCGCAGTGGGCCGACGACCTCGACGGCTGGGCCGACGTCCCCGTCAGCCGTTGTGACCCGCTCGCCAGAGTCCCGACCCCCGGCCTCCTCAATGGTGTCGGCCGTGACGTCTGCTTGCGCACTTCCATCGGCGGTCTGCGCGCCCACTGCCACCGGCTCGCCTCCCCTGGGCAACTCCACGATTCCCTCAGCTACACACGTGACAACAACTACGTCTTGCCCGGCACAGGGCACAGGCCCGCGATGGACGGGATCCAGCACCACGAACTCCGTGCCGTCGTGGGTTCGGGTGAACGACCGTCCGAGCTCACGAATCGAGTCCGCTACCTGGAGCAGGGCCGCCTGATTGTCCGGCGTCAGCCTGACGTTCCTGCCCTGAACGAGAATCTCAAGCACCTCGGGAATGGCCGCGTCTTGCACGATCCTCTCGAGTGCCTCGCGCGCACCGCTGGCCCGGCGCTCCATCGCTTTCGAGAAGCGGGCCTGCACCGTGGCCCGGGCCATACCGCGTAGGCTGTACTCGTAGTCGAGGATTCGGCCGATTACATAAGTCATCCGCGTCCGTTCCGGGGACGGCGCCCGGTTGCCCGAGGCAGACGCCCACTGCTCCTCAACGTAGTTGTGTCGAATCGAAGCCACCCCTTCGACGAGCTCGAAGGAGCGACTCCCGCTGTTGTGGCCACCGACATTGACGAGGTCTTCGACGGGGACCGTGTGACACTCGAAACAGTTGGCCGCTACGTCATACAGGTCACCCGAGGGCCTAAGCATCCCGAGCTCGACGCTTTCCGCGACCCGCGCCTCGGCGTGCTCGGGAAGCTCGTCATCAGGGTGCTCCACCCCCGGGCCCCAATCATTGTGCACATTCACCCAGTCGGCGGCCGCTCCGTGGCAGGACTCGCATGACACGCCGGCTACCGCGCGCTCAACGTCGGGGGCCTTGACCGTATAGTGACACTTCAAGCACAACGCCTGCCGCTTGGCCGTCCGAAGCCCCATGTCCCTCAAGATGTCCTGCGCCTGGGGGTTGCGGTGCATGGTATCGAAACCGGTGGCGTGTTTTGAGTCCTCCCACACCTCGAACTCCGAGATGTGGCACTCGCCGCAGGGGA
>SMVA01100360.1_pt1 | contig 12377 bp, 11 predicted proteins | sample 2456451 | NCBI WGS metagenome assembly SMVA01 (sample SAMN11095933, study PRJNA526329) | marine sediment metagenome | biome: Marine sediment; feature: Surficial sediment; material: Deep marine sediment; isolation source: Hadal surficial sediment | place: Pacific Ocean | collected 2014-05 | depth...
CCAACTTTGATACCATCAGGTTTGATTGATTCCGTTCAAAATAAGGAGTTCGCATGGCAAAGACCATCGCTATCGTTGAAGATGACCCAGATCAGCGCAGTAACTACGTAGATGCTATTACTCGAAAGGGTTATGAAGTTATCGCATATAGTAGTCGTGAAGAGGCACTACGAGGATTCGATCACAGCCTTCCAGATCTGGTAATCCTGGACATTATCCTGGGGGATGAGGTAGACGCCGGATTCGAATTGTGCCGTGATTTGTTAGCTCGATCACCCACATTACCCGTTATTTTTCTAACAGAACGAATCGCAGAAATAGACAAAATCAGTGGCTTGAGACTGGGAGCCTGGGATTATTTGCCAAAACCGATCTCACTTGACTATCTTTCGGAGAGAATCAGCTCATTACTTCGCATTAACGAAGCAAGAATCCAACCCGGGACATCAAACACGGCAAAAATAGTTGGCGATATGTCCATTGACCAGGAAGCCTTGCTCGTGTCCTGGAAAGATAGCCCAATAAACCTTTCAGGTACCGAATTTCGTATGTTGGCCAAGCTGGTCAGGGTACCTGGGCATGCCGTGTCTTACGACACCCTGATGAATGCCACCATGCAAAGTCTGGTCACAAACAACACCATTAATACGCATATGCGCAACATCCGTAAAAAGTTCGAAGGCATCGACCCGGATTTCGATAGCATTAAGAGTGAGTACGGATTTGGCTATCGTTGGTCCGTCAAATGAACGTAATAGGATGATCCCGCGATGGCATCATCTTCATTCAGGGGTCCGAGGCTCGGAACAAAACTGTTAATTCTCATGAGTTTCGCCCTTGTGGTGATCCCCTGGTTCAGTTATCGCTACCTTACGGAGATGGAAGACTTCCTGGTGGACAGCCAGGCGAGCGCGCAGTTGTTGACGGCAGAAGGCATCTCCACCCTTCTCAATGGCCGCGCAGACCTTTTCAATGAACTTCCTATTTCACCTGAAGGTTACGAGAAATTGTTTGCCCACCCACTAACCACACCGATACGAATCGATGGCAAGAATAGCGACTGGGAGGCTGTTCTTGACTACAACGTGGCCTTTGGCGTTTCTGAGTTGTCTGATGGGGGAGCAAAGGGCGTTGATCAGTTCTACCTGGTGCTCGGCGAACACAAAGACCAGGTCTATGCCCTGGTTCAGGTAAAAGATGATCACGTGGTATTCAGGGACAAAAATATCCTGCGGCTGGATCTCTCGGACCATGTCCGGGTTACTTTCACCGGCAAAAATGGCGAGGTGCACAAACTCGTCATTACCATGACTGAACCGGGCGTCACCACCGCCTACTTCATGGATGAAAACTGGCGTTACGCGATTCAGGGAGAACCGGAAAATCGCGTTCGCGGTTTTATGACGCTGACCGAAGAAGGCTATTCAATAGAATTCAGGATTCCACTTGAACTTCTGGGTTCTACCAGACACTTCGGCCTTGCTGTTACTGATGTGGACAACCCGGAGACCAGGGCTATCGAGTCGATCACCGGCACACTACCTTCCGCGGGTCGCGAGGCCTTTGGACTGGTCTTGCTGAAATCGCCGGAGGTACTGCGGATAATCGAAGGACTCGGTTACTCCGGAGCAAATATTCAGGTGATCGATGTCCAACGCAGGGTCCGTGCCGAGGTTGGCAGTTACCAATCAGGTAAAATCCAGCCGGAGATTGAAAGCGAAAAAGACTGGACCGATACCTGGGTTTCTTTTGTTAGTTGGATCATGGGGCCACTCTATCAAGTCATTGACATGAGTTTGAGGAATGATCATGAAGTTTCTGAAGACAAGGTCATCGTCGATTCACTCAACGGGATACCAGGCTACCAACGACTCTACACCAGGGAAGAAGGTGAGGTGATTATCGCAGCGCATCCTATCATCGATCACGACGAGGTCATCGGCACGGTTGTGCTGCAACAAACTACGAATCGAATCCTGCAACTCAGGCGCGATGCCTTACAAGGCATTGTCAACTTTTCTGTTTTATCTCTGCTGATATTCGTCACACTTATCCTGGCTTTTTCCGCCCGCCTCGCTGGTAGAATCAGCCGCCTGGGCGCGGAAGCAAACAATGCCATTGACGTTTACGGCAGGCTTCAGACCAATCAAATCATCGCGGAAACTTCTTCGGGGGATGAAATCGGCGATCTTGCACGAAGCATATCAAGTATGCTGGCACGCCTGCATCAGCATAACCAATTTCTTGAAAGTATGCCGCGAACCCTGCGGCATGAGATCAACAATCCCCTCAACACCCTCTCTACATCACTGCAAAATCTTGAAAGCGAAATCTCCGATGCCGACAAAATAAAATATCTTGAGAGTGCTAAACGCGGGGTTATCCGTATCGGCACGATCGTACAGAACCTCGCGGATGCAGCTAGCCTTGAAGAGGCACTTGAAGCTGAAGAATTTGAAGTCATAAATCTCTACGATCTTGTTCAAAACTACCTGGCAAATTGCCGCATCGCGCACCCGGATCGCAAATTCGAGTATCGGGGCACCCAACAAGCTGTTAATGCGAATGTCTCAGACTTCCGCATTGAACAGCTATTGGACAAGCTGGTAGACAACGCAGTGGACTTTTCTGACCCCGACACCCCCATCACAATTGGACTGAACACCGATGCCCGCAGCCTGACACTATTTGTAACAAACCAGGGCGCCACAATCCCGATTGATATGGTTTCGAATATATTCGACTCCATGGTTTCCGTTCGGCCCAGCAACCCCGACAACCGCCTCCACTTCGGCATGGGTCTGTATGTGGTGCGGGTCATTGCGGAGCAACACGGCGGAAGCGTTAGCGCTGCCAATTTACTCAATGGCAAAGGTGTTACCATCCGTGTAACGCTACCCCTCCTTGATATCGTTTCTAGACAATCCTTCAGGGCCCGCTGACACCTGTTGTAGCGTCCTTCACCGCGCTAATGATTTGTAAAGCATAAACCAGAGGCAAAAAAAAGCCCTAACACTTAGGGGGGAAGATGCGTTAGGACTTGAAGGACCAAGGGGTACCAAATTGAACTGTAGGTCTGCGGTCAAGTCTAGCGAGGTAATGTGAAGATACAATGGAAGCTTCATGGAAATGGCACCCCTCATATCTCAGGTTAGATCAACTGGCACTCATAGCCCAGTGTGATTAGTTGATAACCACGTTCCTGGGAGAGTCGGCTGAATTTTGGTCGAACATCTCCTCCAGCTTCCAGTTGCCCTTATGTCCGGCGGTGATCAACAATTGGGTTAACGTCGTATTGATATCCTGATTCAGTACAATGCTGATGCCCTGCCCATCCTTCGGTTGGACGCTGAGATATAATGTTCCATCGTCCCTGCGGTTGTAACTAAGCTTGAAAGCTAATTGAATATCCTGCCCCAGCGGATACTCATTACCCTCACCCTTAAATTTTTCCCCGAAAGTTGCATCATCCATTGCCTTTTCTTTCTTAAAGTTTTGTACCGCCGCCTTTGCCTGCTGGGTCACTTGTGAGGATATGTCCGGGTCGGATTGCTTATGGTCACTTAACACTTTGGCCAGCAGTATTGCATATCGCCGGGTGACCCAGAACCTGTACTCTTTCTTATCAGTGGAGTTTACCCTGAAGAGAATCCGGTCCTCTTCAGCGACATACAGCATCTGGAGTTGGCTAATTGCATCAGTCATAGCTGGAGTATAAACATCCCCGTGAAAAACCATATCAAAATGTATTGATATAGCTTGCAGTTTGAAACTTGGCTGGTACTATATCAAAAAATTTCGATATACATATTCCTGATGAATGCCCCACAGACAAATATTGAGGTTAAATCCGCGGATCTGCTGACCTTCTGTAAGGCAACGGCAGAGTGTCTGCGGCTCGACATTTTACGGGTCTTAAGTGTCGAATCTTTTGGTGTAATGGAACTTTGCCATATTTTTGATACGGCACAGCCTGGCATGAGCCACCACCTGAAGATCCTGTTAAAAGGCAACCTGCTGCAGACCCGGCGAGAAGGCAACTCCATATTCTATCGCCGCGCTTTCATTTCATCCGAGAATCCGCTGAGTCACCTGGTGACCAGCCTTTTTGACTCAATCGACAGAATCGTCCTGTCTCCCGACATCATAAAACGTTGCCAGCAAGTTCATAAAGACAGGGCCCGGCATTCAAGAGAATTTTTCAGGAAAAATGCAGATCGACTCAAGGAGAATCAAAATCTGATTGCCGAATTTTCACATTATGCGGCATGCATCACGGATCTGCTGAGCAATGAGCATCTGCCGCACGATGGCAGTGTCATTGAAGTTGGCCCCGGTGAGTGCGATCTCATTGGGACTCTCAGCGGCAGCTTCCATTCTGTGCTGGCAGTAGATAATGCCGAGGAAATGCTCGACAGGACCAGAAAGAAGGTAGAAGGTGAAAACCTGCCGAATGTTGAGTATTTCCTGGGAGAACTCGCGGATCTGCACCCATCCCGGCAGGCGGACCTGATAGTACTGAACATGGTGCTGCACCACCTGCCCTCGCCTTCGCAGGTATTTCATTGTGCCCGGGACCTTGTGAAACCAGGTGGGCGATTATTAATCGCCGATCTCTGTTCGCACAATCAGGACTGGACGCGAAATATCTGCGGTGATCTCTGGCTGGGATTTGAACCCAACGACCTCGATCAATGGGCGCAAGATGCTGGTCTCAACAAGGGCCAAAGCGTCTACCTGGGGCTGCGCAACGGATTTCAGGTACAGGTCCGGTTGTATCACCAGATCCCTCGCCTCATACCGGTAACAACACCGGCAAAAATAGACGAATAAACGAATAAATTATCCATCTGTATCAACACGGAGTAAAACCATGAGCAACACCATGAGCAATACCCACTATAAAGTCGCAGATATCAGCCTGGCCAAATTTGGTCGAAGTGAAATTCAGCTAGCCGAGGCAGAAATGCCCGCGTTGATGGCATTGCGAAAGAAATACAGGTCTGAACAACCTCTCGCTGATGCAAAAATCATGGGCTGTATCCACATGACGATCCAGACAGCGGTACTCATCGAGACGTTGCTCGACCTCGGTGCCGAGGTCCGCTGGTCATCCTGCAACATATTTTCAACCCAGGACCATGCTGCCGCCGCAATGGCAGATAGTGGTATACCTGTATTCGCCTGGAAAGGCGAAACTGACGAAGAATTTCTGTGGTGTATCGAGCAGACCATATTGTGTGATGGCAAACCCTGGGACGCTAATATCATTCTTGATGACGGCGGTGACCTTACCGAAATGGTTCACAGTAAATACCCGGAGATGCTTGACAAAATTCATGGCATTACGGAAGAGACCACCACCGGTGTTCACCGGTTGTATGAAATGATGGCAGCCGACGAACTCAAAGTACCCGCCATCAACGTAAACGATTCTGTGACCAAATCAAAAAATGACAACAAGTATGGCTGCCGTCACAGCTTAAATGATGCCATCAAACGCGGTACTGACATGTTAATGGCGGGTAAACGTGCTCTGGTTATCGGTTACGGTGATGTCGGCAAAGGTTCCGCACAAAGTCTTCGCCAGGAAGGCATGATCGTCCGGGTGGTGGAAATTGATCCAATCTGTGCAATGCAAGCCTGCATGGACGGTTATGAAGTTGTCTCTCCCTACAATAACGGTGTCAATACGGGCAGGCTTGAGGACATCGACACAAGGCTCATGAATTCAACAGACCTCATCGTGACCTGCACCGGTAACGTCAACGTCTGTGACGAGAACTTACTGCGAACCATTGCCAGCAATGCGATCGTCTGTAACATCGGCCACTTCGATACCGAGATCGATACCGCATTCATGCGCGAAAACTGGAAATGGGAAGAAGTTAAACCACAGGTTCACAAGATCTATCGAAGCGATGACCCGAAGGACTACATCATTCTTCTCTCGGAAGGCCGTCTGGTCAACCTCGGCAATGCCACTGGCCACCCCTCCAGAATTATGGATGGGTCCTTTGCCAACCAGGTCCTTGCCCAGATGTACCTCTATGAGCAGGCATGGGCCAGTCATGACCCCAGCCAACGTGCTCCAATTACGGTTGAGGTGCTGCCAAAAGCCCTGGACGAAGAAGTAGCGGCTTATATGGTCGAAGGGTTTGGCGGTGTGATCACCCAGTTGACCAGCGATCAGGCCAGCTATATTAATGTTCCCGCTGAAGGTCCCTTCAAATCGGATACTTACAAGTACTAGGGGCTGACCGAGAATAGAAGCCGTAGCGAGGGTTATGAAACAGGAACTAAAAGACCTGCTGGACCTGCTCGATCTTGAGCAGATTGAAGTTAATATGTTTCGAGGTGTCAGCCCCGATGAGGGCTGGCAGCGGGTCTACGGCGGCCAGGTACTGGGCCAGGCGCTCGTTGCTGCTTCACGCACTGTAGAGGATGAATCCAGAACCGCGCATTCACTACACGGCTATTTCCTCCGCCCCGGGGATACGACGATCCCCATTCTCTACAACGTCGATCGTATAAGGGACGGCAGGAGCTTTACAACCCGCCGGGTTATCGCCGTGCAGCGGGGACGCGCCATCTTCAGTATGTCGGTTTCCTTTCAGGTAGCAGAGGCGGGACTGGAACATCAATCAAAAGCGCCTGAAGTACCAGGCCCCCTGGCGTGTCCCAGTGAAAAGGAATTGCATGAGAAATTCGCCAGGGATATTCCTGAAGCGTTTAAAGGCAGGGTGGAACGTCCCCGACCGATTGAAATGCGTTTTGTCGAACCCTGGAATGAATACAACCCATCGCCAATGGACCCGGAGCAGCACGTCTGGATGAAAGCTGTTGATTCCATGCCAGATGATGTTCGCCTGCACCAGTGCCTTTTGGCTTATGCTTCTGATATGACATTGATCGATACCAGCTATCGACCTCATGCAATCGGCTGGGGAAATGACAAGTTCCAGGTAGCAAGCCTTGATCATGCCATGTGGTTCCACAAGCCAATCAGGATGGATGAATGGCTCTTGTATCACCAGGACAGTCCCTTTTCTGGTGGTGCGCGCGGTTTTAGCCGAGGCACGATCTTTGACTCCGACGGAGAGCTTGTTGCCTCTGTCGCCCAGGAAGGACTGATAAGGTTACATCAATGAATCCAATAAACTATATGCAGCGGACACGGGATTTTTATCGAGCCCAGGGTTTCGAGAAGGATTATGAGTGGGCACACTATGATGAGATACCGTTTACGCCGCTGCGCAAACCCCTCGGCGAATGCACGGTTGCCATTGTCACGACGGCAGTCGTTGAATCAGATATTCCAAAACCTGTTCGCAAGGCGACAAGTTATCCATACAGCGCATTGCCATCGAAGCTAAATACCAATGAACAGGCATGGGATAAGGTCACAACGCATACTGATGATCGGCAGAGCTACTTCCCACTGGAAGCCCTGGAAGAATTGTTAAGCAGCGGCAAGATCAAGAAAATAGCACCCAGGTTTCACTTTATTCCCACAGAATACAGCCAGGGTAATACGCTCGAAATTGATGCACCTGCAATACTTGCCGCCTGCCGGGAGGACGCAGTTGATATCGCCCTGCTGGTTCCCTTGTGACCCGTCTGTCACCAGACCGTGAGTCTGGCAGCACGAACGCTTGAGGCAGGAGGTATAACAACTGTGGTCATTGGCTCCGCACTCGATATTACTGAACATTGCGGCACGCCTCGATTCATCTTTAACGATCTCCCCCTCGGCAATCCGTTAGGAAAACCTTTTGACAAGAATATGCAACGGAAATCTGTGGATTTCGCATTGAATCTTGCCGAGAATGCCTCGGCACCAGGGGTTGTAATTTCGACCGGTTTTAAATGGTCTGATAATGATGACTGGAAAGAAAATTACGCTCGAGTAGACGATTCAAATCGCCAGGCGCTACTGCGAATGGGTGAAGAAAACCGACGACAACGAGCCCTGAACCATGCCAGGGGGCTCACTCGAAAATAGGTTCATCAACCAAATCTGGCGAGTCTAACGATAACCATAAGGAATATCCTGGTTGTTGAGATCCCTATATCGGTCTCTCAGCAAATCCTGCCTCGTTGTCAGGTTGAGCCACTGACCGTCAATCATCACCTGGCTGGGCGCACTCATCACTTCTAGTGGGTCACCATCCCATATGACAATATCTGCAATCGCGCCAGATTCAAGCGAACCATAATTCTCTATTCCCCAAATTGCCGCCGGGTTAACTGTAATGGCTCTAAACGCATCCTCCCACGCCAGTCCGTAGGCAACCGCGATACCTGCACCCTGAGTCAACATCCTCGATTCAGCAAAAAGGTCGTCGGTCATAAATGCGACGGTGACTCCGGCCTCAACCAGCAGTGCGGCATTGTCGAGCCTTGCCCCCAATCGATCAAACCTCGAGGGCAAATTGTCCATAACGTTCAATAACACTGAAATGTTGTTCTCCGCCAGCAATCCCTTGACTTTCCACCCTTCCCTGGCACCAGCAAGAACAATCCGACAACCAAAAACGCTGAGTTCATCGAGCACCGTCTCAATATCGGCAGCACGATCAACATGAATCACCAGCGGCATGGCGCGCTTCAATACTTCTGACAATACCTTGAGATCAGCCTCTGATTGCCTGAAATCACGGGTTTTGCCCGCCTGATAGGCCTTGACGTTACTGCTGTATCGCTGGGCTTCCCTTAAAGAGTTTACGACCTGATCAAGGGCTGATGCCCTGGAACCTCCAGCTAATTTCCGGTCCCCTTCACGCAAATACAGATGAACTGCGTTTGTTTTATTGGTGGCAAATGGCTTCTTGTCGCCAAGCTGGATTATCGCACTCTGACCTGCCAGGAGTTCTGTCCCGGTTACCGGCACAACCATGGCGCGGGTAACACCCATCTTTCGAACCATTGGAATCAAGCTTGAATGCCGGTTCAGTGCAAGCGATACGGAGAACCCCGCACCCAGCCGTTGCCCCTTAACCCGGTCATCTTTGCCTTCTGCAAAGTTTTGCACTTCTGCAAGCCCAAGCCGGGTGCCGGAATCGAACAACCCGGGGCTTACCGTCGCCCCTTTGGCATCAATGAGCGTGACCGGGTGGTCAACTTTGAGATTCTGCCCCACCTCAACAATACGGTTCCCCTCAACCAGAATCTCACCTCTCTCGATAACACCAAAACGGGTCATCGTAACGATGCGGGCGTTCTTGATGAGATAGCTTTCAATAGAAGTGTTCTTGAAGAGATCTTCCTGGCCGAGATCACTCGCCGCAAACAACGGTTGCGACAATACAATCAGGCAGATTGTTAAGGATCTCATCGTTATATCTCCCTTACTCGCTGGCCTAACTCAAAATCGGTCACCGGTTTAAGATCCTTCTCCAGGTCAAACACCAGGGAACCATCGATGTACACTTTTTCTGCCCTGGAATAAACGCTAAACGGATTGCGATTCCAGATGACCACATCTGCCATTTTTCCTTCTTCCAGGGATCCTGTCTTTCCCGAAATGCCCAGTGCTTTCGCCGGATTTAACGTGATCCAGCGGATCGCTTCAGCTTCTGTGATTTCAAGTCCCATGCGCCTGCCAGCCGCCAACGCCTTTGCCGCCTCCTGATTGAGTCTCTGTATTCCGGTGGCTGAATCAGAATGGACGATAGCGCAGGCCCCGGCATTTGATACGAGCGCGATGTTCTCATTGATTCCATCGAATGATTCAAGTTTGAACCGGGTCCAGTCAGCCCACATGGCGGCACATATATTATTGGCGGCAAGCAGATCGGCAATTTTGTACGCCTCTACCGCATGGTGGAAAGCCGTGATCTTGTAGCCAAATTCCCGTCCTAAATCTATTATCTGTGCCATTTCATCTGCACGGTAACAATGATTGTGAACCAGTATCTCACCCTCCAGAACGCCGACCAGTGTCTCCATCTGCAGGTCCCTTTTTGGCGCCACTGGCTTTTTTAGCGGTTTCTCACGATATCCCGCATTCCCGGGCTCCTGATCTCCTTTTCCCTGATCTGCCGAGGCTTGATCTGTCAAAGCATAGTCCTTGACTTCCTGACGGTATGTGGCCCACTTCTGCTGGTATTCCTGGGCATTAATCCAGGCTTTCCGGTAATGCGCGAAATTCCCCATACGTGTTGCAGGACCGGATGGTTTTTTACCATATACTCTTTTTGGATTTTCGCCGCAGGCCATTTTTAATCCATAGGGCGCACCCGGGAACTTCATGCCCTGGACTGTTCGAGAGGATACATTCTTCAGAACAACGCTCCGGCCTCCGAACAGATTGGCTGATCCAGGTAGCACCTGCAGCGTGGTAACACCCCCCGCCAGGGCGAGTGGGAATTGCGGATCCTGGGGCCAGACACTGTGTTCAACCCAGACCTCGGCAGTGATCGGGGATGTTGCTTCATTGCCATCAGAATGGGCCTTATACCCTGGGACAGGATAATCACCCAGATGGCTGTGAACGTCGATTATTCCGGGCGTGATCCACTTGTCGCTGGCATCAACTACCGTTGTAAATTCATCAATGAGCGCTGGTTCACCTGAATTAACGGAGGCAAGCACCCCACCCACAATCTTTACGTAACCATTCTCAATGACCTCTCCCGTACCAGTGAAAATGACACCGCCAAGAATAATCGTGTCGGGCGCCTGGCGAGCCTTGTATGTAGAAGGAAAAGCACTTTCTGCTGCAACGGCAGACAGGCTGGCTACAAGCAATGTCAAATAGCCGAGAATACGGAGTTGAAACTGTTGAATATTCATCTTCTGCTCGCGATTTTATCGGCGCATTGAATCACAGTACGACATAAATATCTGTTATTCAGGCTTATACCCCTGTTTGATATCCGGGGTGCTGCTGTACAATCGACAACCAGATTCACATAATGGCAATCTCATCTTGAACCTCCACTTGCCTGTCATCATCCTTGATGGTCGGCCGAGTGTTAACAAAGGATCCAGCGTGACCATCAAGCACGAAGACAAACTCAGCAGCGTTGAACTCATCCAGGAAAACTTCGAGAAGATGGACTACATCTGCAATATCCAGATTGCGACTGCCGTATTCCTGGCCTACCACCTTGAAAAACCTGTTCTGATTGAAGGCCCTCCCGGTGTCGGTAAAACAGAGCTGGCAAAGACAGCAGCGGAGATGCTCGAACTGCCTTGCATCAGGCTGCAGTGTTACGAGGGCCTCGATGAGTCCAAGGCGATCTACGAATGGAAATACGGCAAGCAGCTGCTTTATACCCAGGTGCTAAAAGAAACTCTGGGAGAGATCCTCGAAGGTGCGAAGGGCCTGGCCGAGTCCGTTGAGAAGTTGCACAGTTTCGGAGACATATTTTTCTCGGAAGAATTTCTTGAACCCAGACCGTTGATGCAGGCCTTAAAAGCAGAAGAGAGCTGTGTCTTGCTCATTGACGAGGTCGATAAGTCAGACCACGAATTTGAGTCCCTGTTGCTTGAAATGTTGTCTGATTACCAGTTATCCATTCCTGAAATTGGTACCATCAAGTGCAATCCTGACAGAAAACCACTGGTATTCCTCACCAGCAACAACACCCGTGAAATCAGCGACGCGTTAAAGAGAAGGTGTCTGCACCTCTATATCCCCTTCCCGGATGCAGCGCTGGAAAGCAGGATCGTTCATGCTCGCGTACCAGAGATTCCCGATAAACTGCGAGCCCAGCTGGTCGCCTTCATTCAGGAGTTACGCGAGATGGACCTCAAGAAGGTGCCGGCTATCAGCGAGACAATTGACTGGGCCAGAACGCTTATTTTGCTGCACAGTGAATCCCTGGATACTGATCTGGTTCGACAAACCCTGAATGTTATCCTGAAATTCCAGGAAGACATCGAAACGGTAGAAGCCGAGATTCAAAACGTAACCAACAAGGCCTTAAAAGAAAGCTAGCTAGTTCCTGTCCGGATTTGAATATCGAGCGGGCTATCCTCGGCGGCCCCTTCCTTTGCCGGGTGATTGATTTATAAATTGGCTATTATTAAGTTATCTCATGATTTGTCCACAAAACATGACTTTATGGACAGGAACTCGCTAAATGGAAAGAATACTGGTGGATTTCGTCAAGGTCCTGCGCACAGCAGAGATCAAGGTATCGCCTGCCGAAACCCTGGATGCGATGCAGGCCCTTGATCTTGTGGGTTACCAGGATCGCGAGTTTCTGAAAAATTCACTCTCCATTGTGCTTGCCAAGAACCCCGAGGAAAAAGAAACATTTGATTCCTGCTTCGATCGTTTTTTTAGCTTTAAAGAGATTCATACTGAAGACAACGAAACTGGCACAACAACCGATGCGTTTGATGAGGGTGAATTTGATGAGAAC
>SMVA01093906.1_pt1 | contig 12376 bp, 7 predicted proteins | sample 2456451 | NCBI WGS metagenome assembly SMVA01 (sample SAMN11095933, study PRJNA526329) | marine sediment metagenome | biome: Marine sediment; feature: Surficial sediment; material: Deep marine sediment; isolation source: Hadal surficial sediment | place: Pacific Ocean | collected 2014-05 | depth 0-1...
AGGCCTCTTCCTGGGAGCCGAGGGTCTCATAGAGCTTCTCGGTGAGCCCGTAACTGAGCCGCGAGAGCTCCTGGATCTCGGCCCCGAGGGCTGCCTGATCCTCGCCGCCCACTACGGCGCGCGTCTTCTCGACCTGCGCAGCGATCGCCTTCTTGTCCGAGTCCGAGACGTCGTCTGCGAACTCCTCGAGGGTTTTAGTCGCCGAGTACATCAATCCATCGGCTTTGTTCTGCAGCTCGATCAGCGAGCGAAGCGCCTGATCGGCGATCGCATGCCCCTCGGCTTCCTCGACCAACCGCTCGACGGCCTCTTCGCTGAGTCCACTCGACGCCGTCACCTCGATGCTCTGGATCTTGCCCGTGCCGAGATCTTTGGCCGACACGCTGACGACGCCGTCGGTGTCGATCGCGAAGGTCACCTCGATCTGCGGAACGCCGCGCGGCGCCGGCGGAATGCCCACCAGCTCGAATCGCCCCAGGGTCATGTTGTCTTCGGCCATCTCGCGCTCGCCCTGCAAAACATGGATCCGCACGACGTCTTGATGATCCTCCGTGGTCGAAAAGACCTGACTCTTCGTACAGGGAATCGTCGTGTTCTTGTCGAGGATCTTCGTCGCGACGCCACCCTGGGTTTCCACGCCGAGTGAAAGCGGAGTGACATCCAGCAGAAGGACTTCTTCCACCTCGCCGGTCAACACGCCACCTTGAATCGCAGCGCCGGCGGCGACAACCTCGTCCGGATTGACGCCCGTCATGGGCGACTGGCCGAAGATGTCCTCGACCTTCTTCTGCACCATCGGCATGCGTGTCATGCCGCCGACGAGGACGACTTCGTCGATCTCGTCGGGCGAAAGCCCCGCGTCTTCGAGCGCTATTCGACAAGGCGCATCGAGTCGTGAGACCAGATCGCCCACCAGGGTCTCGAGTTCCTCGCGGGTCATCGAATGGACGAGATGCTTGGGGCCCTCCTCGTCCGCACAGATGAAGGGAAGATTGATATCCGTCTCGGTGGTGGAGGACAGCTCTTGTTTGGCACGTTCCGCCGCCTCTTTGAGTCGCTGGAGAGCCATCGGATCGCCACGCAGGTCGACACCGCATTCCTTCTCGAAGGTCGAGGCCAGGGATTCGACGATCAGATTGTCGAAATCCTCGCCGCCCAGGAAAGTGTCGCCGTTCGTGCTCAGCACCTGGAATACGCCATCGCCAAGCTCCAGAATCGACACATCGAAAGTGCCTCCGCCGAGATCGAAGACCACGATCTTCTGGTCGCGCTCCTGCTCGACGCCATAGGAGAGCGCCGCCGCGGTCGGTTCGTTGATGATGCGCATCACCTCGAGTCCGGCGATCTTCCCGGCCTCCTTGGTGGCCTGGCGCTGGGCATCATTGAAATAGGCCGGGACTGTGATCACGGCCTGCTCGACCGCTTCGCCCAAGAATTCCTGTGCCGTCGTCTTCATCCGCGCGAGGACCATCGCGGAAATTTCCTGGGGCGAACAAGGCTTGCCGTTGATCTCGACCCAGGCGTCGCCATTCTCTGCGGCGACGATCTTGAAGGGCGCGACCTTCGCGAAGGCCTGGACCTCCTCGGCTTCGAATTTGCGTCCGATCAATCGCTTGACGGCAAAAATGGTGCGGTCCGGGTTGGTCGCCGCTTGGCGTTTGGCGATCTGCCCCACGATCTTCTCGCCGCTCTCGGTGTAGGCCACCATCGACGGCGTCGTGCGCGCGCCCTCCGAGTTCGCGATGACCTCGGCCTGGCCGTCCAACATCACGGAGACACAACTATTGGTTGTGCCCAGATCGATCCCGATGACCTTCCCCATGCTTCGTTCATCCCCTCGTGGTCCGGTTTCCCGAACGAATCGGAGAACCCGAATCGAGCGGAATCAGACTATTCGTCGTCCCCGGAGTCGGCCTCGTCTTGCGCCGCCTCGCGGGAGACGATCACCCGCGCCGGACGCAACATCCGATCGTGGATCACATACCCCTTCTGCAGCACTTGGAGGACAGTGTTCGGAGGTACCTCTGTGTTCGGTACCTGTCCCATCGCCTCGTGATCCGCCGGATCGAAGAGCTTGCCTTCGGCCTCGACCTCCTTGACGCCATGCTTGGCGAGCGCCCCGAGAAACTCGCGGTGCACCAGCTCGACGCCATCGAGGATTCCTCGGACCTCCGGCCCAGCGTTCTGCCCCCCGTGCTCGAGGGCGCGTTCCAGATTATCGACCGCCGAAAGAAGATCCTTGACGAGATTCTGATGTCCGAACTTGAAGCTCTCTTCCTTCTCCTTGAGGCTCCGACGCCTGAAATTCTCGAATTCCGCTTGAAGCCGCAGGGACTGCGCGCTGAATTCGTCGAATTCCTTCAATTTCGCCTCGTAGACGCCCTTGAGGTCCTGAAGCTCGACCGAAAGCAATTCAATCGTCAATTTGTCGGGCGAGACGGCGTCGTCAGGCGGTTCTACAGCTTCAGCCGCAGGGGCTTCTCGGGCCTCGACCGCCTCCGTCGCCTCCCGCAGGGCCTCCTCGAGTTCGGCGCTGGCCTCGATCGTCGGACCCTCCTCCTCGGGCGAGGCCTCCTCGGGTCGATCGTCCGCTCGATCGTCAGGTAAATCATTCATCACAGAACTGTCCGTTCTCCAGGGTCTAAATCAACATACCCACTTTTCGCATGGGCTCGGCCCGCGCTTGACGTCAATCCGCTCTCAGGCGAGAAGCTTTCGTGTGACCAGCTGAGAGCAATAGCTGACGAGGGGGATGACGCGACCATAGTCCATGCGCCGGGGGCCAATCACGCCCAGCACCCCGAGCGAACCACTGGCACCGGGCATCCCGTAGGGAACGGCCATCAACACACAATCGCGCAGCGCGGGTTCCCCAAGCTCGGTGCCCAACGACATCGAGAGTCCGACGCGCGTCTCGCCGCTATCGACCTGAGCCGCCTCGGCGATCTGGCGCAACAAATCCAACAGGCGCTGATTCGTTTCGAGGGCCGCAAAGAGTCCCCGGACCCGACCCGGATCGGAGAATTCCGGCTGATCCAGCAGGGCCAACCGGGTTGCGATGACGAGATCCTCGTCGTCCTGGATCTTGCACGCGCTGAGACCCAACGCCCAGACCTTCTTCATCAGATCATCCGCCTCGCCGCGAAGCAGCCGACGTTCGGATTCGAGATGGCTTCGAAGACCCACCAGCGTGCGACCCGCAACCCGCTCGGCCAGCCGACGCCCGATGCGTTCGAGGTCGCTGCGCGTCGTCGGCTCGACCTCCTCGATGATCCGCTCGATGATGCCGCCGTTCTCGGTGATCAAAACGACCAGCACCCGTTCCGTACTCACCGGAACCAGATGCAACGTTCGGAGTCTCTGATGCTCGGCGCGCGGCGTAACGACGAAGCCGAGTTGTCGCGTGTACTTCGAGAGGAGATGCGAGGTCTGTCGCGGCGTCTCCGCCGCATCGACGCCATCGAGCGCACGATCGAGCAGGCGCTGATGATGGGGTCCGAGTTCCGCCAATTCGAGCAAATTGTCGATGAAGACACGCAGCCCGAGTTCGGTCGGCACGCGACCCGCGGAGCTATGGGCCTTGTCGATCAGTCCCGCCGTGTGGAGTTCGGCGAGCGTATTGCGAATACTCGCCGGCGAGAGGGGCGTCTGCATCAGGAGGGAGAGCGTCTGGGAGGCGACCGGGCCGGCCTGGCCGACATAGGCTGCGACCAACGCGCGCAGGACCATCGCTTGACGTTCGCTGAGTTCGGTGTCGGGAATCGGCCCGTGGATTTTCGGCTTGACCGGCGGCGATGTCAGGCGAGACATGGAAACCCCAATGAATTCGAAGGTTCACGTATAACGCCGCCCTTCGAGAGCGTCAATTCCCACCCCTCGCGGGCGTCCGGAGTTTCATTCACCCGACACGAATTCCGCAGCGACGCTGTCCGCCATCAGCCGCCCCGCGTTCGTCAGCCGCAGGTCCAATGCGGCCGGCTCGCCCTCGACGAGCCAGCCCCGCGCGATCACCGCGTCGATCTCCGTCCCGAAGAACGATCGCGGGGGCGCACCGAATTCCGCCTCGAAGGCCAGGGCCGAGAGGCCTTCCCGTTGGCGTAGGGCGAGAAAAACCGCCTCGCCCCGCGCGGTCGCCGGGGAGAGTGCCTCCTGCTCGCCGACCTGGCCGGGATGGCTCTCGACGCGGGTGAGCCAGGACCCCAGTGTGCGGACATTGGCACGCCTCGCCCCATGTGGCTGGGCGGGACTGCGCGCCTCCGTCGAATGCGCCCCCATTCCGAGCCCGAGCACGGCCTGACGCTGCCAGTAGCGCGCGTTGTGGACGGCGCGCGAGCCCGGGCGCGCATAATTCGAAATCTCGTAGCGCTCGAAGCCGGCCGCTTCGAGACGCGATTCGATCTGCAGGATCATCTCTGCGGCGAGGTCCTCATCGCAGGCCTGCAGCTTGCCCTCGGCCAGTGCGCGTCCGAAGGGCGTTCCGGGTTCGAAAGTCAATTCGTAGGTCGAGATGTGTTCGGGCTTCCAGGCCAGGACTTCTACCAGATCGCGATCGAGATCCGACCTCGACTGGCCGGGACCGGCAAAAATCAGGTCGAGCGAGATATTGTCGAAACCCGCCGCCCGCGCCGCCAACAAGGTCTCTCGTGCAATGGGGGCACGATGCGCCCGCCCGAGGCGCTTCAACTGGGTGTCGTCGAAGGATTGAATCCCGATCGAGAGGCGATTGACGCCGGCTGCGCGAAAGCCGGGAAGGCGTGCTTGCTCGAGTGTGCTCGGATTGAGTTCGAGGGTCGTTTCGATCGCCCCGCCGGATGGGGAAACCGGAAACGATCGCCCGATGGCTTCGAGCAGCCGCCCGATCGACTCCGGACTGAAGAGCGAAGGCGTTCCCCCGCCTAAATAGATGCTCGCGAGTGCCCTGCCCTCGAAATCCGCTTGGCGCGCCGCCAACTCCCGACACAGCGCCTCGATATAGCGGGCTTCGGTTTCGGGTTCGAGCATTGGGGCCAGCACAACCGCAAAATCGCAATACGGACAGATTCGCTCACAGAAGGGCAAATGGACGTAGACGCCGACCGCGCCATCGTCAAAGGCGCTGGAGGCGCGCGACGCGTCGGCGGGTTCTCGTTCTTGCGCCATTCCCCAAGGCTAGCTCCGACACGATCAAAATTGGCGATGACGACAGGCTTTCTCCCGGTCGCGATCGGAGGATTGACCGTCAGTCTGATGGACTATATAGTCAGTCCATATGACTAAATAAGAACGAGGCCATGAACCCGACTTCCTCCACGACCCTACCCCTGTCTGCTTTGATCCCGGTCCTGCTGGCATTCCTCTTCACCGTCGGCGTGGCCTGCACCGTCCGCTACGACGCCCCACTCGCCGAAGGCACGCCCGCGGCAGAGGTCCCCTGGCTCGAGCAGGAGGCCTACCCCTTCGTGTCTCATTTCCTCGATGTGCCCGGCGGAAAACTCCATTTCGTCGATGAGGGACCCCGCGGCACCTCTCCGATCGTCTTCGTCCATGGCACGCCCACCTGGTCGTTTCTGTATCGCTCGATCATCAAGGGACTCCGCGAGGACCATCGCTGTGTCGCCTTCGATCACATTGGCTTTGGCCTCTCGAGCAAGCCCCCGCCGGAGTCGTTCGGCTATGCACCCCAAGATCACAGCGAGAACCTCGTTCGCCTGCTCGACGCGCTCGATCTAACGGACGTCACGCTCGTCGTTCACGATCTCGGCGGTCCAATCGGGATCGGAGCCGCGCTGGCTCGCCCGGAGAGAGTCGCGCGGATCGTCGTCGTCAACTCTTTCGCGTGGTCTCTCGCCGAAAACGAGCAGGTTCAAACCATCGACCGTCTATTGCGGAGTGGCTTCGGGGAATGGCTCTATCTGAAACGAAACATCTCGCCCGAATTCCTGCTCCCCGGCGCCTTCTCGGACGACTTCGAGCTCAGCGAGGAGACGCTGCGCCAATACACCCACCCCTTCGCCGACGAGACGACGCGATCCGGATTGCTGCAAATCGGACGCGGTCTGCTCGGCTCGTCCGCCTGGTATGAGGAATTGTGGGCCGAACGCGAGGCCCTCGGGTCCCGGGTTCAACTTCTGGTCTTCGGGCTCGATGACGATTTCTTTGGACGCGAGGCATTCGAGACATGGCGGGCTAGGTTCCCCGAGGCGAGGGCCATCGGGCTCGACGGCGTCGGTCACTTTCCGCAGGAAGAGGCGCCGGGTGAGCTGACGCAGGCGTTGAGAGGGCTACTCGCCCTCGGAGCGAACGATGACGGCCACGAACAAGGGAATCCTTCGAGTCGAGATCCAGGCGAGCGTCGGCCAGAAGCTGCTGCGCGTCGCGCGGCTTTTCAATGAACGCGCGATCGAGGCGCTACAGCGGCGCGGCTATCCGCTTCGCGAAGCCCATTTCCGGCTCTTCCCGCATTTCGATTTCGACGGAATTCGGCTGACGGAGCTCGCTTCGCGTGCGGGGATCACAAAACAATCCGCACAGATGTTAGTCGATGAGATGGTCGTCGCGGGATACCTGAAGAGACGGCCGGATCCCAAGGACGGTCGCGCAAAGTTGATCGTCCTCACCGCCAAGGGAATTCGAGGAGTCACCGACGGAATCGCCGTTCTGGGCTCGGTCGAGGCCGACGTGACCGAAGCCGTGGGTCCACACAAAATGGTCGCCTTCGCAAAGTCGCTCGATGCGATGCTCGAAGTCCTCGACGAGTAGACGAGTAGACGAATAGAGGCACATCATCTCGCGATCGGGGCCCAAGCCGCCTTCCAACGGCGCCGGACCGTCGCTCCAAAAATCCGGGCGAGCGCCCACCGCCTCCGGTACTCTCCGCGCGATTTGAACCGATCCGCCCCCACCGATGACGCTTCGACGACGTTTCGCGTCCTGCGCAATGGCCTGAAAATCCTGTTGCGGGAGAGCCATCGCTCGCCCGTGGTCGAGCTTCAGATCTGGGCGGGCGTGGGTTCGGCCGACGAGAGGCCCGGCGAAGAGGGGCTCGCCCATTTCCACGAGCACATGCTCTTCAAGGGGACCAAGCGACGTGGCGTGGGCGAAGTGGCCGGTGACATCGAGGGTCTGGGCGGGCATATCAATGCCTATACCTCCTTCGACTCGACGGTCTACCACGCAACTCTGCCCTCGTCGGCCTGGCGCGAGGGGCTCGAAGTCCTGACGGACGCCGTTCGAAATTCGATCTTCGACGTGGAGGAGATCGCGCGCGAGCGCGAGGTCGTGCTGGAGGAAATTCGCCGCTCCGACGACACACCCGGACACGTGCTCGGCGAACTCGCCTTTGGTGCGTGTTACCGCGGCCACCCCTATGGCCTTCCGATTCTCGGACCCGCGTCGAACGTCGCGGGTTTCGACCGCGAACAGGTCAGGGAATTCTTCCAGCGCTGGTATACGCCCGACAATTTGACGGTCGTCGCGATCGGCGATTTCGATGCACGCGAGGTCGCAAGCGAAATCGAACGACTCTTCGAAGACGCGGTACCCGGCAAGACAACCCGAGATCGATCCGATGAGCCGATGCCGACCGCCTTGCGCGTCGAGGTTCTGCGAAAACCCTTCGAAGGCCACCGCGTCGATCTCTCTTGGCCGGCCGCCCGGTTTCGAGATAAAGACGCGACCTATCTCGACCTCTTGGCCTATGTACTCGGAGAGTGTGAGTCGAGCCGGCTCATCAGGAAGATCCGCGAGGGCGAAGGGCTCGTCGACCGAATCGACGCGGGGGCCTATACGCCTCTCGATCGCGGTCTCTTCAGTATCGGATTCGAGACCGATGCGAATCGCCTGCTCGATGCGACCGCTCGCATCGTCGAGGAAGTCGACCGTCTGCGCCGCGAAGCGGTGTCTCGGGCCGAACTCGAACGGGCGAGAGTGAACTTTCTGGCCAGCGAACATTTCGATCGGGAGAGCGTCTCCGGCGTGGCCGCCAAGCTCGGTAGTTTCGAAACCATCGGAGGCGGCTGGCAACACGAGGTCGAAGCCCTCGAAGTCCTGCGCAATGCGACGCCCGAGGATCTGCTCCGGGTCGCAAAGCGATATCTCGAGCCCGAGGCGCTGACGATCGCGGTTCTGATGCCCGAAACGACGGCGCCCGAACTCAACGAGAGCGCGATTCGAGGCGCGGTCGCGCAGGGTCTCGAAATGGCCTCGCGTCCCAGAGCGCTCGAACCCGAAGAAGTGGAGCCCTCGCCTCCACCGGCCTTCGACGAGGGTCCGTCCCCGAAGCGGTTTCGTTTCGGGCCGCTTCGAACGACGGCCGACGGCGCGGGCGAGCGATTCGACGCGACGCTCGAAAATGGCCTGAAGCTCCATGTCCTGCGTCGACCCGAAGTGCCGACCGTCGCCATCCGCTTCGCCACACTCGGCGGACTGTTATGCGAAGACGAATCGACGTCGGGGCTCACACGCTATCTGGCGGCGATGTGGACGCGGGGTACGCGAAACGACTCGGCAGCCGTATTCGCACGGAAAAGCGAGGAACTCGCTGCGGAGATCGACGGTTTCTCGGGCCGAAACTCGATCGGGCTCACTCTTGATTGCCTGAGCGAGAATCTGGAGCCGGCATTCGATCTTTTCTCGCAGGCTCTTCTCGAGCCGCGCCTCGACCCCGAAGAGGTCGAACGCGAGCGGCGAGAATCGCTCGCGGCCCTCGAACGTCGAAACGATCGCCTGGGTCAGCGCGCCTTTCAGCTCTTCACCCAAACCGAATTCGAACGACATCCCTACCGTCTGACGATCCTCGGTGAACCCGAAAGCGTCGGGCGATTCACGGTCGACGATCTCGCCGGACATGCGGATCGACTGGTGACGGCGCGAAACGCTGCGATCGCCGTCGTGGGGAATGTCGACCCGGAGCGGATCGGCCGCCTCGTCGAACGCCACCTCGGCTCGATGAAGAGCGGCGTCGATCGACTCGAATTCCCACCCGAAGAGCCACGCGGCGTAGGGATCCGAACGTCGGAACGGATCATGGACCGCGCACAGGCCCATCTCGTGATCGGTTTTCGCGGCATCACGATCGACGATCCGGATCGATACGCACTCGAGCTGATCTCACAGATCCTGACGGGTCAGGGCGGCCGACTCTTCCTCGACCTGCGCGATCGCCAGAGCCTCGCCTATACCGTCTCCGCCTCGAACATCGAAGGTCTGGCGCCCGGCTATTTCACGATCTACATCGCGACGGCGCCCGAAAAAGTCGAACGCGCTCGCGCGGGCATCTTCGAGGAGATCGATCGCCTCGTCACGCACGCGCCGAGCCCGGCAGAACTCCAACGCGCGATCCGCTTCGGAACCGGAACCTTTGCCATCGCTTCGCAACGCAACCATGCGCGGGCCGCGCATCTCGCACTCGACTCGATCTACGAACTCGGTCCGGATCACGCCGAAGGCTATCCCGAGGCGCTCGCGCGCGTGACGCCGGAGGATGTGCTTCGCGTGGCTCAGCGCATCTTCCGACTCGACGCCTATAGCGAGTGCGCGATCCACCCCTGAGAGAAGCGTGCGGGATGTCGAGACGTCCCTATCGGTGCTATGGCGACGTGGATTCGGTCGTATTCGCGACTTCGTCCACGCCCACCGCAGCGCCGTCCGTTCGCGGATCGGAGCCCCCGAAATGCTGGCCACTCGAAGGATCGACCACGATCACCTCCGCGGCTGACCAGGGTCGGCTGCTTCGCTCGACGACGTGACCCCGGGCTTCGAGGGCGAGGATGACTTCATTCGGCGTCTCCGGCTCGACCCGCAGAAGGTTCGGATCCCATTGATGATGGAATCGAGGCGCGGCGGCGGCGGCGCGGGGATCCAGCTTCCAGTCGACGACGTTCAGGATGGTAAGCAGCGTCGTCGAGATGATCCGCGGCCCGCCCGGGCTCCCGGACACCATGAAGAGCTTGCCGTCGCGCTCGAGAATCGTGGGGGTCATGCTCGAAAGAGGTCGCTTGCCGGGCGCGACGAGGTTTGCACCGCGCGTATCGACGAGCCCGTAGCTATTCGGGGTTCCCATCGCGATCGCGAAATCGTCCATCTCGTTATTCAGCACGATTCCGGTTCCGGGGACCGTGATTCCAGAGCCGAAGGGCGTGTTGATCGTCATCGTCAGCGCGACGGCGCGGCCGGCATGATCCGTCACCGAGAGATGCGTCGTCCCGGCATCCTCGGGAAGGCCACCCGGACGCACGATCGACATCGCCGCCTTCGGATCGATGCGAGCCCGCTGCGCCTTCGCATAGGCCTTCGAGACCAGTCGATCGATCGGAACATCGACGAAATCCGAATCGCCCATATAGGCCGCGCGATCGGCAAAGGCGAGCTTCATCGCCTCACTCACGAGATGAATCGCTTGCGCGCTGCCCCGACGCAACTTTGCCAGGTCGAAGCCTTCGAGAATATTCAGCGCTTCGATGAGGACCACGCCGCCCGAAGAAGGCGGCGGGAAGCTGGCCACCCGGAGTCCCCGATAGTCGCCGATGACAGGCTCTCGCCAGCGCGGCTCGTAGTTCTTCAGGTCTTCGAGCGTAAGCAGTCCTCCACGCCGTTGAACTTCCGCCACGATCGCTTTCGCGAGCGCGCCGTCGCGCAGAATCGACGGGCCGCGACGGGCAAGCAGGCGCAGGCTCTTCGCAAGATCACGCTGCACGAGGCGTTCGCCCTGCATGTCCCGCTCTCCGAAGGGTGCGAATTGAATCCGCCAGGTCTCGGGGAAGCGCGCCTCGTTCAAGCGCCCGCGCATGAAGCCTGCTAGGCGTGCGTGATAGCGACCGATTTCGACGCCGGACTCCGCGAGCTCGATCGCCGGAGCCAGCACAGTCGCGAGGGGCATGGTTCCGTACTTTTCGAGCAACAAGACCATTCCCGGCACGAACGAGGGCACGGCGACCGCGAGCGGTCCGTGCACCGACGCATCCTTGGCGACGCCCGGCTGGGTATACATGGTCGAAGTCGCCGCTGCGGGCGCGGTCTCCCGAGCGTCGAGCGCATGGATCTCGCCGTTTTCGAGTCGCACCAACGCGAACATGCCCCCGCCCAGGCCCGCCGAGAAGGGCTGAACAACGCCCACGGCGAAAGCGGTTGCGACGGCCGCGTCGATCGCGTTCCCGCCCTGCCGCAGGATACGCGCGCCGGCTTTCGCGGCTTCGTGATGGGTCGAAACGACCATGCCCAATCGGCCCACTTCCGGCCCAACGGGTTCGGCCATCCCGACGGCGGCACCGAATCCGATCTGAAAACCCAGCAGAAGCGCCACGAAAGAGACGCCGAGTGGCAAAGGACTCAGATTGCGAACTCCTTTGGACGATGAAAACTCCATGCGCTTCACGCTATCACAATCTCCGAAACACTCGACGCAGGCGTCAGTCGAGACCGACACTCGGCGTCTCCGCATGGTATTCGGAATGCTCTCCTTCGTCGCCATCGCGAGTCTCACGATCGCTTGCAACCGGGTCGAGACGGAGGGTGACCTCGAACACGACGCCTCGCGCGCGTCCGACTACGAATGGCCCAACGATCCGAGCCACCCGACGATGACCCTCGAGATCGCGATGAACGTGGATCTGGATGGCGGGCAAGGGGACGCGCCGGCTCACGGGACGATCTCGATCGAACTCATGCCCGAACTCGCGCCGGTCACGGTCGCGCACGTCATCCAACTCGCGAAGAACAACTACTACGATGGAACGACCTTCCATCGCGTCATCCCCGACTTCATGATCCAGGGCGGCGATCCGAATTCTCGCGATCGCGATCCGAACAACGATGGAAACGGAGGCTCGGAGATGCAGATCTCCGACGAATTCGGTGACGCACCCTTTCTCCGCGGTGTCGTCGGCATGGGAAACCTTGGACGAAAAAATACCACGGGTAACCAATTCTTCATCGTGCATGCCGATCAACCCAGCCTCAACGGCCGCTACACCGTGATTGGTCGAGTGATTTCGGGAATGGATGTCGTCGACGCGATCACCCGGGTTGCCATCGACAAAGTCGGACGATGGGGCCCTCGAGACCGGCCGATCGAGAATGTCTTGATGAGGCGCGTGGCGATCGAGGAGCGCGCCGCGGCTCCCAGACGAATCGCCATGGACGACCCGCTCGGCGGCCGGGACGGAGCGGTCGGCGACTAGCGAACGCAGCCCTTCCCCTAGGGATGTCCGCGAGATTTCAATGGTTTACGGCCGACCTCTCTAGACGATGGCCGGGGTTCCGGTACTCTTCGGCTCCTTCGGTGGCCCGGTAGCTCAGTTGGTAGAGCACTCGACTGAAAATTGAGGTGTCGGCGGTTCAAGTCCGCCCTGGGCCACCACCTCTCCTGCCATTCGCGCTCTTCCTGCCGACTTCGAGGTGG
>SMVA01059613.1_pt1 | contig 12367 bp, 10 predicted proteins | sample 2456451 | NCBI WGS metagenome assembly SMVA01 (sample SAMN11095933, study PRJNA526329) | marine sediment metagenome | biome: Marine sediment; feature: Surficial sediment; material: Deep marine sediment; isolation source: Hadal surficial sediment | place: Pacific Ocean | collected 2014-05 | depth...
CAAGGCGACGCTCACAAACAGTGTTCTACTGTCATTTGACCGTCCGCTTACAGGCGCGAAGCAGTCATGAGGGCAGCACTGTCTGAACGATTAAGTCTGAGCTATTGGGCCTGAGAATCAGCATATACTCCCGCCCCTCCAACACCTCCAACACCCATCGATTTATCTGATCGGGCACTCATATAGAGATTCAAATTCAGGCAGTTACGGCAGGCGGGGTTGTTGGAGTTAGTGTGCTCCAACAAGGGTCCAACAAGCTCCAACAACAGAATTGCTGCGTTGGGGTGGAATTGGTGCCCACTTTGGTGCCAAAACCAGGATCACGCGCGAATATTATTGTCGCTCAGAAAAAAACCAGGCAGCGGGTCTCGATACTTTCGCGGGGAGCTGCGTCCGCGGGAGCGTCGGGGGCTTCGAAGGACGAGTGCAGGGTAAAGCGGGCGCGCCCGTCGGTTTCCGAATCAAAGGTCTTGAACAGCAACGTCTCATCCATTTGCATCTCGGGGAAGTAATACCAGCGATGTCCGGGATAGTGCAGGGCCAGCTGAATTTCTCCGGTACGCTCCTCGGCGCGACGTTCGACGGAAACCAGGTCTTCCGGTCTCACCGTCGAGGCATCGCACAGCGCCAGCGGATGGTTGTATACAGGCCCGGAAATCGAACGCCATACGTTGATTATGGCGAAACGCCGTTGCAACCGGTTGTCCGCCTCATCCGGGTCCGATGCGAAGTGGTCGCGTAGTCGCTTGATGCCGGAGCGCGCGGTGTAATCGTTGTGAACGATAGATGCGGCCTCGCGAATCTTTCTATCCCTCTGTCGCTCGACAGAAGTCGAGCGTCTCGTATCGTCGAAAATCTCGATACGGGCTGCGCCCGTAATATCTGTCAGCAGCGCTCTCACTTCGTCGTGGTAAGTGGATTCGACCTGCGCGTTGTCATAGAAATCTTCTACTCCGGTCGTTCGTCGCACCAGCCTGAAGCCTTCGATATCCAGACTGGAGACCTGTTTGTGCTGGCGGCCATCGTGAACCGGCACTTCCTGCATCGTGAAGTTACCGATGTGTTCGGTCTCATCGCCGCCACCTTTAGAGGGGATGTAGACGAGAGGCTCATCGATGTTGTCCAGAAATTTGAGATTCGCCATTATCGGCGCAGCTTGCATTCCGTGTTTTCCCGTTTATTCAAAAAGTTCTCGCATTCTTGCCACGCCGTCACGGATATCGTCTTCGTCGTAGTGCGCGAAGCTCAGGCGAATAAAATTGCTCAGCTGGCCCTTACTGGAAAACAATGTTCCGGCCTGGAACCCGGTCTCGTGTTCGCGCGCTTTATCTTTCAAAAGCATGGTGTTTACGGACTCGTCAAAGCGCATCCAGAAAAAATAACCGCCATTTGGCCGTGACCACTCGGCGAGCCCACCGAAATGTTTGTGCAGGGCAACGTCCATTGCCTCGACCCTGCCGCGATAGGCACTGCGTAGTGTTTCGAGGTGCGAGACCAGTAATCCGTTGTCGATCGCATGCCGGACTATATGTGAGCTGATGTGATTGATACTCCCGCCGCTGTTGATAAAGCCGTTGGCCAGGATCCTCTTTCTGAGTGCATCGGACGTCTGAATCCAGCCGAGACGCATGCCTGGTGCGAGTATCTTCGAAAACGAGCCAAGCGACACCACAGTTTCACTCTCAGTCATCGTGCCGTAGGCTCGCGGCGGCGCATCCGCGTAATAGAGGAGTTGATAAGGCTCGTCCGCAACAATTCGAAAATCATGCTCCTGAGCCAGCTCGACGATCTGCCGCCTTCGGGCTTCAGTGGAACAACGCCCGGTAGGATTGTGGAAACTCGGAATGGTATACACGAATGCCGGCGTCACCTTCGCCAACGCCTGCTCCAGCTCATTAACACAGAGCCCATCGTCGTCCATTGGGATGCCGACGATATTCAGGCCATGATCGCGAAATATCTGAAATGCCAGAAAGTAGCTCGGTTCCTCGACGAATACCGTATCGCCGGCTTTCGCAAAAACGGTGGAAACCAGGTCGATTGCCTGTGAGTTGCCTCCCGTCACAAACAGGCTTTCAGGCGTTGCCACCGAGCCGTAGCCTGCGGTCAGAAAGCGGGCCAGCGAGTCGAGAAATCGCACGTCGCCCTGCTTGACGCCGTAGTTTAGTTCGAACGGTTGTGCGTCGGCGAAAAAAGATTCACTGGCCTGTCGTACGAGGTCGACCGGCAGCAGATCGGCGGAAGGTTGACCGATGCCGAGGTTGATGGTTCCTGGCGGCGGCGCCTCGTCAAAGGTTACCGGCTTGTTCACCACGATATTCGCTCAGCCCCCTGCGTGATAAACGTATTTTCGGACCTTTGCGTGCTCGCCGTCCAGAAAACTGCGAATCAGAAAAATCGTGATGAAAAGGAGCAGACAGAGTGCTGCGATTACAAGAATAAAGATCATTGGTGCCCTCTAAATGGAATGATACTCTGCTGTGGCAAATAATATTATCTTGTAAGGGCAGGTGGCTTTACCGGTCGCGTGGGAATTGGGCGGGCCCACACGTTCGCGGCTTTCGATCGGGAATACAAGTACCTAAAACCGACCGGATCGGTACGGCGCCAATTCGTCGATCAGGTTGCCTCCGTCGCCGGGGTGGCCCTATTCTGTAATTCAGAGAGGCAATGGCGTTTCCCCATGCTGCAGCAGAAGAGCGCAACGATGCCGGTCGTGCAGTTGCCGGATGTAGCGCAATGGCCGATAATTCAGAGTCGCAGGCGTTCGTTGTCAACAGACCGTGTACGAAACACGCACAACACCGGCACTATTGTGCAGGTCCGAGAAGCCAGGGGACTATCCGCATTGATACAGAGCCGTAGATCGTTTCTGCAGGGTGCCGGCCTGGGGCTGCTGACTTTTTCATTGGCGGGCACGGAAGTATTACTGACGCCCCGGCAGGCCAGGGCTCGGGGAGCGGATTTCCGGGTACTCGGCCAAGACGAGGTTGCGATCCTCGACGCCTTTGGCGACATCCTGGTTCCGGGCGCCGCGGAAGCCGGAATCGCCTATTTCGTCGATCAACAGCTCTCCACCCAACCCAACGACTGCCTGCTGATGGCCAGATATATGAATGTCGAGCCGCCGTATGTCGATTTCTACCGGGCCGGTTTGAAAGCCGTCGATGAACTCAGCCGGCGGTTGCTGGATAAGCCATTCCCGGAGCTGGATGAGGCAACCGCAGTTGGCCTCGTTCGTGGTTTCTGGAATTCTAATCCCGAGGGATGGAAAGGCCCGCCGGCACCACTGGTTTATCTTTTAATTCGCAGCGACGCCGTGGATGTGGTGTATGGCACCGTGGAGGGCTTTGCGAAGATGAAAATTCCGTACATGCCCCACATCCTTCCGCCGCGGAACTGGTAAGCCCGGCCATGGCGAAGGATAAGGTCGATGTCGTGATTGTCGGTGCGGGCGCGGCCGGCAGCGTGTACGCAGCGGTGCTGGCGGAATCCGGAAAATCCGTACGGGTGCTGGAAGGCGGTCCACCCCGCAGGCTGGACGACTTGTATAGTTCCCAGATCTGGGCGCGACGTTTGAAATGGGCGACACCCCATGTTACCGAGTCCGGCGAACACAGTGTCTGGCCCAATTTTAATGCCGGCGAAGGTTTCGGTGGCGCGGCAATTCACCAGTACGGCGTCTGGCCGCGCATGCATGAAGACGATTTCGAGATTCACAGCCGGTATGGCCGTGCCCGGGACTGGCCTATTGAATACAAAGATCTGCAGCCGTACTACGATCGGGTGCAGGATGCGGTCGGCATTTCCGGTGACGCGGAAGCGGAGATCTGGCGCCCCCCCGGAGCGGCTTACCCATTGCCGCCGGTACCGGTGTTTCCCCAGGGCGAAAAGCTGGCCAAGGGCTTTGCGGCCATGGACATGCATGTGGCCCCACTGCCCCTGGCGGTACTGACCCGCCCCTACAAGGGCCGTGCCGCCTGTATTTACGATGGCTGGTGTGATGCGGGTTGCCCGACCGGCGCGCTGGCCAATCCGCTGGTGGTCTATCTTCCCCGGGCGACGAAAGCAGGCGCCGAACTGCGGGCTGACAGTCATGTCACCCGCGTGCTGAGCAATGGGCGAGGCGATCGGGTAACCGGTGTTGAATATGCAGACGCTGCGGGCGAACTCCACGAATTACAGGCCGAAGTTGTGGTGCTGGCCGCGTTCAATATAGAGAATGTTCGCTTGCTGCTGAATTCGGCCGGGGACAAGGCCCCCGATGGGCTGGCCAATTCCAGCGGCCTGGTGGGCCATTACGTGATGTGCCATCCCTCGGTCATGGTATTCGGCCTGTTCGATGAAGAACTGCAAAATTACATGGGCGCTACCGGCGGTCAGTTTTTAAACCAGGACAAATGGCGGAAGAATGGCCAGGGGGAGGCCTTCGGCAGCCGTCAATGGGCGATTGCCCAGGCTGTGAAACCAAACGATTTTCTGGGCATTGCCATGAGCCGCGCCGATCTGTTCCATAAGGATCTGCAGCGGTTCATGGAGCGCGCGGTACGCAGTATGGCCGTGATGACTGCGATAACCGAGGACCAGCCGCAGCGGGAGAATCGGATTCGACTGGCAGAGCGACGGGATCAATACAACATGCCGCTCGCTCATGTGCACTACACGACCAGCGCGGACGGGTTGCGGCTGTGGAAAGTTGTGGCGAAGGATGGGAAAGCTGTCATGGCCGCCGCGGGCGCCAGCGAGATCTGGAACGGGCCGCAAGGGGGGCAACACATCATGGGCGGCACAGTCATGGGGGACGACCGGCGAAGCTCGGTCACCAACGCTTACGCACAGACCCATGATGTGGAGAATCTTTTCATCGGGGGCACCGGTGTTTTTCCCACGAGTTCCGCCGTGAATCCGACTTTTACCCTGCACGCCCTGGCGCTGAGATCGGCCGAGTATATGCGCGACAACTGGGCCTCCCTGGTCCGCTAAAAGGCACCGCGCCGGTCGGTTCCGACCGGCAGAAGACGCGGGATGAGTGGCCGGTTAAACCGACATATCCGCTGCCCGAAATGCGTTTGAGGCCAGCGGAACGTTATGTTTTACTCGATCGAAACGGCAGCTATGCTGCCATCAATTCAGGCGACTCTTTGTCATCAGGCCAATATCGACTGTGACCGAAATCAGCGCATCCGCGGATCAGGCGACAGACACACCCTGCGACCACTGCGGCATTTTTTCCATTCCAGGGCCGCTGGCTATTCAGTCTGCATGGCGGGACATCACCTTCGACCCGGTGCGGGACAATATCTGGACCGTAAGTGAGGGGATCTACCGGACGATTTTCCTGGAGGGAAAGTCCGGAGTTGTTGCCTTCGATACCTTTTCCACGCCTGGCGGGGCCCGGGCCTATCAAGGCGCCATGCAAAGAGTATTCCCGCGGAAGCCCGCCCACACCGTCGTGTATTCCCACGATCACCTTGACCATACGGGCTACGCGGCTGACCTGGCGCCGGATGCCGAGATTCTGGCCCACGACCTGTGCGATAAAGTGATACGAGCGCGAAAATCAGACGGCCAGAGGGCGGCTACCGAAGTTTTCACGGGGGAACGTGAGGAATTCAATATTGATGGTGTGCGCTTCGAGCTTCTCTACCCGGGCCCTACCCACGGTGACGGTAACCTGGCTGCCTACTTTCCGGAAAGCAAAGTGCTGTTCATGGTGGATACGGTTATACCCGGTGTCGGTTATACCTTTTTCCCCGACTGGCACCTCGCAAGCTATACGGCGCTGATGAGACGTTTCCTGAGTCTCGACTGGGATCTGTTTGTGCCGGGGCATTTCTGGATTACCGACCGGCAGGGGTTTGCAGACAGTCTTGATTACTTTGACCAAATGGGTGAGCTGGCCCAACAGGCTATCGTCGACGGGCTGGACCCGGACGATTTCGCGGCGATCAGCCGGTACACCTCCGAACAGCTCGAGCGGAGATTCGGGCAGTTGTTTCGCTTCGATGAGTACTGCGCGATGAATCTTGCCCGGTATATGCAGCATTTTCTGACCGGCGGCTGGGGTATCGAGGGTAATCTGCCCCCGACCACCACTCCGTTTTGAGCGAGACGCCCGTCATGACGCAGCACATGGGTATCTTCACCAGCGACAAACTGCATGATTATCTGGCTGCGGAACCGGACATGCAGCCGGAGAAACTCTCCGACCGGCTCTGGACAGTGAGCGACGGATTGTGCCGGACGATTTTCCTGGAGGGTGACAGTAGCGTGGTGGCCTTCGATACCTTCGGTACACCGGGACGCGCCCGGGCGTACCGGGCGGCCATCGAACGAGCGGTTCCCGGCAAGCCGGTAGCGATGGTGGTGTACACGCACGATCACCTGGACCATGCAGGTTTCGCTGCGGATCTTGCCCCTGATGCGGAAATCGTTGCAGACGAGATGACGGCCAAAGTCATCAATCTGCGCAGCGCGGATGGACAGCTGCCGGTGACACGGTCGTTATCCGGGCGGGAGAACCAGGTGAGCAGCGACGGTGTCGAGTTCCTGTTGATTAATCCGGGCCCTACCCATGGCACGGGTAATCTGTCCGCATACTTCGCCGAAGATGAGATCCTTTTTTCCAGCGATACTATTTTGCCTAATGCCCGTTACGGCTTCATGCCGGACTACCATTTGGCCAACTTCGTTCGCTTCATGCGCGAACTGGCAGATCTGAACTTTCAGACCTTCGTGCCCGGTCGGCACGAGGTGAGCGATCGCGAACAGTTCCGCAAGGGCTGTGATTACGTCGAGGCGCTGAGCGTGGTCTGTCAACAGGCTTTCGTGGAGATGGTCCCCATCTGGGTGCATGACGCCATGGCGGAGTACTGCAAGGTCAAGCTCCAAAGCCGCTTCGGGGACCTGGACGGTTTCGATCAACATATCGGCCAGACCGCCATCCGTATCGTCCACCACTACTTGATGGGCGGCTGGGGCCTGGAAGACACGCTGAAGCCCGGAGGATGAACCTATGGCAACTGCCCCCGAAAAACTGCACAGCATAAGAAAGTGGGATCACTGGATCGGAGGCGCGGGCGTTCCGTCGGAATCCGGACAGTATCTGGATGATCTCAACCCGGAGGATGATTCCGTTTTTGCCCAGCTCGCTGCGGGTACTAAACGTGACATCGATAAAGCCGTTGACGCTGCTCAGCAGGCGTTTCAAACCTATTCGAGATCCCTGGCGGTGGAACGGGAAGCGATTCTGTCCAAGACCGCCGCATTGCTCGAGCAGAATCGGCAGGAATTCGTCGACATATTGATCGATGAAGTCGGTTCTCCGATCGGTAAAGCACAGTTCGAGGTCCAGTACGCGATCGGTTGCCTGCGCGCCGCAGCAGGGGTCACGCGACAGGTGCGCGGCCAGACGATTCCATCGGACATTCCGGGCCGCTTGAGTCTCAGCGTGCGTCAGCCCTTGGGAGTCGTCGGGAGCATTACTCCGTTCAATGTGCCGTTACTGAAGCACACGAAACTCAGTTCAACGCCTCTGGCTACCGGCAATACGGTCGTGCTGCTGGCATCGGAGTTTGCGTCGGTGACAGCACTGCGGCTGGCCGAACTGTATAAAGAGGCCGGACTGCCGGACGGTGTATTTAACGTGATCACCGGGCTCGGCGCCGATATCGGCGACCGCCTGACCACGCACCCGCTGGTCCGGGCCATCATGTTCACCGGCTCCGCACGCGTCGGCAAACATATTGCGGAGCTCTGTGGGAAGCATATGAAACGCGTGGTGCTGGAGCTCGGCGGCAAGAATCCGTTGGTCATCCTGAAGGACGCCAACATCGATGCCGCGGTGGAAGCGGCCGCCTTCGGCACATTCTTCTATCAGGGCCAGGCGTGCATGGCATCCAGCCGGATCTATGTGGAACGACCGGTCCTCGCCGAGTTTGTCGAGAAATTCAAGGCCAAGGCGGAGAGTCTGGGCATGGGTGATCTGCGTGATCCGGAGACCTGGCTGGGCCCCATTATCAGCGAGCGGCAACGCGATCGGGTTCGCACCCATATCGAGGACGCGAAGAGCAAGGGCGCTACCGTCATTGCCGGTGGAGACTGGAGCGAAAATCGATGTCAGCCGACGATACTGATGGACGTGCAGGAAGACATGGTGGTTTGCAGAGAGGAAACCTTTGGCCCGGTCACGTCGGTCTACGCCGTCGACAGTGCGCAAGAGGCTCTGGAACGGGCGAACGATTCTGCTTTCGGCTTGAGCGCGGCCATCTTCTCCCAGGATATCGATCAGGCGCTGGTCATGGCGCAGTCCATAAACGCGGGCATGGTGCATGTGAATGCGCCCACGGTGCACGATGAGCCCCATGTGCCCTTCGGCGGCGTCGGCGACAGCGGCTTTGGTCGCGAGGGCACGGATATCGATATCGATACGCTGACGGAATGGAAATGGATTACCGTGCAGTTGCCTGCCCGGCTTTCCTGATTGAGATGGCAAGGTCAAACGCAGAGGCCGGGCCGTAAAGATGAGCATTGGCGAAACCAGCATCGAAACCAGCGGGTATCCCCTGGTGTTTCGAGCCGACCCTGACCAGCTCGATCTGGAAACGAATTCGCTCCCGGATGAGACGGTTCGAATCCGGATCCTGGCCCGGCCCCTGGCGGGGATGCAGAAAGAAGCGCTGATTCATTACGGACCGACTGGCAGCGTCTGGCGTATCGTGTGCGACGAAGGTCCGTGGCTGAACGGCACCGATCTGGCGCCGTTTCCGCTGGCCTTCTTTACAGCGGGACTCGCCGCCTCATTCATGTCGGGATTTCTCGAAGAAGCCGATAATCGCGGAATACGCGTCGACTCAGTACGCCTCGAGCAGGATAATTTTTTTACCATGGAGGGGTCTGCTCTGCGCGGCACGATGGCCGCCGGTGCGCGGCCGGTGCAGGTGACTTTTTCGGCCCGCGGAAATGTCTCCGCAGCGGCTTTTAAAGCAGTTGCCGAGGCCGCCGTACGGGTTCGTTCGCCGGCCGAGTGTTGCCTGGAGCAAGCTCTGGCAAGCGGTTTCGCCGTCCGTGCAAATAATCAAAAACTGCCATGGCCCGGAGAGCCCGCAGACCGGGTCGCGGCGTTGGCTGATCCTGCCGCCCTGTTCGAGCGGGTTTGTCCCGTCTCGGCAGATGATTTAAACATCATCCGTAAAACCGCCAGCCCTGAAGAGGCGAACTCAGACGCGGTGGGTTTACAAGCGGAACATAAACGCATCGTGCAGGTGCGCACCGAATGCACGATCCGGGCAGATGGTTTGAAATCGATCAACGTCCATTGTGTCCAGCCGGCGGGGAGCCGGTTCGAGTTTCTCAGCGATAACTCCCGCGCGGCGGCGGGCCTGGAACGGGCACCCAGCGGCCTGGCATACCTTTCCGCTGGTGTCGCTTTTTGTTTCATGACCCAGATTGGCCGTTATGCCCACATCACCAAACAGAAATTAAACGGTTATCACATCATTCAGGATACCGGGTTTCGTCTGGCGGCAAACTGCGAACCTGACGCGGATGCCGTAGAGACCCTGGTGTGCCTGGATACCGAGGAATCCCGGGACAAGTCCATACAGCTGGTCAAGATGGGCGAACAGACTTGCTACGTCCATGCGTCATACCGGACATCCGGCGGGACCGAGGTCAGGTTCAGTGCTTTGGAGGAGATTTCTAATGACATTAAGCATCACGACACTTGAAGGTACACAGACAACGATCGATGATCAGACCTTGCAAGAGTTCAGGAACGCCATCCGGGGTGAGGTGCTCACTGCGGCCGATGAGGGTTACGAGGAAGCGCTGGTCATACATAACGGTATGATTGACCGGAAACCGGCGCTCGCCGTGCGCTGCAGGGGCGCGGCCGACGTCATGGATGCGGTGAAACTGGCTGGCGACAAGCAGCTGCTGGTTGCGATCAAAGGCGGTGCTCACGGCGTAGCAGGCAACGCCTTGTGTGATGGTGGTCTGCTGATCGACCTTTCATTGATGCGGGCGATACAAGTCGATCCGGCCGGAAAAACTGCCCGGGTGCAGGGCGGGGCGTTGTTGGGCGATCTCGACCGGGAAACACAGGCATTCGGCCTTGTCGTACCGGCCGGCGTCGTGTCCGAAACGGGGGTCGCCGGCCTGACCCTTGGCGGCGGCTTTGGTTGGGTGCGGGCGAAATACGGGCTTACCATCGACAACCTGCTGTCGGTAGATATCGTCACGGCCGACGGTCAGTTCCGCCGCGCCAGCGAGACCGAGAACGAAGACCTGTTCTGGGCCATCCGGGGCGGTGGCGGAAACTTTGGCGTCGTCACCTCGTTCGAATTCCAGCTACACCCGCTTGGGCCGATTGTCATGTTCTGTGCGCCCATGTACGCCGCTACGCAGGCCAAGGAAGTCCTGCGCGTATGGCGCGATTTCATGGCCGTTGCTCCGGATGATTTCAGCACCGAGTTTTTCTTCTGGACCATACCCGAACACGCTGACTTCCCCGCCGAATTGCACGGCGAAAAGGTCGTCATCCCCGCCGGGGTTTACGCGGGTCCGGTCGACGAAGGAGAACGGTTCGTCGAGCCCCTCAGGACGATCGGCACGCCGATACTGGACCTGAGCGGACCGCAGCCGTTCACGGCGGTTCAGCAAACTTTCGACGACCACGTCCCGAAGGGTATGCAGAATTACTGGAAGGCACTCTACCTGGACTCCATGGACGAGGATGTCATGGACACGCTGGTATCGATATTCGAAGATCAGCCGCCTGGCGCAACGAGATGCCCGTTCGTGCTTCAGGCGCTCGGCGGTGCGAGCAGCCGGGTCTCTGATGACGCGACCGCCTTCGGCGATCGCAGCAGGCCCTACATGATCGAGATTAATTCGTCATGGACCGATCCGGCGGATAACGACAATAACGTCGAATGGACGCGGCAGGCCTGGGAAGACATGCGGCAGCGCTTTTCCACGGGGGGCGGCTACCTCAACATGAGTTGTTACGACGAGGACGGCGAGGTGTTTGTGAAGGACACCTTTGGACCCACCTGGGGCCGGCTAAGGAAAATCAAGCAGAAATACGACCCGGCAAATCTGTTTCGTATGAATTACAACATCCCGCCCGCGCGATAGATGCACCACCGTGGTGCTGTCGTAGTCGGCATACGTGCTAGCGCTAGTCGCCGAATCGGTAGGTCAGACTCGCGCCCCATTGGCGCGGTCGCGCGATGTTCACCGTGGCGCGGCCGTGCGTCAGGCCGTTACCAAAGCCGGACGTGATGTATTCCTCGTCCGTCAGGTTGGTCACGAACAGAGCCGCTTCCCAATTACCCTTCGGAGGGAGATAGGTCAGATAGGCGTCGACCAGGCTGAAGTCGTCCTGCCTCAATTCCGGGAAATTCAACGCGTCTTTGAATACCTCTGATGTATATGCCCAGTCCACGCGGGGGATCAACTGGTGACCACCGCTAAAGGAGGCGGTGTATTGAACACCCACATTGGTCGTCCAGTCCGGCGCGTTAACCAGTTTCGAATCGAGCGTGATCTCGCGTATATCGGTGGTGAAATCCTGACTGGGATCGAGCTTCGTATATTTTGCGTCCAGATACCCGACACCCGCCTGGATCAGCCAGTTCGCGCCCGGGATCGCGACCAATTCGAGTTCGAAACCGGTAATCTCTGCCTCCGCGGCATTGCGCGTGACCGGCGCAATCCCGTCATTGATTTCGATCTGCAGGTTTTCATAGTCGGTGAAGAACACCGCACCGTTCAAGCGCAAGCGGTTGTCGAGGGTAAGCCACTTGCCGCCGATCTCGTAGACCTTGGCAGTCTCCGGCTCGAACGACGGGACCTCGCTCTTGGGTGGAAAGACCCGCTGCACGAAACCACCCGATTTGAACCCTTCCGAATAGGACACGTAGCCCATCAGGCTGTCGGTGAAGTTGTAGGCCAGATTGAGATGGGGCGTCCAGTCATCGAACGACTGTTCCACCGTCCCGGCCGGCACGAGCGGGAAGCCGTTGCCGTTGCTGGGCTGTACCGGTAAGCCGGTCGTCGGCGAAACATCCAGGCCCGGGACCAGTCCCACCGGCATGCCGGCCGCGTTGGAAATCGGCAGGCAGCAGATTCGGCTCGGGTCACCCCCGACCACAGCATTGATAAACGGCAAGAATCCCGAAGTCGGGTCATTTGGAACCGTACCATTCAGGAACTTGGGATCAATGACACTTTGCAGCCGGGCGCAGGTGATCGTCACGTCCGTGCCGGTGGTCGGGTCAAACACCGTGGTTGCCGGCCCCTTGGGGAGCGGGATACACTCGTCCCCCACGATAAACTTCTTCGTTTCGTCCGTATACCGGAC
>SMVA01361510.1_pt1 | contig 12359 bp, 11 predicted proteins | sample 2456451 | NCBI WGS metagenome assembly SMVA01 (sample SAMN11095933, study PRJNA526329) | marine sediment metagenome | biome: Marine sediment; feature: Surficial sediment; material: Deep marine sediment; isolation source: Hadal surficial sediment | place: Pacific Ocean | collected 2014-05 | depth...
GCCCGACCCGGGCAATTTCGGGTTCGGTAAAGGTCGCCCAGGGAATGACCGAATAATCGACCTTGAAGCGTTTGACGATACCGAACAACGAATTCACCGAGGTATACCAGGCCTGATGTGCACCCACATGGGTAAACTGGTAGGGCCCGACAACATCGCCACAGGCGTAGATGGTGGGGATACTGGTTTGCAGGAATTCATTCACCGCGATGGTGCCGTTCGAATTCAATCTCACCCCGATGTCCTCGAGGCCAAGGCCACTGGAGTCAGCCGTCCTGCCGACGGCAACTATGAGGGTATCGAATTCAATTTCGATCTCGTTGTTTTCATGTTCGACAATCATCAGGTCCATGCCATCGCGCTTGATAAAGCGTTTTGCGGTATGTGCGGTCAACAGGTTCACGCCCTCGTCGCGGAACTTTTGCTCTACCAGTTGTGAAATCTCGGGATCTTCGCGCAGCAAAATACGGGGTAACATTTCCACCTGGGTTACCGCTATGCCCAGACGGACAAAGGCTTGTGTGAGTTCCGAGCCAATCGGACCGCCACCCAGCACCACCATTTTTCGGGGTTTCTCGCGCATCTCCCAGAGGTCGTCCGAGGTGTAGTAAGACACTTGATCGATGCCTTCGATGGGCGGCACAAAGGGTCGTCCGCCACTGGCGATAACGATATTGCGGCTACGGATGGTTTTGCCGTTTACCTCTACAGTCCAGGGTGAAGTTACCCTTGCCTCGCCCTGGATCACATCGACACCGAGGCCAGTGTATCGCTCTACCGAGTCATGCGGTTCGATTCTCCTGATAATCTGCTGGATTCGCTCCATCACCTCGGCAAAATCGAACTCGGCATCGGCCCGACCGATACCGAATTCCTGACTGCGACTGATGTGCGATAAAAATTTAGCCGAACGAATAATTGCCTTGGAAGGAATGCATCCGGAATTGAGGCAGTCACCACCCATTTTGTGTTTCTCGATCAGGGTGACCCTGGCCTTGACCGCGGCCGCGATATAGGCGGTGACCAGGCCCGCGGAACCCGCGCCGATCACCACCAGGTTGGTATCAAATTTCGAGGGCCTGGAAAATCCCTCGAGCGCCTTGCGATTCTTGACCAGGGACACGACTCGCTTACCGATAAATGGCAGCGTCGCCAACATCAGGAACGATACAATTATCTCACCACTGAGGATATCCGCGGCCGAATCGATCTGGGCCAGCTGGGTTCCGGCGTTGACATAAACCACGGTGCCGGCAAACATGCCAAGCTGGCTGACCCAGTAAAAAGTTCGCAGCCTGATAGTGGTCAGTCCCATCACCAGGTTAATCACGAAAAACGGGAATGCCGGGACCAGGCGTAGCGCAAACAGATAAAACGCACCATCTTTTTCAATGCCCTGGTTGATCGCGCTCAACGAACCGCCAAAACGATTTTGTACCGCATCCTTGAACAGGTAACGCGATACCAGGAAAGCCAGGGAGGCACCGATGGTACTGGCAAAGGAAATCAGGATTAACCCGGTGATAAACCCGAACACCGCGCCACCAGCCAGCGTCAGCACCGTGGCGCCGGGCAGTGAGACACCGGTTATGAGGATATACAGCAGAAAGTATGCCAGCAATGTAAGGGCTTGATTTTGCGCATAATACTGGTCGATTTGCTGTTGCTGGGTCTTGATGAATTCCAACGTCAGGTAATGTCCCAGATCGTAATGGAAAAATGCGATGACGATGGCGACCACCAGCCCCAGCAGGATAAATTTCTTCATGCAGAAACGCTCGTGTTATTTTTTTGCATCAGGCTTCGTCAAGCGGGTTAAGTTCGGCTGGCCTGGTGGCAGAATAATGCGCTGCCCATTGCAGAAACTCTGCCTCGGGTCCTTCGAATATAATTCTGGGTTGCTTCCTGTCAATCTGGTAACGGTACATTGGATCGTAATATTGTTCGAGTAAAATTCGAATACCATCGTAAAAGCCATCCACGCTGCCATCCGCAAACAAAAGCTTGAGGGCCTGGTCAAAGCACTGCCTTACCTGTTTATAGGTGTCTCCCCCCAGTCGTTTGCGAATGCGCAGTAAATTGTCGAGCACGAAACCACTGAACTCTGCTACCGCCGAATCTCCATAGGCAAGCCGATATGCGGGCCAACTATGCAGGATGTAATCTTCACCGATTAAACGAACGCGCGCTTCAATATCGACCTGCAGAATAGCACGCGGCGCCTCTAGCAAAGCGGAAAACAGGCAATCAGCCATGCTCACGCGACCGATTCTGCGTCCCTCATCCTCGACAAATACCGCGCTTCGCGGAAATCGCAGCCGATGCTTGATAAACTCGATGGAAACCGCGTTTTCCCAATCGATGCTACTGGGCTGACTATCGTTTGCATCACGACCAAATGCCGAACCGCGATGATTCGCCAGACCTTCGAAATCAATATGGTGAGAAATTTGCTTCAGCACCCGGGTCTTGCCAACGCCGGTCAAGCCGCTGACACAAACCATCGACACCTGCGCCAGGCTGTTTTCCAGCTCATCGATCAGATATCGACGCATGGCCTTGTACCCGCCACGCACCAGGGGATAGTCAACCCCCTGTTCGCGTATCCATTGCTGGGCGGTACGTGAGCGCAGGCCACCGCGGAAACAATAGAGATAGCCATCGGGGTTCTGCTCGCAAAAACTAAGCCAGTCGGCGATTCGCTGCTGTCGAATCTCATCGGTCGCCAGTTCCAGCCCCAGGCGGATAGCTTCTTCTTCGCCCGCCTGTTTATAGCGAATACCGATTTGCTCGCGTTGGCTGTCATCGAGCAAGGCAATGTTGATCGCATGGGGAAACGCGCCCCGGGTAAATTCTACCGGTGCGCGCAGGTCCAGCAACGGAATATCATTGACAAACAGGTTGTGAAAATCGCCGGTATCTTCTCTCATTTACGCTGCGGCTGCCTGATTTCCCAGCAATGGTGAATGCCGGGCCGGCGTTTGAAATCTTCCGGGATAGTCGCGGGGGTGACATCCCGGATATCGAAGCCCTCCGCCACCGAATTATCCATCCTGAAGCCTCGTTTATTGGTGGAAAACACCAGTAAACCATCTTTGGCCAGCAGTCGCATCGCGCCCGCGATCAAGCCGTCATGATCTCGTTGAATATCCAGGGTTTGCTGCATCTTGCTCGAATTCGAAAATGAGGGTGGATCGAGCAGGATCAGATCATAGCCTGGTTGCAAGGAATAACTCGAAGGTCGGTGCAACAGGTCAATCACATCGGCGCGCAGGAATTGATAGCGTGTCGCGTCGTCCAGGCCATTAATCGCGTGATTCTCTTCGGCCCATTTTAGATAGGTCGCGGACATATCGACATTTAATACCGAATCGGCACCGCCGAGTGCGGCCTGAACGCCAAACGAGCCGGTATAACAAAACAGGTTGAGTACCGATTTACCCCTGGCCCGCCGGTAGATTTCCGCCCGCGTGACGCGGTGATCGAGAAATAACCCGGAATCGAGATAATCACTGAGATTAATCAAAAGTGCCGCAGCGCCCTCGCGAACCTGGAAATACTCACCCTGATTGTCCTGTTTCTGGTATTGCTGCCGACCCCGTTGGCGCCTGCGCGTTTTGCAAAACAGCTGTTCCTCGGGAATCGAGAAGACTTGCCTGACCACCTTCCTGGCCAGTTCGATGCGAAATGCCGCCCGGTCTTCGGGTATTGTTTTCGGGGCCTGGTATTCCTGTAGATGGAACCAGCACAGGTCGGGCGATATATCGCTCTGGTAGCGATCAAGCGCAAAAGAAAAATCGGGTAAATCCGCATCATATACCCGGTAACAGCTGACGCCATTTCTTTTCGCCCAGCGTGCCAGGTGCTTTGCATTCTTCTTTAATCGATTTGCCAGGGGCGTGGCGAGATCGTCGTCGATAGTAGTAACCGGCGCCGGCGCCGGGATATCGAGTTCCTGGGTTTCCTCGACGCTTTTAAAATGGGCGATAATGCAATCGAGTGGACCGTTTCTAACCGATTTTTTGCCGATCCGTTTTAGCTTCAGACGATGCAGTAAATCCGCATTGGCGGAAATGATATGCAGCGACGCCGGCGCCATGCGGCGCACTGCGTCGCCAATATCGCCATAAAGACTGGCCAGTCCCTGCTCACTTTGTAAACGCTGACCATAGGGCGGATTACACAACACCAGGGCCGGTTTTTGCGACGCAGCCGGGACGACCTCCGAGATCTGCTGATGGGAGAATTGAATCAGGTTCTCGACCCCGGCGCGCGCTGCATTGGCCCTGGCAATTTCCAGCGCATTGGCATCGTAGTCGCTGGCAAAAATCTCACACTGCGCCTGCGCTTCGACCAGGCTGGCCGCTTCATCCAGCAGTGATGTCCATAGACCGGCATCGTGGCATAACCATTTGTTAAATCCGAAATAGCCGCGTTCGAGACCTGGCGCCCGATTGGCCGCAATCATCGCGGCCTCGATGGCGAAAGTTCCCGACCCGCACATCGGGTCAAAAAAGCGCCAGTCGCCAGCGGCCTGGCGATTCCAGCCTGCCTGCCACAACATGGCCGCGGCCAGGTGTTCCTTCAGGGGTGCGCCGCTATGCTCGAGTCGATAGCCGCGCTTGTGCAGGCTGTCGCCCGACAGGTCGAGACTGATACTGGCCTGGTCACGGTGAATATTGACATGGACCTGTATATCGGGTTGTTTGCGCTGGACCACCGGGCGACTACCGCTGAGCTGGCGAAGTTGATCTACGATCGCGTCCTTGGTTTTGAGTGCGACAAACTGACTGTGATTCAGACTGGAACTCGAAACCGTCGCGGAAACCGCAATACTGCAACGCGCGTCCAGGTGTTTACGCCAGTCGATTTCATAGGCGGCCTGGTATAGTTGCGCGCCATCCCCGGCCGGCGCCTGGGTGAGTTGGAAAAACACCCGGTTTGCCAGGCGTGAATACAGACAAACCCGGTAAGCGCACTCGATTCCGCCGATAATTTCAATCCCGCCATAGCGTTTTATCGGCTGTGTGTCGCAGGAGCCGAGTATTTCACGCAATTCGTGAAATAGCAGGGTTTCGAAGCCTTTGTGGCCGGTTACGAATAATTTTACGTTTTCCAATTTAGTGACTACGAATACCGTTGGTGCCGCATATTACACCTTCTGTCGGAAAATTATAAAAACATGGAATATATGAAATTAGTCTCATAAATCAGGCTTCATTTTGATCTATATTCAATGTTTGATTCTCAACCTATTGCGCGAATGAATCCCTCGGACAAGCACCGCTACACCTCGCCTGAATCAGGGCTAGAGACATACCAGGAAGTCGCCAGCCTGAGCAAGAAGCTGATCACCGAAATGCTGCTGCGCATGATAGAAAGTGCTGGAGATTACCATAGCTGGAGCCTTTCTGACGATGATGGCGCCAGGTTGGTCAAATTAATTCAACGCAAGCAGCGTATGATTTGTTCCGCGTTTTCATTTCAACTGACAAAAATATTTAACGAATTCAACTCTACCGACAAGGCTCTCGCGGCTGGCGACAATGCCGGCGACTCGCAGAAACTCGGCCTGGTTGGTGTCACTAGCGCTTGCGAAGTCGATGCGTTGCAAAGCATCAGCTCAGGTTACCAGCAAGCCTTCAAGGAATTCGATAAAACCCTGCTCAAACGTCTGCAACATTGCGTCATGCGTTCGCGCGCACACAGACTGGATAACCCGCTGCAGGTTAAACGCCTGTGCGAGTCATTCCAGTATTCGATTGACGCTCTGGACCTGGAGGTTAGCTGCAAGCTAGCACTGTATCAACTGTTTGCCGATCGCTTTATCGAGGCACTCGGCCCCTTTTATCGCAAGGTGGATCATCTATTACTTGAAAATGGCATGGTCGAAGAGTTGTCGGCCGCGAGAATCCACCTGCGCAATATCGATGAATTGAGTGAATCCAGGCCGCCCGCCGGGTTACGCTTAAATACGAGTGCTACACGGTTCAGCCTGCTACAGCAATTCAAGGAAAAAACCCGTCTCGCATCCTCAGAGCACAAAAACCTGTTTGTAGAAGTGAAACAACAGTTTATCAGGCATGGACTGGTCGAGAATACCGAGCAAATCGATCAGCTTGCTATGATTTTCAAGCTGATCTTCGAAGATGAAGAGTTGCCCGAACCGATCAAACAGCAAATTTCCCGGCTGCAAATATTTATTTTTATCACCGCGCTCCAGGAAGACGGTTTTTTAAAGCGGTCGAGCAATCCTGCCCGGCGCCTGCTGGACAGCATCGTCACCAATGAAATTAAAATCGCCGCTTCGGAGAATAAGGATCAATCCGGTATCGGATTTATCCGCGACCACATCGATCAACTTGTCGGTAGCGACATGGTCACGCTCGACAGCTATGCGGAGATGCTCGAGGGTTACCAGAAATTCCTGCAACAACACAATTGCGATGAGCAGGCAACACAAAAATCCATCGCCGCCAAAAAAATGATACCGATAGTCAGAAAGGCACTGGACGAGGTTACCCGTCCGTTGCTCGACCAGGACCGGCCGTCAATCCTGTTTGACAAGCTGTGGATGCCGCTATTACTGCAAATCGCGCTGAAACAGGGGACGGATTCGGCAACCTGGCAGAAAACCATGGCCATGCTCAAAACCCAGGTCTGGTCGTTAATTCCAAAAACGACAGAACCGGAATTGCGGGAATTGACCAATATGCTGCCGCATGTATCCAATTCGCTGCATCGTGTAATGCGCAGCCTGAAACTTCCCCAGGCCCTGCAAAAATCTTTGCGCGACTGCCTCAAACTCGAACAGCAGGATGTGCTTAAGAAAACCAGGCAGAACCTGGAAGCATCCAAACACAAGACACGCTCGCTGGCGGCAAGGTCATTTGAGTCCGCCATAGAAGAAACCACTGAATTTTCAGCGATGATGGTGACTGGAACCTTTCAGCTTCCCGACGAGATGATCAAGGCCCTCAATGCCGAAAAAGCATCTGTTGCAAAAAAGGCCAAGTCAGCTGAAGAGCTTGCCAAGGGAGACTGGGTCGAAATTCGCCAGGGCTATACCACTACACTGGCAAAGCTGACCTGGAAATCGGATGATGCAACCCAGTTTATCTTTGTCGACCGGGAGGGTACGCGGGTCTGCGAAGTCGATGCCGAAACCCTGGCCAGTCGCCTCGATTCAGGCGAAATTACCTCGGTAAGTACAGGGTCCGTGACTTCCAAAAAATCCCAATTCAATGTCATTCATTCGACCAAGCGCTTTTAAATTAACTCGACTCGATCAGAATTAGCCCCTATACAGATTATTCTGGCGGCCTCATCAGACCCGGATTCCAGGCGAATACAAGGGCAATTCTCGCAGAGGCGCGGGGGACGCGGAGGTAACGACTGGGTTGTTCGGTGTCTGGCTTTATTGCTTCGATTTCATCGAGGTCGCTTGTTTTCGCATTATTAAGCAAATGTGGCCTCTACAACGCGTGTATAACTGGTAACCAGGTATGCCACATGACCCCTCTCGAATATTCCAACACTAACAGGATGGAAATATTCTGGAAATTTAGCAGTATTATAGAGGTCTACGGGTATCTCCCGCGAATTCGATGAGGATTAAACCAATGTCACTACGAATTAATGACCAGGCACCGAACTTCTCTGCCACCACCACCCAGGGCAACATCGACTTCCACGAATGGATCGGCGACAGTTGGGCCATCATGTTCTCGCACCCGAAGGATTTCACTCCGGTGTGCACGACCGAATTGGGCTATATGGCCAAACTCAAGCCGGAATTCGACAAACGAAACTGTAAAATTATCGGACTCAGTATCGACCCCATCGACAATCATGCCGAGTGGTCCAAAGACATCGAGGAGACTCAGGGCACCGCCGTTAACTACCCAATAATCGGTGATACCGATCTTAACGTCGCCAAACTCTACGACATGTTCCCGGCCGATGAAACCGGTGATGCGTCCGAGCGCACCGCAATGACCAATGCAACGGTCCGCAGCGTATTCATGATAGCGCCGGACAAAAACATAAAGCTGATTCTGACCTACCCGATGACAACCGGACGAAACTTCGACGAAGTACTGCGCGTGCTGGATTCAATGCAACTAACAGCCGCTCACAAAGTCGCAACACCAGTCAACTGGAAGTCCGGCGAGGACGTCATAGTGGTCACGGCAGTGTCTGACGAAGATGCCGAGAAACAGCATCCAGGTGGGGTACGCAAGGTCAAACCCTACCTGCGTTATGTTAGTCAACCGGGATAAACCAGCAGGCGTTATAGCTTTCTGCACAATCCTGACATTGAGGACATCCGCAGTGCCGGTGGAGCCTCAACAGTAGTGCCGATTGCCAGGCGCCGCGGGTCTCTGACCTGAGGAGGTACGCCACCCTTACAGGGTGCGCGCGTATTGCAGTCGCTAGTGTCTATAAAATAGAGGCGCCTACTTTTTTGACCTGATTCGATATGTTCTAGTCGTGGTTAACTGAATAGCGGGAGGATGCTATGTTAGAACTAAGCCAGCAGAGTTGCGAAGCCTGTCATGCGGGTGCGCCGCGCATCAGTGATGCAGACCTCAAAACCCTGATGCCCAAAATCCCTGACTGGAGTATCGTCGTGGTCGACGAAATCATGCGCCTGAATCGTGAGTTCGACTTCAAAAATTTTGAGCAGGCAATGGCTTTTTCGAATCGTGTAGGCACTGTTGCCGAAGCGGCAGGACATCACCCTGCGATCTTGACGGAATGGGGAAAGGTAACCGTGACCTGGTGGACGCACAAGATAAAAGGTCTCCACAAAAATGATTTAATCATGGCGGCCCGCACCGATGAGGCGTATGCGGCTTAGCTCTGGGGACGCGCGTCGTTAATCTTGTTCGATCTACTTCGATTGGCTAAAACCGGGGTCAGCAGCAACTGCAATTGTTCGGCAGCGATAAGCGCCGCAAGCCAGGTGAGCATTGCCTGGTGTTCGCCGCCGGCGCGTTGCAGATTGGCCAGCCATGCCCCGAGGTGGCGGAACAATTCCCGCAAGATACTGTCCGAAATCAGCGACATATCATATCCATCGATCGCTTGGGGCTGTCAGGTCGCCACCCGACTCGCCGGTATTTACTACACCTCGCGGTTCAATCAATAGCATTTTTACCTCGTTTTCCGCGTAGGGCTTGTGCTCCCTGCCTGCCGGCACGACAAACATTTCGCCTGCCTTAAGCTTTACTTCGCCGTCGCGGAAATCAATGCGCAGTTGACCTTCAATCACGATGAATGTTGCGTCGGTATCCGGGTGATTATGCCAGACAAAGTCACCTTGAATGCGCACCACCTTGAACTGGTAGTCGTTCATTTCGGCGATGACCCTCGGGCTCCAGAGTTCGTCGATAAGGTTCAATTTTTGCAGCAGGTTCAGGGATTGATAGTTCATTTTGTATTTACTCTAAGACTGTTCCAAATTGACGTAGGATTGCTGATCGAAGCGCGGTGTGCCTAGCAGGTTCCGCCGTGATCGCAACCAGGCCCGCCAGCGCACCATTCAGCGCGATGGTCAGATCGGCCTTGCCGAACATAAAACGCGCAATCAGCATCGCCGAGCGCCTGGCGAACATCATCGATGTTTGAACGGCTTGATAATCGCAGTAATAAATTTCATGATTAACCTTCACCCAAGATGGATGATTTCTGGACACTCTGGGCAAGCAAGCAAATTCTGGCTAGAATTGGCTATTACCAGTCCCGTTATGCAATATATAGGGGCTCTTTTTTGGTACTGCGCACTTTTTGGGGGCAAACATGATCGACAATCAAACCATTAATCGCCTGTCCGACAAAATCAATGACCTGTTACCACCCGGATTGAAAGAGGTCAAAACAGATTTTGATGCGAAGCTGAAGAGTCTGTTACAGCAGCAGCTTTCGAAATAGCAGATGGTCAGTCGGGAAGAGTTTGATATCCAGGCGCGCGTGCTGGCGCGCACCCGCGAAAAGCTGGAATCGATCGAGGAAAAATTAAAAACGCTGGGAAAAAACCTGACCCAGTAGACCCAGGTGAGCGCACTGTGGCAAAATCTATTTATCCAGTATCCCGGTTAAGGCCGTTCCGATTATGTCCATCTCTTCGCGTGAACCTATCGATACGCGCAGATATTCGGTTAAATCGTACGATCCCATCGGCCTTACGATGACTCCCTGTTGGCGCAATTTTTGCTCCAGCTCTGCCGCCGATATCGGCTTTCCATCGGGGCATCGAAACAGTACAAAATTGGTAGCACTGGGCAAGGTGGTAAAGCCGTAGGAGTGCAGCAATGCAACAAATTCATCACGCAGCTCGGTTACTTCGTTGCGCACCATTTGCAGGTAGTCCCGATCCAGAATCGCAGCTTCTGCCGCCGCCAGACTGGGAGTAGAAATACTGTTTGGAGGGCGGATTTTTAAAATCGACTCAACCACATCGGTCGGGGCATAAGCCCAGCCGACGCGCATGCCGGCCAGGCCATAGGCTTTCGAAAAGGTCCGTAAAACCACCAGGTTCTCACCCCGGTCTACCCGATCGAAACCATGTTCGAACTCATCATCTTCGGCAAATTCTGCATAAGCGCAGTCGAGTATCAGCATCACCGATTGTGGCAGTCGCCGACGTAGTTCGCTTACCTCTCCTGGTTCGAGTCTCAGACCCGTCGGATTTCCCGGGTTGACCAGAAATACGATGCGGGTATTGTCGTTAACAGCCGCGATAACAGCATCTATATCAACCCGCATCTCGGGTTCTGCAACAACCCGTACTCGGGCACCGGCAACGCTGCACAACACCTGGAAAAATTTGTATCCATACTGACTCACAACCACTTCGCTGGATTCCACGCAGTAAGCGCTTGCAATCAGGCTCATCAACTCGAGCGAACCGGCACCACAGACCAGTTTTCCGACATCAAGATCATGCACCGCCGCTATCGCGCGTCGCAGGCTCAATTGATCGATATCCGAGTAACGATTCATATCGTCGAGCGCAGCTCTGGCCGCCGCTAACGCCTTTGGGCTCGGGGGCAAGGCAAGCTCATTCTGGGCCAGCACTACCACTCGATCGACCCCCGGCAGGTCGAGATCAGGGAAGCTGTAGTCGGGTAAATTATCGATCGCAGCACGGGCTCTGGTAATCATCGGTTTTCCTTTTTAATTCAAAGATCCAAATTTTGCTGTCGCCATGTGTTGGCTCAATACAGAATCACCCGCCGCAATACCTAATCGTTGCAGTGCTACCAGCAGTGCCGCCTGATTACTGGTGATCACCGGCTTGCCGAGAATTGCTTCGATCGCAACAATCGCTTCGGTAGCCCGGTAGTCGGTACAGGATATGACCACGGCCTCGGCTGCTTCGGAATCGGCATTTATTGCAATCTGGACAATTTCATCCGGGGTTGCGCTGGCGACTTCCTCATTATTCATCGGTCGGGGCGCATCGACACGGCTGACACAGTTGAAACCGAAACTTTCAATGTAACGAATCGCAAGATCGTTCAGCGTTGACACATAAGGCGAAATAAATGCAAACCGTTCGACTGCCAGCCGCTGCAATACTTGCACCAGCGCCGACGCAGCCGTTACCGCAGGCACCGCACAAATCGATTCCATATGGTCACGGAATTTCCGGTCGTACTCGGGACCCTGCGCCAGGGTTGCCGAAGTGCAGCCGTAAATAACAATATCGGAACGACACAGGCGTAAACTATCGAGGATATGGTCCGCCTCGCTATCCGCGTATTGCCGCATCTGACTTTCATCAGGAATCCGATCAACATCATATCCACCTGCGCGGGCGAAATGCATCGACACTCCGCCAGGCGCAAGCATCATCATGTCGGGTTCCAGATTGGTATTTGAAACCGGCACCACGATTCCGCAGCGAGCCAGGCCACGCGTCTGATAGTTCGAGTCAATCATCGCATTACCCCTTTGGAAAGCCGGCTTCGGCGCGCCTCGGTAGCATCCCGATCAGGCACCGCTTCGTCATTCAACACCACCCCGTAAACCTCCGATGCCTGATCCCGCGATACCAGGCCCTGGCGCACATCCCTGACCACTGCTTCAACATCGCGCTGCCAGGGAGCACCATATCCGCCACCGCCCGGGGTTTCAAACAGCAACAAATCGCCGGCCGGTATAAGCTGCTGACCCTTGCCCTGGAATTTGGGGCCGGAAGCTAATGAAATATATCCCAGCCTTCCCTCCTGCCCGCCTTCGCGTCCTCGTGCCGGATAGCGGGTACGCTCAACTCCGGCAAACAGCAAAATCGGTGCCTGTTCGCTACTTTCCAGTTCTATCATCTGACCAAGTCCCCCACGATACTGTCC
>SMVA01027466.1_pt1 | contig 12355 bp, 10 predicted proteins | sample 2456451 | NCBI WGS metagenome assembly SMVA01 (sample SAMN11095933, study PRJNA526329) | marine sediment metagenome | biome: Marine sediment; feature: Surficial sediment; material: Deep marine sediment; isolation source: Hadal surficial sediment | place: Pacific Ocean | collected 2014-05 | depth...
CTTAACAAATGTTTGCCAACCGGGGTTGAACCGGTAAATACCAGCCCATCCACATCCATATGAGCGGCAATCGGTTCGCCGGCTTCTTTGCCAAACCCGGGCAAGACATTGAACACGCCTTTGGGCAAGCCGGCTTCCAACGCCAGCTCTGCCAGCCGAATGGCCGTAAGCGGCGATTTCTCTGAAGGTTTAAGAACAATAGAATTGCCCGTGGCAAGCGCAGGACCCAGCTTCCACGCTGCCATCAACATCGGAAAGTTCCAGGGCACAATGGCGCCGATAACTCCCAGCGGCTCTCGGGTTATCAGGCCCAGTTCACCCTGGCCGGTTGGCGCAATCTCCCCGTAAACCTTGTCGATGGCTTCAGCGTTCCAGTTAAAGCAGCGCACCGTACCGGCTACATCAATAGTCAGGCTGTCGTCTATCGGTTTGCCCATATCCAGGGTTTCAAGCAGCGCCAACTCTTCTCCATGATCGTCAATCATCATTGCAAAGCGCTGCAGAACCTTCTTGCGGTCGGCTGGCGCCATGTTAGCCCAAACCCCGCTTTCAAAGGCTTTGCGGGCTGCCGCAACCGCGCGTTCGACATCCTCGGAGCCACACTTGGCCACCGATGCCAGTTTTTTACCGTCAATCGGGCTGATGCAGTCAAATGTTTCGCCTGACGCAGAATCCACAGGCTGACCGTCTATAATTGCCTGATGCGAAATTTTCAAAGTTGGAATTATTTTTTCCCATTCGGATCTTGATTTTTGTTTCATAAGCTTTGTCCAGGTGTTGAGAGTTAAGTCCGGTCAGGCAGCGGCTGCCTTTTGTTCGGTTTCCTGCTGCCATTGAAAGAGGTTCATTTCTATAAAAAAGAATGCAAATAGCCACACCGCAGCATCCCCAAAGTCCAGCAGTACACCGGTATAACCCCAGGCTACCGCACAGCCGAACAGGATGGTGTAGAAAATAACTTTCAGGATATTACTGACCCTGAGCAGGGTTCCCTTAAGACCGCCCTTTAGCTGGTACCAGACGTCGATTTCCAGTATCGCGACAATGCCCAGCCAGGTTGAGGCGTTGACAATATCAATTGAGGCAACATTTCTGGCATAAACAAGATCGTTCAGCGGGGCAATAATATTGTAGCCATTCAGCCGATAAAGGTCTTCCCCGGCAAGCGTTTGGCAATTCTCCGCGGTGAGCGGTATATAATCCTCAACAGCAATTAGAATTGAAAAATTCTGGTTAACCACGTCGCAGGCACTGGCAATGACAAACGGTACCATGTCCGCCTGAAAACCCGTCTTTGTAATGTAACCGTATAAGGCATACACAATCATGAGATAGCAAATTGAACGTAGGGAAATCATGGACCATTTAACGGCGGGTCGCTTCAGGATATGGTCATCGATAACATAAGTCTCAAGCTCCAGAAGAATAACCAAAAAAATCCAGAAGGTGGTATCGATTGAGCCGGAATGCACTTCTATAATCTCGGATAGACTCATGCCGCCTGAAAAAGTTATGGTCGAGGCCAGTGACTCATCCAGATAAAACATATAGCCGTTCCAGGCCAGAAGCCCATAGACCAAATATTTGGTGCCAGTAAACAGCCGTTCACGTACAACCGGGCTTTGTGGAATAATGTTCATTCAGGTGTGCCCCCGAACCATCACAGAAGGTCCTTCATCCTATAATATACCATACCCAGAGCAACCAGATTATTGCCGACCCAGCGCGGGGCTGGGATTTTCCAATGTTTTGCCTTGGCGAAAACATCAAAGTCCTCCATCTGGCCACAAATTGCTTTAGTCAAAATCTCACCCGCGATATGGGTCTGATTAATGCCGTGCCCGGAATATCCCTGGGCGTAGTATACGTTGTTGCCAATCCGCCCAAACTGTGGAATTCGATTAATGACAATGCCGATCTTCCCGCCCCACTGGAAGTCAATCCTGGCGTCTTTTAACTGCGGAAACACCCTCAGCATGCGCGGGCGTATAGTCGCTTTAATGTCCCTGGGCTCCCGTCCTGAATAATTGCACCGCCCCCCAAATAGCATTCTCTTGTCACTGGACAAGCGATAGTAATCAAGCATCTCGTTGACATCGCAGACGGCCAGATCACGGGGCATTAAATCGCCTGCCAAATTGTTACCCAATGGTTCGGTGGCGATAATAAAAGTTCCCGCCGGAAACAAAATGCCACCTACTTTTTTTTGCTCCAGCAGGTGATAGGCGTTCCCCGCAAGGATGACTATTTCTGCCCGCACAGTTCCCTCTTCGGTGTGAACCACGGGCTTTTTGCCATGGGTAATGCTGAGAACCGGGCTTTGTTCGTAAATTTTTGCCCCCAGCCCGGTGGCAGCGCGCGCCTCGCCCTTGCAAAGGTTCAACGGATGCAGGTGCCCGTCAGCATTATTATATAAACCGCCTTTGTAAACAGAGGTCCCGACATATTCGTTCATTTCTTCGGCACTGACCATGCGAAAGCGATCCTCCATACCCAGTACACTAGAGCTTTCAATTTCAGCTTCCAGATCTCGCATCTGGCGGTCCTTGTAGGCGCAATCGATAAATCCATGTTTAAGGTCACATTCTATGTCATATTTCTTGATATTCTCCTCAACGATTTCATTTCCACGCCAGCGCAACCGATTGATAAAAGCTTCAATATCCGGGCCATATTCTTTCCTGAGGGCCGGTTGCCCTGCAATCCCGCGTATCAGTTGACCACCGTTCCTGCCCGACGCACCCCATCCAATCGTAAACGATTCAAGAAGAGTGACAGAGTAGCCTTTTTCGGCCAACCTGAGCGCCGATGAAAGGCCGGTGAAACCGCCGCCAATAATACAAATATCTGCACCCTCGTCGCCCTGAAGCCGGGGATACTTTGTCGAATCATTGACCGTTGCGGCGTAATAGGATTTGCATTCAGGCGCTGAGTTCATTTCATCTGTCCACGCATCATATTGAATTTGTGATCACATATTATGGGCACAAGCTGACCGCTTTTCAAGTCAATTGTCAACGCTGATAGTGCTGTCTTTGACGTGGTCCTTGGCGCTAGGTCAGGCCAAGGTCGCTGGCGGTGAGGTCAAGGCAATGTTCGGCCTTTTGGAGCAATTCGTCAATTTCACTTTTGCTTATTGTTAGGGGCGGGCTCATAACCATCGATTGATCCACGGCGCGCATGATCAGATTGTTTTCGAAACAATGATTGCGGCACCTGATTCCAACTTCATCTTCTTTGGCGAAGAGTAGCTTTTGATCCTTGTCCTTGACCAACTGGATTGCACAGATCAGGCCTATGCCGCGCACTTCACCTATCAGCGGGTGACGTTCCGCCAATTGCCTAAAGCCCGCCTGCAAATATGGCCCGGTAGACTCCCTGACCTTCTCCACCAGGCCATGGTCGCGGATAAAGTTGATATTGGCGATCGCTACTGCACAGGCCACCGGATGCCCGGAATAGGTATAGCCGTGGTTTATTTCACCGCCCGCTATCAGCACATCTGCCATCCGCTGATGCAGAGCCACGGCGGAAATCGGCAAATACCCCGAAGACATGCCTTTCGCCATGGTGATGATATCAGGGCTGATCCCCAGGGTTTCGGAACCGAACCAGTTACCGGTACGGCCAAATCCGCATATCACTTCGTCCGCCGCCAACAGAATATCGTATTTCGCGCATATTCTTTGAATTTCGGGCCAGTAACTATCGGGGGGCACAATGACACCGCCAGCGCCCTGAATAGGCTCAGCCATAAATGCCGCGACGTTTTCTGGCCCAAGGTCGTTGATCTTGCCTTCGAGTTCCCGGGCCCGCGCCAGCCCGAATTCCTCTTCCGAAAGGTCTCCTCCCTCCAGATACCAATGGGGCTGATTTATATGCTCAAACCCCGGCAGCAGAGAACCGCCCATATCGTGCATATATTTCATGCCGCCCAGGCTGGTGGCAGCCAAAGTGCTGCCGTGATAGGCGTTATGGCGGCTGATGATAACCTTTTTTGTTGGTTTGCCCAATACCTCCCAATAGTGACGCACGAACCGCACAACAGTGTCATTTGCTTCGGAGCCGGAGCTCGAATAGAAAAAATGATCAAAGCCTTCCGGGGTCACCTCCGAAAGCAGCCGGCCTAGTTCAATCTGCGGTGGGCTCGAGGTTTGGAAGAACGTATTATTATAGGGAAGCTGCTTCATTTGTTGGCTGGCGGCCTCGATTAGCTCACGGCGACCATACCCCACGTTCACACACCAAAGCCCCGCCATACCATCAAGGATCTTGTTGCCCTCCGAATCCCAGATATACGAGCCTTCGGCCCGGGTTATGACGCGGGTTCCCTTGGCATTCAACTGCGCCGGATCGGTAAAGGGATGGATGTGGTGGTCCCGGTCCAGTTGTTGCCATATTTCAGTATTTCTGTTGAAATTCTTCATACTCTTTTCTTTGCTCAAACATTGGTCAGCAGGTATTTGGTGTCCCACGACGACAGGACATTTGATCTGGCCCTTATCTCCGCTCTTTTGACATCGAGGAAGGTCGTGACAAACTCATCACTCAGCAAATCCTTCAGAATATCACATTTTTCCAGGGTTTCCAGGCTGGCATGGATGTGTTGCGGCAGGCTATTGGTGGTCAGACCATAGGCAGACCCGGTCACAGGTTTAGAGGGTTTACCGCCTTCAACCATGCCTAGATATCCACAGACTAAAGACGCAGCAATTGCCAGATACGGATTGGTATCCGAACCGGCAATACGGTTCTCGATCCGGCGAGACGCCCTCCCACCGGCCGGGACACGCAAGCCAACCGAGCGGTTCTCCAGCCCCCAGTGGGTATTCACCGGCGAACTCAGTTTGCTGCTCAGACGCAAATAGGAATTCTCATAAGGAGCAAAAAACAGCATTGCGGCAGCCGCATATTTCTGCAGTCCGGCGATATGAGCGCCAAACAGTTCGGTATTGTTTCCATCCTCGTCAGCAAAAACATTCAGGCCGGTTTTTGCATCAACCACGCTTTGATGGATATGCATGGCGTTGCCGAAATCGCCCGGATAGGGCTTGGCCATAAAACTGGCGTAAAGACCGTGCTGCACCGCCGCCCATTTCATAATCCTTTTGAACTGAAACGAATGATCTGCCATGGGCAGCGGCTCGCCGTGCGCCACATTGAATTCAAATTGACCCACGCCAGCTTCCTGCACCAGCATATCCACCGGCAGTCCCATGGATTTGCAATAGCGCCGAACATCGTCAAACAAAGGACCAAACTCGGTGAGGCCATCAATCGAAAGAATACCTCTGTCGACAATCAGGCGGCCCGACTTGCCCGTTGGTGGGGCAGGGAATGCGGGCGGGTTATCAGTGTCGCCGTCCCTTGCCAACAACGTAAATTCAAATTCGGGTGCTACGATCGGCTTCCAACCCCGCTCTGCATAAAGCGACACGACATTTTTCAATACCTGGCGGGGCGCCATGCTGAGCATTTCGCCATCCGCTTTCCTGACATCACAAATGAAAAAAGCAGTCACGTTCTTGCACCACGGCACCAGACCCGCGGTGGCAAAATCCGGTTCCAGAAAAACATCCTCTTCAAGGTCGGTGATATATTTGTTGCCAATAAAATCGCAATCTACTGTCATGCCAAAAAGGGATTCCGGCAGCCGTAGGCCGCCTGAACCCACTGCCTCGACAAATTTATTGACGGGTAATTTCTTGCCGCGGCTGATGCCGGCAAAATCACTCACTAGAATCTCAACATCCTGAACGCCGTTTTGGTTCAGCCATTTCTCAATTTTTGCATTCTCATCGGTTTTCGGCATGTTTCACCATATTTGTGATCACAAAATGAGGCTAAGTCTTTCTTGTCTACCATTCAAGCATAGATTCATGGATGACGCCTGTTATTTAGCCGTATTGGCTTTAGTTTTTCCTTGTCGCAAGTAGGAAAGCCAGTTAGACAATTCCAATAAGCGAGAACCGGGATCCAGCACATCGCTGCCAAGACAATATTGTCTTTTCAGGTCATTTCCGTCCTCGTCATGATGCGCTGTCTCCAAGTCGGCTGCCCACATTTCCACAGCAGCTTCATCCTTGCGGATACCTTCTTTAATTAACGTTTTATTGTATCTGCGGATAAGGCCGGCGATATATTCAAGATCAAATTCGGGATGATATTGCACACCCCAGAACAGGGATTCTCTTTGCTTGATTTCAATCGCCTGTACCTGGCTCATTTCATTGCCCGAAAGAACCTTGGATCCGGCAGGAAGCTGAACCACATGGTCGAGGTGAATAGCGACCGCATCAAAGGCCGGGGGTTTACCTCTATACATTGGATGGCAAAGCCCTTCCTCTGTGATCCGAATATCACGGGCTATTCCGACCTCCCTACCCTTTGCATTTGCGGCGACCTCGCCTCCTGCAGCGACGGCGGCCACTTCCAATCCCCAGCAACTTCCAAAAATCCGTGTTTTTTCCCTAAAGGCCTGTTTCATAAAATCGACTTGACGGTCAACAGCAGGGCTTCGACGGTAAATGTTTAGCGCTGACCCTGTCCAGACTATACCATCGAAGTCAGCCAATTCAGATTGCTGCGGCAGGACGGCATTTTCATCGGCCGGATAAACGATTGTGCAGATCAAATCGTCTGCCAGTGCGGTCAGGGTTTTTTGATATAGCTCGCTTTGAGCCAATGACCCCTCTTTTGCGGCCTTGTCCCGCAACGCTTTGACATTTCCCTCAACAATCAAAATTTTCAGCATCAGAAAAATCCGGGGTTTGGGTTCGCTTTAATTTTCGATAATGTGTTTTCATCATTTGCCCGTATTTCTTGACGAAATCAAGAGGATGGGGCAGTGTCGCCCAAGCTCAACCCGGCGAACCCGGTTTTGAAACCGCAAGGAGAAAGAGTAAAATTTGCCCCGTAGCAAGTCAAATAAAAAGGATGAAGTTTCCGAAAGGAAGATCGCCCACGAAGAGACGTATAAGACACTTTATTATGCGATCATCACGGGTCGTTTTGAACCTGGAAAGGTGCTGACAATCCGGGGAGTGGCCCAGCAATTGGGCTGCAGCCCGATGCCAGTCCGTGAAGCAGTCCGGCGGTTGGTCGCGCTTGGTGCGCTGGAAATGCGAAGCACGCGCAGGTTATCAGTCGCTTTAATGACAAGGGAACGTTTTCAAGAGATATGGTCGGCCCGGACCATGCTTGAGCCAGAGATTGCCGCCCGGGCCATGCCTCATTCCGACAAACAATTGATACGCGAGCTTGAGCGAATTGACAATCAGATTGCCGAGGCGATGAAGAAAGGCGACCCTGATAGTTACACCCTTAAAAACTGGGAATTCCATTTTACGCTTTATCGCGCGGCAAATTGTCCCATCTTTCTTCGTTTAATTGAGAGCGTCTGGCTTCAGTTTGGCCCTTTCATGCGCATGGTGACCGGCCGCCTTGGCACCTCCCTTTTGGTTGACCAGCACGAAATGGCAGTTGAAGCCTTGAAGAGAAAAGATGAGGCGGGTCTAAGAGAAGCCATTCGCCTGGATATTAAAGACGGTATGTCGCGGATAGGTTCTGACTTCCCTGAATAAATTTCAAATGTCATTTTCCTGAAGACCTCAAAAACAACGGTAAAGTCCCAAACCGGTTTGTCAGGTCTAATATCTTGCCGTCTGCATCGACCAATGGCTTGGGCGGATCAAAGGTTTGGGTTAGTTTCGTAGCCACAATGATGGTCACAAAAGCAAATACCAGGCCGATTACATCGCCCGACAGGTCAGGATATAGCAACTCTGAAATACCCCATGCGGCCAATCCCACTGCCATGGCTGATAAGGCGCCGGTGCGGTTGGCCTTTTTCCACCAAATCCCGGCAATGAAAGGAACAACAATGCAAACCAAAACAAACGAATTTGCATCAAACATCAGCTCCAGCACCTTCTGGACCTTCAAGGCAACATAAACGGCAATAATTCCAACCACGGGAATGGAAATCCGGGTGATTAACAGTCTTTGTTTGTCGGTCAGATTCTTCTTGAAGAATGGTGCAACATTCACACTGATGATACTGGCTGTGGCCAGCAGTGCGCTGTCAGCACTGCTCATAATCGCCGCCAGCATAGCCCCGACAAAGACAGCAATGGCGATCGGGTGCAGGTGTTCAATCGCCAGCATTGGAATAACCGCTTCAGGGTCAGCTAATCCTGGCATCGTGACACTGGCTATAATCCCCAGCATAACCGGAATAATCCCAATGGCCAGGTAGCCAAAACCCGCGAAATAAAATGAATTCTGTGCCGCCCGGGTACTCTTGGCGGCGAAGATGCGCTGTATCAGGGTTTGTGCTGTCAGGTCGGCCAGGCCAAAAATCAGCCACAACCTTATATACACCAACCATCGCTCTGACGTGTGTTCCAGCGGGATCATGCGGAATGAATGTTCCGGCAATTGCGGGGCAATTGTGCTCCACCCGCCCACGTCGATTAGAACCACCGCAAACAAGACAAACAGGCCAATGGCAATAATTACCATTTGCACAAGGTCTGTTATGGCCACGGCCCACATCCCGCCGATTGTGGTATAGGCCAAAACAACAACTGCCCCGCCCAGAATACCCCATTCCATCGGGACGTTGGTCAGGGTTTGAAAGACATAGCCAAAGGCAACCAACAGCGCCCCGGTCCAGCCAACGTTAGACATAATCAGGCCAATCGACGCTATCAGTCCGGCAAGTTTCCCAAACTTGGCTTCAAAGTATTCTATGAAGGTCAGTAGTTTCATTCGGCGGAACGTTCTGACAAAGAAAAAACCCATCAGGAACATAACCACGCATGCCCCAAACGGGTCAGCAATGGCGGCCAGAAAACCGCCCTTATAGCCCATCCCTGCCGAGCCCAACATGGTGCCGCCGCCAAACCAGGTGGCCATAATTGTTGCGGTCAAAATCCACACCGGCAGGCGCCGCCCGGCCACCAGAAAATCATCTTGGGATCCGGTTCGGCGGGCAACGGCAAGGCCAATCCCCAGCATCAACACAAGGTAAACGACCACCCCGATCAGGATTATCATCTCTGTGCTCATATTAGCCCCGAGCCGGAGTAGCCACCAAGGCGGCTGTGTAAAGTGGAACAAGTATTAAAAATGGAACAAAAAGCGCTGCCCATCCACCAAAAGTAAAATCTGAAAAAGTGTCTGGTGTTAAAGGCGTCCAGAAATTTCCAAAGAAAATCAAGAAAAGACCAATTCCCGTAAATATTCCAAAGGCAATTTGATCCGACAATTTAAGCGTCCCCTTCATTTTTTTACTCAATCTACGTTTCTTGGTCCATGCTGCCAGGCGCATCCCCCAGGCGGCTATTCCCATCCAATAGTAAGCATAATCTATCGGTTGAATATCATCGTAAAAGTAGAGCTCGAACCAATAGGTACTCCAAACCACGGCCCATATGAAATAAATGCCCCCCTTATGCAGAAATTTCCACTGTCTGGGACTGAGCATGCTGCGTCCAAATTTAAAGGAGGTAAAGGTCATTGCAAAGAGAATAATGTAGCCGGGGATTTGTTCGGACAAATCGTAATAACTGTAGGCTTCCGCCATATAGTAATCAAAAGAACCGATAACCAACCACAAAATGAAAAAGAGCTGCCAGGCCATTCCCGCCGCAAAGCAAAGCCCGAATATCCGCCGGTTGCGCGCTATCCATTTTGAAAAATTATTTGGGAAGACATAAACCAGCGAGGATGCGGCAAACGCCACGAACAACCAGGGCACGGCAAGTCGAACCGTTTGCTGAATCATTCCAGAAATATGCGCAGGATTGGTTGTATCAATTTGGCTGAGTGGAATGATCACCGACACAGAAATCAAACCAGTGACCAGCCCCCAAAGGCGCCAGCCATTAAGGTGTTTGTGGCCTAGAATAGAATTCCTGGAATTCGTCATAGGTTTCCTTTTGTGGCAATTTTAGTGATCACAAATAAAAGAAAAAGGCAAATGAAAATCAAACAGTTTCTTTTAAAGGCGAGCTTGGTTTAGGAACAACCTTACTTGGCCTGAACTTCATGAAAAGGAAAACGGCCAAAACCAGTGCCAGTATTTCCCCGCCTGTTACCGCTGCCGGGAAGGGAATTTCGGGGAAAAATTTGATCAGGATATAAAGCAACACCAGCGGGAAAACCATGGCCCTTAAAACTGCAATTGAAGCTGAGGGGCCTGGGCGGTGGATAGCGGTCAGGTATCCGGAAATCATAATATTCAACCCGCTGAAAATGAAAATGGGTGACAGAATTAAAATAAAACTCCTGGAGAGGGCAACCAGGTCTGTCTCACCCGGGTCAATGAAAAAGCCGATGAAAACTTCTCCAAAGAAAAACAAAATAGTCGTAAAAAGAACCCCGGATATTACAACCATAATTGTGTTTATTTTTAAAAATTCCCGTAGGCGATAAACATTCTTAGCCCCGAAACACTGGCTGGAAACAGCCTGCAGTGCCTCCGAAAGTCCAAAATAAAAAAGGTACCCGACATAAAGGCTGTAAATTGCAACACTAAAGGCTGCGACCCCGCCACTTCCCCAGGTCTTAATAACAATGAGGTTCAGTACAAAAGTGACAATGCCGGCGGAAACTTCGTCCATGAAATCGGAAATGCCGTTATAGGCGGCCCGGGCCATTATCTTCCAATCCGATTTAGGAAAGCTGAACCTGAGCCAGCCGTCTTTAAACAGCCGGTAGGTCAGCATAATCAACAACATCACAATCGAAGAAATCCCCGTGGCAATTGCGGCCCCAGCCAAGCCATAATTAAGGATGCCAATCAGCAGGTAATTCAAAATCACATTAATGAGAACCCCAACAACTACGGCGACCGAAACCAAGGTCGGGAAACCGGAGATCCGTACATAATAATAATAAACAATCCCTACAATATAGGTCGGCATGAACCACAACAGCCAATCAAGATAATCGTGCATTAATGGAAACAGGTCGGGCTTGGCGCCTAGCAGGGAAAACAGCTCCTCGCTCCAGACTTTCCCAGCGAGCAAAAGCAAGAAACTGTAAAGAATCCCAACAATCAGGGTCTTGCTGAAAATATCCGAGGCCGCTTCCTGGTTTTTTTCGCCGATAAACTTCCCGGCTGTGACCGAGCCGCCGATGGCAATCATATAAGCCACGCCAAGGACAATGGTGAACACCGGGATAATCAGGTTTATGGCGGCAAGGCCCTCGACGCCGACAAAATTGGCGATGAACAATCCATCGATAATGGGGGCCGCCGACAATGCCAAAAGGGCAATAACCGAAGGTATGGCAAATGTCAGGTAGCCAACAACAGGGCTGCCTTCAAGAGCTGGATTTATGGATTTTTTCATCTTACCCGCTGGCTCCCTCTGGTGTTAACAATTACGTGGAATTGGTTGCCGTTCATATTGAGCTTGCCTTTTGCCCCGGGTTTTGTGATCACATATGGTTATAGGTCTGACCAGGTTGCTAAACAACACAAAACCCTTATTGGGATTGCAAACAATTGAAAGGAAAATCAATGCCAGAGATCAGTATTCAGAAAAATTGCGCATCGCTAACAGATTTGATCGACGCAGAATCTTTTGGTGAGCCTATTGGCGATCTTCCAAAGCAAACCGACAGCGGGTTTTTTGAAGAGGGCAACTTATTTGCCGGGACATGGGAGTGCGAACCAGGCGAGTTGCAGCTTGATCTCGATGTCATGGAATTCTGCCACCTGCTTAAGGGCCATTGGGTCCTAACCTCAGAAACCGGCGTGGTGACCGAGGTAAAAGCGGGTGATAGCTGGATTTTCCCTAAGGGCTGGAAGGGGACCGCCGAAGTTCTGGAAACCGTCCGCAAGGTCTATTTTCTTATCAGCTGATTATTCGGGGGTGGCACCCTTTTTTTAATACGGCTATAATACGGCCTAATTGCCGCCTTAGCTCAGCTGGTAGAGCATCGCATTCGTAATGCGGGGGTCGGGTGTTCAAGTCACCCAGGCGGCACCACTTTTTCCCCTAAAAAAATCATGGAATCCGGGCCTTCAAAACCTTTTATCTACCCAAAAAAGAAATCGGGGTTGGGGGTATCAATGAGCCTGATTTTCCCACCTCCTGGCGGGGCCAAACCCTTCACCCCTTCCGCGTATGGGGCCGGGCATTGATAAGATAAAGTCTTTTCTCCTTTTTCCGGTTTTCATTGCCAACTTTGCGGTTTACCATGGCCGGACGAAAAAATGGGCGGGGGAATTTTTATGGATTTACGTCCGATATTACTGGTTATTGGTCTTTTGCTGATCCCCTTGGGGCTTGGGATGCTGGTGCCAGCATTAGTGGATGCATCCCTATCACATCCCGAA
>SMVA01179156.1_pt1 | contig 12355 bp, 11 predicted proteins | sample 2456451 | NCBI WGS metagenome assembly SMVA01 (sample SAMN11095933, study PRJNA526329) | marine sediment metagenome | biome: Marine sediment; feature: Surficial sediment; material: Deep marine sediment; isolation source: Hadal surficial sediment | place: Pacific Ocean | collected 2014-05 | depth...
CGCTATGGCCGCGCGATCGATCCCCAGGTTCAGAGCCCGGCGCACCGCCTTGTCGCTCAAGACCGGATTGGGAAACCTGGTGCTCGATCGTTCGCCGTCCGCCGTCTCCCGGTTCGGGTCGGTGAAATTGACCATGATCCGCTCGGTCCGGTTGGTGGGCGGCGCCAGCAGGATGCCCTTGCCGTGGGCCTCGAGCGCCTCCAGGGTCGCGATGTCGACCTGGAGATTGTAGCCGTAGTCGATCGAGCCGTCCTTGAGCACCGCTTCCGCCGCTTTCCCCGCGTCGCCGCCGCCGCGCAGCTCCACGCTCTCGAAGAAGGGTTTGTCCGGCTCCCGGAACACCGGATTGGGCTCATAGATGATCTTTATGGTGCTGACCGCGTCCTCGCCGATGATCAGGATGTCCTCTTCGGTGAAATCCGCGACCCGATAGGGCCCGGTCCCCACCGCCTGGAGGTTCGCCGGCGCCTCCTGGGCGTTGGGCCCGTTGAAGGGTTCGAAGAGATGGCGCGGAATGATCATGCCAGTGCTGCCGACGAAGGGCACCGCCCAAGCCGGATTCACATCCTTGAAGTGAACCTTGACCCTGTGCGGGTCCAGCACCTCGACCCGTTCCACGACCCCATAGACCGCCCTCGAGGTGGCCTGGACCTCCGGGTTGCTGGCGTACTCGAAGGTGAAGAGCACGTCGTCCGCGGTGAAGGGCACGCCGTCGGCCCAGGCGACGCCCGTCTTGAGCGTCCAGGTCACCGAGCGGCCGTCGCTCGCGACGCCGCCGTTCTCGCGCGATGGGATCTGGGCGGCCAGGAAGGGAGCCAGCACCCCGTCCTTGTCGAAGGTCGCCAAGGGCTCGTAAACGATCCGACTGGCCGTGAGATCCTTGTTGCCGATCGAAAGGTGCGGATTCACCACCGTGGGCGCCTGCCAGAACAGCAGACGAAGCGTGCCGCCCTGGCCCCGTTCGCCGGCACTCGCCCGCTCCGGCGCCACCAATCCCGACGACACGGCAAGAGCGAAGGCCACGAGCGGCGCCCACCGACCCGCTCCTTGCGCGCGCCTGCACCGCGGCCAAAGCTTGTGCTTGAACATGACCCCCAACGTCTCACCCCCGGCGCAAAGCATCCGCCAGTCTAGATGGGCGCGGCGCGGGGCTCAACCTGCGTCTCGCGCACCGCCCATTGACGATTTCGGCAGTGGTTCGGGCATGCTATCGTGGCACTCAGTTTCGCAATCCCTAGGCAGGTGGGCCGCCATGACCGAGGTCGATCCCTGGTGGGTGAACGGCACCCTGATCGAGAACTGCAACTGCCAACTGCTGTGTCCGGCCCACGTATCGTTCCGCCAGGACTGCGACGAGGAGCAGTGCCTGGGCTTCTGGGGCATCCGCGTGGACAAGGGGCGCTTCGGCCGCCTGGTGTTGGACGAGCAGACCGCGGTGGTGGCTTATGAGTCGCCGCGCCAGATGCACTCCCACGGCTGGATCGTGCGGATCTACCTGGACCAGGCGGCCCCGGAGGACCAGCGCCAGGCCCTGGAACGAATCCTCAAGGGCGAGGTGGGGGGACCCTGGGAGATCCTGGGTCAGTTCGTCGCCGACCGCCTGGAGACCCAGGTCGCGAAGATCGACTTCGCCGAAGACGGCCACCAAAAGCGGCTCGCCATCGACGGCGTGCTGGACTCCGTGATCCAGGGCATCGAAAGCCGCAAGACCGGCGAACCGGCCACCCTGGGCAACCTCTTCAACGTGATCCATTCGGCGATGCAGTACCTGGCCCGGGGCTCATCCACCATGAACCAGGCGCCGTTCACCTGGACCACCGAGAAGAAGCACGCGCTCTATTCCCAGTTCTCCTGGACCGGGCCGTAATCCCGCCCGGCGAAAGGGCACCGGATCAGACTTGGGGATCGCGTCCAGCGGGCCGGTCCAAGGCCGCCGCCACCAGCACCTCGGCCGCGGCGCGGGCCTGGCGGGCGCCATCGGAGGTGCATTCGATCTGGGCGGTGACCGTCGCACCCTCGACCAGGAGCAGGAGCTGTCGGGCCAGGTCCTCCCCTTTCTCCGCGCCCGCCGCCCGGGCCAGCTCGGTCAGATAGGCGCGGAGCAGGCGCTTGTGCTCGCAGGCGGCGGCGTGGATCGGGTGCTCCGGCCCGCCGTATTCGGAAACCGCGTTGATGAACATGCAGCCGTTGAACCCAGGGGCCTGGAACCAGTCGTCCAGAACGTCGAAGACCACGAGAAGCCGCTCGCGCGGGGCGGCGGCGCGGCGCTCCACCTCGCGCATGAACCAGTTGCGGAAGGTCTCGTCCCGGCGCCGCAAGGCCGCCAGGATCAGCTCATCCTTCGACTTGAAGTGCTTGTAGAGGGTCATCTTGGCGACCCCGGCCTCCGCCAGCACCTTGTCGATGCCGGTGGCGTGATAGCCGCCTTCGGCGAACAGCCGTTGGGCGGTCTCCACCAGATGATCCCGTCGGCTAGGGCGCATGCTCATTCGTCCTCCGGTCCGGCTAGCAATACAAACCGATCTGTCCGACCATATTACGAATCGGTGCAGAAAGGCAAGACCGAACTGGAACACCGCGGCCAGGGATCATAACCTGCGCGCTTAAACAACGACACTCTATACCAGGTATATCAATGAGTTAACTCACATTGACGCCCACTCCAGTCAATATGAAAAATCGATCCTTGAAAGGACAGACAGATCTGTCTATATGCCATGACGAGACGATGCCATGGCTGGTCTGATCCGCCGGGCATCGGAGCGAACGAGGGGCGGCGAGTGAATGGGCAACTCGGGAAAGGAGATGGATATCATGCTCCGCGCACTTCATGGAATTCTACTGGTTTTGTTTCTGATCGGCCTGGCGCCGACCGCCTCCCAGGCCCAGCAGGTCTGCGGCGATCGGGCGGAACTGCTCGAGGCCCTGGAAAGCACTTATCAGGAGACCCCCCGGGCGCTCGGCCTGGCTCAGGACGGCGGCCTGCTCGAACTTCTGATCGCCCCCTCGGGCGGCTGGACGATCCTGGTCACCTATCCCGGCGGCCCGACCTGCGTGCTGACCACCGGCGACAGCTGGGAAAGCGCGATCACCGTCTCCGGCCAGCCCATTTGAGCCCGTCCCATCTCAGGAGAACACGGCTTTGATCCACAGGGATATGAAACAGCGATCCATCGCGCAGGATTTGGTTCGAGCCTTCACCTTGAGCCGGGTCGATATCCGGATTGCCTCGGCGCTGCCGACCTCCCGCATTTCTAGCTCGAGCGTGAGATCAGAATCGCAAATCGCAATGTTTCACCCGGGAGATCACTAGGATGGCACAGGTCGTCAGCGACATCGCCTTCACCCCGGCGGTCAAGGCCCAGCAGGCGCTGCGGGGCTCGCGCGTCGGCTACGCCCGCCTGGAACAGAAGCGCGGCTGGCAGGACCGGGTGACCCCGGAGCTGGCCGCCTTCATCGGCGAGCGGGAGTCCTTCTACCTGGCGACCGCCAACGGCGCGGGTCAGCCCTATATTCAGCATCGCGGTGGCCCCAAGGGTTTCCTCAAGGTGCTGGACGAGCGCACCCTGGGCTTCGCCGATTTCGGCGGCAACAAGCAGTACATCACCCTGGGCAACCTCACCGAGAACGATCAGGCCTACCTCTTCCTCATGGACTACGCCGGCCGGCGGCGGATCAAGATTTGGGGCCGGGCTCGCTTCGTCGACGACGATCCGAAACTGCTGGCACGCCTGGCCGACCCCGACTACCCGGCCGGCCCCGAGCGGGCGATCCTCTTCGAAATCACGGCGTGGGACGTCAATTGCCCCCAGCACATCACGCCGCGCTACACCGAAGAGGCGATCGCCCAGGTGGTGGCCAAGCTGCAGGCCCGGATCGCCGAACTGGAAGCGCAGGTGGCGGCGCTCGGCGCCGAGGCATCGGAATCGGATTAAGCAAGCTCCACCGCGAAGCGGTTCAGGGTGCGCTCGAGCGCCTGTTCCGCGCTGGTCGGCTCGAAGGCGGCCCGGTGGTCGCAGTTGAAACCGTGGCCGGCGGGATAGAGAAAGACTTCCGCCGTTGGTTGGGCGGCGCGGATCTCGTTCACATATTCGGTGGGGATCGAGGTGTCGAGCATGCCGAAATGCATGGTGACCGGGCAACCGGGGGTTTCGTGCCGGTGGTCGTGGATCTGGCCGCCGTAATAGCAGACGGCGACCGCGACCGGCAGGCGGCAGGCCGCCATCCAGGCCACCGATCCGCCCCAGCAATAGCCGACCACGCCGACCTTGCCCGCCGACTCGACCGCCTTGCGTCCCGCTTCCACATCCTTGACCGCGTCGTCGAAAGTGACCCCGGCGCGAATCGCCTGCCCGGAAATGACGTCTTCCTGCTCGTAGCCCAGATCGACGCCTTGCTTGACCCGGTCGAACAGCGCAGGCGCCACGGTCAAATAGCCTGCGTTGGCGAAGCGGTCGACCACGGTGCGCATGTGCTGGTTGACCCCGAAGATCTCCTGGCAGACCACCAAGCCCCCCTTCGGCGTCCCTTCGGGCCCCGCCAGGTAGGCGTCCATTTCGTGGCCGTCTTCGGCGGTCAGGCGGATCGTTTCACTCATTGGGGCAACCTCCCTTGGTGGTGACCAATTTCACCGATCGTCTCACACCCCAATGGTCTCACACGTTGAAGCGAAAGTGAAACACATCGCCGTCGCGCACCACATAGTCCCGGCCCTCGGCGCGCATCTTGCCGGCGTCCTTGGCGCCCTGCTCGCCCCCATGGGCCACGAAGTCACCGTAGGCGATGGTCTCGGCGCGGATGAAGCCCCGTTCGAAATCGCTGTGGATGGTGCCGGCGGCCTGGGCCGCCTTGGCGCCGCGCTTCACGGTCCAGGCGTGGGCCTCCTTGGGCCCCACGGTAAAGAAGGTGATCAGGTCCAGGAGCTCGTAGCCCGCCTTCACCACCTTGACCAGACCGGGTTCCTCCAGTCCCAGATCCACCAGGAACTCGGCTTTCTCCTCCGGATCGTCCAAGTGCGCCACCTCGGCCTCGATGGCGGCCGAAATCACCACATGACCGGCCTCTTCCACCGCGGCCCGGGCCGCCACCCGCTCCGAGTAGCCGTTGCCCGTGGCGGCGGCGGCCTCCTCCACGTTGGCCACATAGAGCACCGGCTTGGCGGTCAGGAGATTGAGTTGCTTGAAGCGGGCCCTCTCGTCGGGCCCGACCCGCACCGAGCGGGCGCCGTGGCCGGCCGCCAGCGCTTGGGCGACCGGTTGCAAGACCTCAAGCCGCTTCTTGGCCTCGCCGTCGCCGATCCGCGCGCGCTTCATGGTGCCGTCCAGCTGCCGCTCGATGCTGTCCAGGTCGGCTAGGAGCAGTTCGGTCGCCACCACGTCGGCATCGCGCAGGGGGTCGACCGAGCCCTCCACGTGGGTCACCTGGCCGTCGAAGCAGCGCAGGACCTGGACGATCGCGTCCACCTCGCGAATATGGGACAGGAACTTGTTGCCCAGACCCTCGCCCTTGGACGCGCCGCGCACCAGCCCGGCGATGTCGACGAACTCCAGGAAGGTCGGCGTGATTTTGAGTGACTTGGCCATGGCGCCCAGCCGCTGGAGTCGTGGATCGGGCACCGACACCCGGCCCACGTTCGGCTCGATGGTACAGAAGGGATAGTTGGCGGCTTCGGCCGCCGCGGTCTCGGTCAGCGCGTTGAACAGCGTCGACTTGCCCACGTTCGGCAGGCCGACAATCCCACAAGTAAAGCCCATGTTTTCGGTTCCCGGTTGGGCGGCAATCTCGACGGTGTGTCGGGACGAGCCTCAGGACGTGGTCTCGGCGTCCTCGTCGTAGTAGCCGATGACGTCGCCCTCGGTGGTGACGCCCAGGCCGTTCAAGAGGCGGTTCGAGTAGTTGAAATAGGCACAGACCTGGTTGACTTCCAGGATCTCGCCATCGTCGGCGCCGGCCGCGCGCAAAGCCTCGATGTCCGAGGCCGCCATGGCCCCCACCTCGGCGGTCAACTTGCGGGCATAGCCAAGGAGCGCCAGTTCCTTGCCGTCGAAGACCTCTTCGGGCCGGCCGGCGGACAGTGCATGGTAGATCCGATTGGCCCGCGCCTCGTCGCCGATCAGGCGCCGGGCGTTCATGAAGTGGTGGGTCAGGCTGTAGGCGCAGTCGTTGGTCATGCTGGTGTAGGACGCCACGATCTCCAGGAACCAGAGCGGCAGGACATTGTCCTGGTTGTGCAGCACGCTTCTGTAGAGCGCCAGGTGGCCTTCCATGGTGTGGGGCCGCAGGCTGTGGGCCCGCATGACGTTGTCCACCGTGCCGTGGGGCGTCATGACCTTCTGGTACAACTCGCGCAGGCGGCCTTGGGCCTCTTCGAGCGGAATCATCTTGATCCAGGCGCTCATCACCGGCCTCAATCGATCGCGAGTCTGCGCGGCTCGCGCGCGAAGAGCCGGTGGACCATGGGCTCGAAGACCTCGATCGGCGCGTTGTCGTAGCCGATCTGGATGGCGTTCTGATCGTACTTTTCCACGAAGTGCCCGGTCCAATCGAAGTGGGGGTGGCCGCGCCAGCGCTCGCACTCGTTCCGGTCCACCGGGTCCGGGTATTCGTTGAAGTGCCGCTGCTGGAAGATGGCGTGGCGCACCAGCATCCAGTGATTGGCCTCGGAGATGTAAGGCGCCAGCAAGGCCGCCGAGAACTCGCCGTGGCTATTGGGGCAAACGATGAAGCCGATGTCGTGGAACAGCGCCACCACCTGGGTCTCCTCGTCGTGGCCGTCCCGCAGGGCCATGGTCGCCGACTGTAGGCAGTGTTGGTAGTTGTTGATTTCATAGCCGTAGGTCGGCGCGTCCTTGGAGGCGAACAGCAGCTCCAGCGCCTGCTTGGCCTGCTGGTCGGCGAAGTAGGTCGGCTTCTGGCCGTTGAGCAGGGCCCAGTCCGCGGCCCGGTAGTCCTCCAGGGCCGGCTGTTCGATGTAGCGCCAATCCGGGTACAGCAAAGCCGCGCGCGCCTTGGTGTCCGGATCGCGCCGATCGTCCGCAGATCGCGGTCCCGAGCCGTTTTTTTGGTCGTGAGCGACTTGGTCAGTCATGGTTATTTCTCGTCAATCCACCTGGGGACACAAGACCTGGCCACCTGGGGACACAAGACCTGGCGCCCCCAAAGGCGTCGGTGGACGGATTTTCGTGAGTCTTCAGACCGTTCTAAGGTCCGCGCTTGCCTCATGACAAGACCCTTTGGGCGCAAATCGGACGCGAACGCTGTGGCTTCACCGCGCGCAGAGCTAGACAATCGGTCATAGGGCTGTCGTGGAGGCGCGAACCAAAGCACACCGCTTTCCGACGTCTCGGTGAGTGATGCAGGACGCAAAGGAATGGGAACCGAGTCACGATCGAGGACTCGGTGGGCTTGGCTTTCTGCAGTCTGGTGATACGATCCATGGATCGTACGTCTCGATGGCGGGCCGGGCCGCCAAGATCGGGGAGGAGCCGAGATGTCGCTGGAAGCGGGGGCCGCAGACCCTTTGATACCGGAGCCCTGTACGTTCGCCGTCGACCATGAGTCGGCGGGAAGCCTGGTCTTGCGCCTGTCCGGGGCCTGGACTCTGGCCAGCGGAATTCCGCGCTTCGGCGAGGCGCAAAAGGACATCGAACCCTGGATCAAGGGCCGCAAGATCACCTTCGAGGCGGGCGGGCTCACCGGCTGGGACAGCGGGTGCCTTACCTTTCTGTACCAGTTGGCGAACTTCGGTGCCGAGCACGACGTCGAGGTCGATTGGAGCGGCCTGCCGACCGGCGTGCAGCGGCTGACCCAGCTCGCCATCGCGGTGCCCGAGCGCTCGGACGCGCGCCGTGGCGAGGATCGCGAGCCGTTCCTCACCAAGCTGGGCAAGCAGTCGCTCGAACTGGTCAACTCCTTCGGCGAGATGCTGGAATTTCTAGGCGAGGCGACCCAGACCTTCGTCCGCTACTTCCGGGGCAAGGCCAGCTTTCGCCGCTCCGACTTCATCGTGATCGTCGAGGACTGCGGGGCCAACGCCCTGCCGATCGTCACCTTGATCTCGCTGCTGGTCGGCATGATCCTGGCCTTCGTCGGCGCGGTGCAGCTGGAGCAGTTCGGCGCCGGTATCTACGTGGCCAATCTGGTCGGCATCGCCATGGTCCGCGAGATGGGCGCCATGATGACCGCCATCATCATGGCCGGGCGCACCGGTGCGGCCTTCGCCGCCCAGCTCGGCACCATGCAGGTGAACGAAGAGATCGACGCGCTCTCGACCCTCGGCCTGTCCCCCATGGAGTTCCTGGTTTTGCCCCGCATGCTGGCGCTGATCCTGATGATGCCCCTGCTCAGCGTCTACGCGGACCTCATGGGCGTCCTGGGCGGCGCGATCGTCGGGATCGGCATGCTCGATCTGACCTTGGTGGAGTACCTGCGCCAGACCCAGAGCGCGGTCACCATGACGGACTTCCTGCTCGGCGTCGGCAAAGCCGCCGTCTTCGGCGTCGTGATCGCCATCTCCGGATGCATGCGCGGCATCAAGTGCGGGCGCAGCGCTTCGGGCGTCGGTCTGGCCGCAACCTCCGCGGTGGTGACCGCCATCGTCTTCATCATCGTGATCGACGGGATCTTCGCCGTCGTGACCAACGCCATCGGCATCTGAAGGGAACCCGGGCAGTCATGAGCGAAAATGCCAAAGAGCCCCATGTGGTGGTCAAGGATCTGGACATGGCCTATGGCAGCTTCGTGATCCAGCGCGACTTGACGTTCAACATCAATCGCCAGGACGTCTTCATCATCATGGGCGGCAGCGGCTGCGGCAAGAGCACCTTGCTCCGGCACCTGGTGGGCTTGAAGGCGCCGGCCCGCGGCCAGGTCTATTTCGACGACCGGAGCTTTTGGGAGGTGGCGCCCGAGGAGCGTGCGCTGATGATGCGGCGCTTCGGCATTCTCTACCAGAGCGGCGCCCTGTGGAGTTCCATGACCCTGGCGGAGAACATCGCCTTGCCGCTCGGCGAGTACACCGATCTCGCGGCCGATCAGATCCGCGAGGTCTGCTCCCTGAAACTGGCCTTGGTGGGTTTGGCCGGGTTCGAGGACTTCTACCCCTCGGAGATCAGCGGCGGCATGCAAAAACGCGCCGGCCTGGCCCGGGCCATGGCGCTCGATCCGGAGATTCTGTTCTTCGACGAGCCCTCGGCCGGGCTCGACCCGATCAGCTCGAAGCTACTGGACGATCTCATTCTCGAGCTGCGCGACAGCCTGGGCGCCACCATCGTCGTGGTCACCCATGAGCTGGCCAGCATCTTCGCGATCGGCAACAATTCGGTCTTTCTAGACCCGGTGACCAAGACCATGATCGCCGAAGGCGACCCCAAATGGCTGCGCGACGAAAGTCCCGATCCAAGGGTGCGTACCTTTCTCAATCGCGGACTCGAGAACGGTGCCGGGGCGTAGACGACATGCGGGAACCAAGGCAAGGGCATCACAGAGGGCGGGACGAGGATCATGAGCAGAAAGGCTGACCCCAAAGTCATAGGCGCCTTCGTCGTCGGCGCCGCGGTCTTGACCGTCATCGCGCTGCTGGCGTTCGGCGCCGGCCAGATCTTCAAGCAGACGCGGACCTTCGTCTTGTTCTTCGACGGGTCCGTGGGCGGACTGAGTATCGGCGCGCCGGTCAATTTCAGGGGCGTCAAGATCGGCACGGTCACGAACGTCAAGCTAAATTACGACCGTAAGACCGAGGCGATCACGATCCCGGTCTACATCCAGGTTCAGCCGGATCGGATCGAAGGTTTCGATCCCGAACAACCGAGCCAGGCAAAGGAGCTGGTCGAGCGCGGGTTGCGGGCGCAGCTGGGCCTGCAGTCCTTCGTGACCGGCCAGTTGAGCGTGGAGTTCGATTTTCATCCGGGCTCGCCGGTCAATTTGCGCGGCACCGAGACGCGCTTTCCGGAGTTGCCGACTCTGCCCTCGGACATGGAGGCGCTGAAGGCCAGCGCCACTAAATTGGCCGACAAACTCGGCGAAATCGACATTGGAAAGTTCGTGGACGGGATCACCGACACGTTGAGCGCGACCGAAAGCGCCCTGAAGGATATTCGCGATCTGGTCTCCCACCTCAACGCCGAGGTCGACCCGATCACCACTGGCCTGGAGACGATGATTGGCCAGGGCACCGAGGTGCTCAAAGTGGTGGAATCACGGTTGCAAATGGTCGACGGCGAAGCCTTGTACTCCCTGAACGAGACCATACGGGTAGCCCGCCAGATTCTGGCCCGGATCGACGGCCGGATTGAGCCCTTGCTCGACACCGCGGAGACCACCCTGAACAAGACCGACGCCGCCTTGGACGATGCGCGCAAGCTGATGACCAGCCTCGACCAAGAGGTCAAGCCCCTGTCGACGGTCGCCCAGAGCGCGCTGCAGGAGGCGGCCACCACCCTGAGCCAATCCCGGGGCGCCCTGGAGGACGTCCGCAAGCTGGTGCAAAACATCGACGCACAGGTCGAGCCCATGACGGCGAGCGCCCGGGCGACCCTGGAGGCGGCCAACGCCACCGTGAACAAGGCCCAGGCCGGCGTCGACGAGGTGCTGCGGATCGTCCAGGACGTGGGCAGCCGGGTCGAGCCCATGGCGGCGGACGCCCAGGCAACGCTCCGCGCCGCGGCCGCGACCGCCAGACGGGCCGAGGCCGCCATGGACGAGGTGCTACAGGTGGTCAAGGACGTGGGCGGCCAGGTCGCCCCCGTGGCCGCCGACGCCAAGGCGGCGCTCCAGGCGGCCACCGCCACCTTGGAGGAAACCCGGGTTGCGCTGCAGGACGTCCGCAAACTGGTCGCCGACGTCGATCAACAGGTCGAGCCCTTGGCCGTGGCCACTCAGGCGGCCTTGCAGGCGGCCACCACGACGCTGGATCAGGCGCAGGTTGCCATGGCCGATGCCCGCAAGCTGGTCAACGACCTGGACGCTCAGGTCGCGCCCCTGGCCACGGACGCCCAGGCCACGCTCCAGGCGGCCACTACGACCCTGGAGAGCGCGAAGCTCGCCTCGGACGACGCCGGCAGGCTGATCGCTCAAGTGAGCGGCCAAGTCGGACCCCTGGCGGCGGGCGCCCAGGCGAGCCTGCAGGCGGCCACCGCCACACTGGACAAGACCCAGGCGGCCGTGGACGAGATGCGCCAGGTGGTCGCCGAGGTGGGCGCAAGGGTCGACCCCTTGGCGACGGGGGCACAGGCGACCCTGGAGGCGGCCAACGCGGCCTTAGGCGAGGTGCGCCAGGTGGTGAGTGACGTGGGCGCGAAGGTCGACCCCTTGGTCGGCGACGCCCAGTCCGCCTTGCGGGCGGCCACCACGACCTTGGACGAAGCGCGCGGTGCCATGGCCGATGCCCGCAAGCTGGTCGCCAACATGAACCAGCAGGTCGTGCCCCTGTCCACGGAAGTCCAGGCGACATTGCAGTCGACCCAGGCGACCATGGCGGACGCTCAGCTCGCCATGGACGACGCCCGCAAACTGATCGTCAGCCTGGAGGAACAAGTCGATCCCCTGTCCGCCAGCGCTCAGGCGACGCTCAAGGATGCCAGCGAGACCATGGAGCAGGCGAAGCTCGCCATGACCCGGGCTCGGGCGCTGATCGACGACACGGCCGGGCGCATCGAGCCCCTGACGGCGGACGCTCAGGCGACCCTCGAGACCGTGCGCGCAACCATGGATCAGGCGAAGCTCGCCGTGGACGACGCCCGCGCCGTGGTCAGGGACGTGGGGGCCAGAGTTGCTCCCTTGGCCGCGGGCGCCCAGGCCACCTTGGACCAGGCCCAGGCAGCGCTCGCGGACACCCGCCGACTGGTCGACAACGTCAATACCCAAATCGAGCCGCTCTCGACCGACGCCCAGGCGGCCCTGCAGGCGGCGACCACGGCCTTGACCGAAGCCCGGGCCGCCCTGGCGGATACCCGCAAGCTGGTCAATCGGGTGGACGATCACATCGATCCGCTGCTCACCACCACCCAACAGGCCTTCCAGCAGGCTATAGCGACCTTGCATGAGGCCGAAACCACCGTGGCGGCGGCACAGGACGTGATCGGACCGGACTCGACCGTCATGATTGAAGTCAGGGATTCTCTGAGGGAAATCAATACCGCCGCAACGGCGATACGTGTGCTGGCAGACTATCTCCAGCGCAATCCCAATGCCCTGCTCATCGGCAAATAGATCAGCGGAGGGGAGATATGGAGCATTTGTTGCATCGCGTCGCGGTTGCGGCCCTGGGTCTCGGCCTGGTGGGCCTCATGGGCTGCGCCAAATCCGAACCGACGAGGTTCTATGTTCTGGACCCCGGCGCCGGTTTGGAGGCCGTCGA
>SMVA01222743.1_pt1 | contig 12355 bp, 11 predicted proteins | sample 2456451 | NCBI WGS metagenome assembly SMVA01 (sample SAMN11095933, study PRJNA526329) | marine sediment metagenome | biome: Marine sediment; feature: Surficial sediment; material: Deep marine sediment; isolation source: Hadal surficial sediment | place: Pacific Ocean | collected 2014-05 | depth...
GTGCCTGTCTTACTCGGCATTGTCTCGTGCCATGATATGTTCGTGCAACTCCCGCGGAGTATTTTGTGCAATGTCCATTTTGTCTTACTTGCCACTGGTTTCAGGTTTAGGTCTTAGGGTGAGACTGAAATAGCCGTAGCTGCTGTAAATGGCAGTCGCCATAACAAGAAGCGAGATACCCTCGATGGCACCTAGCACATAATACTGTGCCCCTGAAAAACTGGTGTTCCAGCTGCCCAGTAAATTGGGTTCGCGCTGGAGGTAGACCTTCAGCAAGCCCCCAACAGTTTCGATACCCCCGGGTGGTACGGAATGATCAGGCATATAGATTAGCGTACCGTTGGCGATCAGTATCACAATGCCTAGCGCACAGGCTAGATATAAAGAGATAACACTAAGTATCCAGTAGGTAGTTCTCCTGACCTGGTCCCCGCCCTGAAACCTGAAGCCGTAGAAAAACAGCAATCCTCCTGCTGCGCCCTGCAGGTTGAGAAAAAAGTCGTTGAAATCCATATGGGCGCTGTTTGCTGGAGTCAGGAAGAAATACTGATTTAGTTCATCAATAATTCCGAAGGCCAATGTGACCAGGATTAAAGTTGCTAAAGGCCATCTGGTGCGATTTTGATCGATGACCAGAGCAAACAGATAACTTAAAACGCCATATTGGAGAAAGTGGATTAGCTCAAGGTTAGTCGTAATCAGATAGCGGGTGATGACGTAAGACGAGAGCAGCCAGATTGTCCAATATAGCATGGTGAGTTTGTGATTCTCACCATTGCGGAACTGTCTGCAGAGTATCAGTGACAGAATAATGGACACGGCAACGGCAGCCTGGAATTTGTAGTTGAGAGGAATGATAATACCGGCAGAAGTCTCGACTCTGGTTGTCAGCCAGTTGGAGAAGTCGAGATGTAGAATCACATTTGCCATCCAGAAGGCTAGCGCAAACATTAGCCAGACCAGGGTATGAAACAGGTTCGACATCCTAGAGTCTGCACTCGTCTAGCGGTAGTTCGAACCGGGAGGGGAGAAGGAGTACAAATCCAAAGGGGTCCCTTTTGCTGCATCCTGGTACAGCATCCAGGAGATCGAAGACATCAGATTCATTTCCAAGATCCATAAAAACTGAGAGATTCGGTGGATCCTTTTCAGATATCGCAGGGTGCGCATTGTGATAGACGTCCAGACCTCCTGAATCCAGGAAAGTTGCAATTGAATGATGGGCAGTCGCTCCCAGGCTGAATTCGCCCAGCTCATAGATATCATTGCCGGCCAGGTCATGAAAGAATGCAAGGCTGTGATCCCAGGCCAGCCCGGCTGCAACAATCTGCCGGGTGAAATACTCATCGTCACCGCCAAGTTCCTTGAAGTATCCTAGCCCGGCATGGGCTCCCCAGCCGAAATTGTATCTTGCACCCAGATATTTGTCGCCGTTGTCCCCGAGATCCAATAACAATCCCAGCCCATAATGATATCCACCGCCCTGTGCGAAAGACATCGCATCATAGGTGTCGGCCCCTGCCAAATCGATCAATATCCCGACGCCTCCAGCGGAGATGCCGCGTAATCCAAGGCCTACTCCCTGCACCCAGGAATCATATATTCCGGGGGTGCCATAACTTGTCGGTAGACTGCTATTGGATCTATAATCATCCTGTCCCGATGAATCGATAAGTTGTCCGTACCCGGATGTCATTCCCAGACCCTGGGCGAGTGTTTCTACCAGATAACGATCATCACCGGATTGGTCGAACAGCAATCCGATGCCAAATAACGCCATACCCTGGGTCATCGACTCTGAGAAGTATTGATCGTTGCCCTCCAGATCAATCAGTATCCCCACCCCCAGAATACCCGTGCCTAAAGATTGGCTTTTTGCCTTGTATTGATCATTTCCCTGCAAGTCAATCAGAAAGGCTGCACGCCCGACGCCAGCAGCAAAGCCGCCGGAATGAGCTGTTTGATACAGGTCGTTACCAGCAAAATCTATAATAAGTTGTGGGATGCCCGTGAACTCAGGAGGACTCTCTATTGTATAAGTATCGTCGCCACCCAGGTCTGCAGCCAACAATAAATTGTGAGATTGAATGGCTGTTGAGGCGCTACCGGTGAGAATAATTTCGCCAAGCGGTGTCATCTTCCTAATGATGGTGGGCGCACTGGAATCAAGGTGCTGTTCCATCAATTGTTGCAGCCTGTCCAACCACTCCTGGCGTATTAGTTGACCCCAGACGAGGCTTGCGCAGAGCACAGAATCGAGTTTAATTTCGCTCGATTGAACCATAAAGCGCTTCACCTCAAGCAATTCACCTGACTCAAGATCGCCACCATAAGGGGACTTCAGTATCGTTGCGAATGCGGTATCCCAGTCTCGCCTTAACATCAGTAGTAGGTTTTCATCCATTGCCCTGGAGTAATACGCCTGGCTGAGGAGCGCATGTGATTCGATTTGAAGGATTAATTCTTCAAGGGTTTCCGGCAGGGGTTGATGTTCAAAAGCACAAAACTCGGTCTCCTGGGGGAATTCATTTGTGAAGCGCTGAATTAGAAGTTCGAGTATCCTTGCAGGATCCGTTAGATCATCTGTCGGTTGATGAGCGCTGAAGCTCGAAAGGATCGTAATGTAATCAGGTGGATCATTAAATGCACGTTGGACAGTTTCTGGCGGTGGGGCTTGAACTGGCAGTTGGTCAGCTGATTTGGCCGTATCACGTAAAACCTCCAGTAAGGTGGTTGCGTCACTGGGCTTGAATTGTGTTTTCAGGATAGATCGTATGACTGTTCCGGGAATCGGCGGTTCAGCAAAAACCAATGGGTGAACGAAAAGCTGCCATGCCATAACAATCAAAATGGGCTGCCAATATGGTAATTTCATATGGGCTTTAAGCATTCCGCACTAACAAATTAGAACTCGCGTAAACTATTGATTGAAAAGTCCGGGAAGTTGTAACTGTTTGCTATATCAGGATTCATTGTTCTTAATATGGTTCCTGCTCTCCTCAAGCATGCCTTCAAGCATCGCAAGCCGCTGTGCCAGTCGCTGGAGTTTCACCATTTCTCTTGAACGTTCAACGTCCATGGTGACCATCTTGATAACGATGAACCCCCCGCCCAGGATTACGACAAGTATGGGAGGGTAAGAAATGCCTAGAAACACCCCAACGGAATCTACAAACTTCGGAATAAATCCCAGCACAGCGAAACCCACGGCAACGAAAATCCACCACAGTGCATATTTGCCGTGTAAATGATCACGTCTCACCAACCATATGATGAGGGCGGAGATGCATAATCCCAGAATAATTGAAGTAAGCTGATATGACAGAATGATAATTTTGATTGCCCTGAATATTTATGGATGGTTGGCTAGTGGCCGTTTAATTTGCTGATTTTGAATGGTCGACCTTTGGAAACTGACAAAACTGTGGACAGCAACATGTAGTATGCAACAGCCATCCAGGAATGAAAAATATGGGACTTGCCGACTTTCCTTGACGTCATCCGAACCTTTGTTTCAGCGACTCTCATTCCTGCACTCTGTAGCAGCAGAAGTACGCCAACGTCCTGGTAATCCAGCAGAGTAGCCCTTCTATCGGCGAGTACCTGCATAGATTTCCTGTTGTATATTCTGAATCCGGAAGTGATGTCCTCAATCCCCACTCCGGTTAAGCTTCTGAAAAAACGCCAGGCAAATTGTCGCAATTTACTTCCGCGTTCCGGGCAGGCACCAACAACAACGTCATATTGGCCACCCGCCAAAGCGGCGGTGAGGCGCGGTATTTCACTGCAATAGTGTTGTCCGTCTCCATCCATGGTAACCACTGCATCATAATCTTTTGAAAGTGCGTAGCGAATGCCGGTTTGCATGGCGCCCCATGCACCCAGGTTGTAGCAGAGTGGTAATGTCGTAATTCCTTCACCTGCTGCCTTAACCAGGCTGGAGTCAGTGCTGGCATCATCTACAATCACGATGTCGCAATCCAGGCTCTCCTGGGCAGATTTGATGACCTCGCCAATGGTTTCAGCCTCATTCCAGACAGGGATCACCAATGCAATTTTCAAGGTTGTGCTATTCAAGGAAGTGCTCTGTAGGTGCTTAAAAGTGGCCGTATGGTAGCGTTTTCCAAAAAATAGTCAATCAGCTTGCCGTCAAAGTGACGGATACACCAATCGGTTATATTGGTAATATTTATGAACAACTCATCTCTGGAATGGATATGTCAGAAGTAAACTGGATAGAACCCGTTGCCGGGTTTGAATTTGAGCCAGATGAAATCATTGTTACCGAAGAATACCAGACGGAAAAACTGGCCGCTTGCGGCTTAGATGCTGGTGTATTCAAAGATTGCGTTGATGCCTCATTTTATATTGGCCTCGGCATACATGCCGGGATTAAGAATGGCATCAGTGCAGAGGGTAATGTCAATATGCTGACCGCTTTGATCCAGCATCGCCCTGTATTTCTCGGTGAATCCTTAACGGTCAAAGGCTATATCAAACAAGTGAATGTTGTACCCCGGGGGCATACCATCGAAACTGAAGTCTGGTTTGAAGGAAGTGATGGAAAGCGTGCCATTTCAGCACCAAGAACCTCGCTAAAACCGGATCCATCGAAGGTGGGTAGCCGGGGGGCAGGGGATCGACCCGCTCCGGTGATCGCTGAGGTCGAGTCGCTTTCACTGCTTGATGAATTTAAGTTAACACCTGACCGGGTTAAAGATTACAGTACTGAGGGAAACAGCATCCACTATGAAATGGATGCTGCAAACAAGGCCGGATTTCGCGCACCCATTATTGGTGGGGGAATGGGAGTTCACTATTTACTTCATACGCTCACAAGGCATTGTAAGCCGCAGTCCTTCGATCTTTCCGTTTATTTCAGGCGGCCGATATTCTGGGATGATGACTTCACTGTCGCGGCGGATGCTGCAGACGATACCTGGAGCGCGATTTGTTTGCTAAGAGAAGGAAAAGTGTTGACAGAAGCCAGGATTAATAGCCTCTCGCCTGAATAGGAAATTGGAATACCTGAGTCGTTAACCGGTCTTATAGTCATAATCTAAAGGAGCAGCTGATGATCAAATTCGTATTCCTGATGTTGATAGCAGGCATCTCAGTCAATGGTTTCGCTGAAGATCAGACACCCATGCAATTGGCGGTTTCTGATCAGATGAAATATAGCTCCAGATTCGTGGATGTTCTGGGGAGCAGAATGCACTACGTTGAAGGCGGGGATCTATCCGCCGGGTCACAGGTATTCCTGTTTCTGCATGGCAACCCCACTTCCTCTTATCTATGGCGCAACGTCATGCCCCATGTTGAGGAACTGGGTCGGGTGATAGCAGTTGACCTTATCGGTTTCGGTCAATCAGCCAAGCCTGATATCGATTATAGATACCAGGATCACAGTCGATACGTTGATGGGTTTATCAAAACTCTTGGGTTGAAAAACATCGTGCTGGTTGTTCATGACTGGGGTTCTGTACTCGGGCTGGACTATGCCATGCGCAACAGTGCCAATGTCAAAGCCGTGGCCATGATGGAAGCGATCATTCCACCTGCATTTCCAGCGAAAGATCTTTCTCTTTTTGGTGGGGGTGCAGAAATGTTCAAAAATTTCCGTTCAGAAGAAACCGGGCGGCCTCTGTTGATTGACCAGAATATATTCATTGAAGGAATACTGCTTCAGGGAACAGTCACCCGGAAGATGTCGGAGACGGAAAAAGCAACTTATCGTCAGCCGTTCCTCGACCCGAAGGATCGTGAACCTATCTATGTATGGCCTAATGAGTTACCGATAGGCGGGCATCCGGCCCGGAACGTGGAGCTTGTGGAGGCAGTAGGGAGGTGGTTGAAGAAATCACCTGTTCCCAAATTGCTGCTCTATGTTAACCCTGGTGCGATAGTGACTCCGCAGAGTGCGATGTGGATGCAGAACAACTATGCCAATCTCGAGGCTATCTTTGTCGGTTATGGTGGTCACTACATCCAGGAAGACAACCCTGAGGCAATAGGTCGAAATATCAGTCTCTGGTATCAGAGACAGTTTGGGCGCTAGTCTTTTTTGTTGTAGGTGAAATCGATTTCGCCCTCAAGGTATCCCTCGATAGGTGTCGTGCCAAAATTTACCGCGCGGCCATAAGCCAGGGCTTCGTTGAGCGGCATGTTTTTGTACTTCACAAGATAGGCAACCCAGATATGTGTCGCCCGTCGTGCACTGTTGCAGTGAAGCAGAACCTTGCCTTCACTTGAGTCGAGAGCGCTGGCAAATTTATGCAGCGTCTCAGGGCTAAAAGGATTCTTCTCTCCACCGGATGGTATGTGGATATATTTCATGCCGAGACTGTCCAGAACCCTGGCTTCATCGATAGGAGTAGACTTTCGGTTATTCATTTCCTCGTCAACTCTGAGGTTAATTACGGTGGTGACACCTTCTGATTTCAAATCCTGCAGAACGGTTGCTGACATGGGTTGACCGGCAATATAGAGGTCACCCACTCTGGCAATGCCACCACGAAACCCCTTGATATCCAGCATTTGAGGGACTTCGGCAAGCACCGAAGTGGTAAGCATCAGCGCCAGGGTTAAAAAACTGTATTTCATTGTTTGCTCCAGGTGGATAGTTTGCTCTAGCTGAATTATCTCGACTGAAGTTGAAGCGTCTGTCGGATAGAGTCGGTTTGTTGATCAATTGTATATTGTAGAGGACCGGGCGTAAAAGTCATTGCTGAACGACCCTATCTGATGATCTGGGTTCTAGATCTGGTTCTAGCCCTGGGTTCCAAATGCGCGCACTGCGGCAACCAGACCGACTGAATAAAGTAATGCACCCAGTGTAAATGCGAGATCAGGCGTATCAAGAAACTCAAATGCGGTCCAGCCAATGAGCGGACCAAAGGCAGCTCCCAGGTCCCCTGCGGTGGCGTATCGAGCGAATATTTTTGATCCCATTCGGCTGGCTTCAGCGGCAACAACGGTTGCCAGTGCGGTACCGCACATAAAAAATACGATGACACCGATGGAGAGCCCCGCTAGGCTGTTGCTGTTGGCCAGTAGGACCATGACGCCAGCACCAGTGAGAAAAAATAATGGTGCGCCGATTCGGATTCCTACCTGGTCAACCATTGCGCCATAGAAGGGGGCGCCCAGTGTATCCATTGCCCATCTGACGCCCAATAATAATCCGTTCAGTGTCGCAACTCCGATGACGATTCCCATGATATCAATCTGCTGGCCGTATCGACTCAATAGGATGAATCCGAGAGTGGACATGAGCAGTCCTGGGCCGACGGCACCAATACAAAATCCACAAACGAGCAATGCATGATGGTTAGAGATCGCGCTACTGTTGGTCCATTGAGCGCTTCGTCTACCCTGTCTGTCTACGCCGGAAAATAGCCCGAATGGCACCGCAGCGAGGGATAGTGCCGCGAAGATGGTCATGGCTGGCGTGAAACCAATCAGGTCGAATAAAATCCCGCCCGCAACGATCCCGATCACGCCCCCAGTTCGGGAAATCCCATTATAGAAACCCATCATTTGGCCAAGGTTTTCGGGTTCACTCGTGGATGCGACTCCCATAACACTGATATGGCGGATAAATGACCAACACAGACCCCAGAGGCAGCGGGCTGTGAGTAGAATGAAAAAAGAACTAGATGCAGCGTAGACTCCGGTCAACACCGCCCCGAGGAGGAGACTGGTGGCGAACATCAGGTGTGCAGGGTAATGGCCAATCAGGCGTTCGGCGAGATGATTGGTGAACAGGCGGATCCATCGGTTGGCAGATAGCAAGATCCCCACCTGAAAAGGCGCGAGGCCGATATCCTGAAAATACAGAGGGAGAAGCGCGTAAAGCGCCTGATCACCGAGTAACGACAGAGCGGTTGCTATGCCGGCAAAAACGGTCGTTCGGGTAGGTTTTCTCAACAAAATTTATCTTACTCTGGAGTTTGTGACCAGCTGCTTGATCTTGTCGAAAGCTGTTTCTAAAGTATCCACCGGGTGGGTCAAAGACAATCGCACAAAGTCCCGGGTCACTTTTCCAAATCCTTCGCCGGGAAGCACAGACACGCCTTGTTCATCCAGCAACCACCTGGCGAACTGGTTTCCATCTTCAGCGACATCCGAAACATTGATCATCAGGAACATCCCGGCTTCTGGTTTGCGGCAGGTCAATCCATTTATCTCATCGATTCGTCGGCAGGCGTAGTCGCGTCTGTCACGATACTCCCGGGTCACTGACTGGATGTATTCACCATCATTCTTCATGGCGAATGCGGCAGCATCCTGAATAAACTGACTACATCCAAAGACTGTGGCTGAAGTGAAGTTAAGCAGCTTTTCAATAACCTCGGTTGTTGCGACAACCCAGCCAAGGCGCCAGCCTGTCATGGAGTGGGATTTGGATAAGCCATCTATGACAATAACGTTTTCAAGATCAGCGGCCGCTGTTCTGGCGGAGATGTGTTTCTTCTCATAGGTGATCATTGAATACACCTCGTCACATACCAGCCAGATGCTTCGTTCAAGGCAGTAACTCGCCAGAAACTTTAGCTGTTCCTCCGGGATGATATTTCCTGCAGGATTCCCGGGAGTATTGAGTAGCAGAACGCGGGTTTTATCCGTCACCGCACGTTCGATTGCCGGGATATCCAATGCAAAACCTGCATCAACAATAGACGGAATTTTTATTATTTTACAACCAATGGCCTCAAATATTCCCTGGTAACCGATGTATGCGGGTTCCGGAATAATGAGTTCGTCGTCATCATCCAAAAGACAAGATAAGACGCTGAACACGGCATTGGTTGCCCCTGGAAAGATGATGACTTCGTCAGGTGTAGTCAGTTTTCCGCTCGCCTGGGTCTCAATATCAGCGATGGTTTGCCTGAGGTTCAGTTCTCCCATACCCGGAGAATAATGCGTTCGGCCCCTGTAAAGGCTGGTCACTGCATGTTCAATAATGCGTTCAATAGTAGGTAGGTCAGGATCCCCCACGGACATCAGGATGATGTCTTCACCCGTTGAGAGACGATGCAGGGCGTCGTTGTGAACAGCCCATAGATCGGTATCCAATGATTCTAGCCGAGCGGTGGCCAGGCTAAATTTAGGTTCAAAACTCATTGTTGACTCTCCATCTTGAGACACCTCATTGAAACCGGTGATTTCATGCGCGCATCCTATAGCAATAGTTATTCAGATAGAATGATGGATAAGCTCTCTTGTCTGATCTGGCGACCATCATCAGTGTAGGGGGTCGGCAAGTAAGGAGGATAACCGATGACATCCATGGGAATCATGGCAGTCCATGAATTTATAGAAGCCTTCAATGCGCAAGACCATGGGAGACTCGCAGCGTCACTTAATTATCCTCATGCAAGACTGGCGAATGGGAAAATAATCATGGTCGATTCAGCTGAACATTTTGAATCCATGAGTAAGCAGGGAGAGTCAGGACTTAAAGCCGAGGGCTGGCACCACACTGAGGTCGCTTCGCTTGAGGTGATTCACAGCACCAGCGACAAAGAGCACATTTCACTTAGAATTGATCGCTGTGACGTGGATGGCATGGCTTATAACAGTTTCAATACCTTATGGGTTGCGACCTTGATTGATGGGCACTGGGGTATTCAGTTCCGTTCAAGCTTCCTGGCTTAGACCCAAGGCTTCAACGGCTGCTGCCCGAAGTTGCCGTTTATTGATTTTGCCAGAAGCGATCCTCGGTAACGGTTCCGTAGCAAGGTTGAAATATCGCGGGATCTTAAATCGGGCAACCTGGCCATTGAGGAAGTCCTTGATCTCGTCAACATCCAGTTCAGCAGGTGAATAGATCGTCGCGCCGACTTCTTCTCCCAGCCGAGAATCTGGTACGGCATAGACTGCTGCTTCAAGAATGTCATTGTGTGCCAAAAGGGCAGCCTCTACTTCTGCACAACCGATATTTTCGCCACCACGAATAACAAGATCTTTGATGCGATCGACTATATACAGGTAACCTTCCTCATCCAGGTAGGCAACGTCGCCGGTTCTTAACCAGCCATCAACAAATGTTTCAGCATTTGCATCGGGTCGGTTCCAGTATCCACGGATGATTGACGTCCCACGAATAAGTAGCTCGCCCCTTTGTCCAGCTGGCAGCTGCTTGCCGGATTCATCGAAGATAGCGATATCCAGAATTGCCGAACAACGCCCCGAACTGCCCGGGCGAGCAAGATAGTCCTCACCGCCAATTCCTGTTCCAATGGCATTTGTTTCGGTCATACCCCATCCGGTGCTCGGCATGGCTTTGCTGAAGATTTTTGCAATACCTTTAACCTGTTCTGGCGCGCGTGGTGCGCCACCGCCGCCTACACTTACCAGTGAACTCAAATCCCGGTTCGTCTTTCTCGCCTCTTCTACAAGATCACCGGTCATCGCTGCCGGGCCGACGAAAGAAGCGATCCTTTCCTCTTCGATCAGCTCTGCCGCAAGCCTTACGTCCCATTTGTACATCGCAATCATCTTCCTCTGTGATCTGAAGGAGGACAGGAATACCGCATGAGAGCCCGTGGCATGAAATAAAGGAACACCCAATAAGGTTGCAGGGGGGTGTTCAGGGGTTGCTGGCTCAACTCCCGAAATCAATATTGCTGATTTAAGGTCCAGTTCCCAGGAGAGCAATGCACTGATAATGTTCAAATGAGATGAAACCGCTCCCTTGGGGTGCCCCGTAGAACCGGATGTGTAGAGGATAGTGGCATCGTCATTTGGCTCGATATCAACGTCCGGCATTTCGGCCGGAACTGATTTCAGCAATTCATCCAGAAGCGGAATATCAGAAGGCAATGGTTTATTAGAACGAACTGCAATGACTTTTAGGCCCAGGTTCTGGTAAACAGGCATTACCCGGTCAATTCTTTCCTGGTCGGCGAATAGAATTTTTGAACCGCTGTGGTTGAGCCCGTATTCCATCTCTTCAGTCAGCCACAAGGCATTCATTGCGACAGCAATCGCGCCAATTGAAGTAATGGCATCGAATGCCATCACCCATTCCGGATAATTGCGCATTGAAAGTGAGACACGGTCTCCTTTTTTGATGCCGTAGACATCTACCAGCATTTTGGCGATCCGGGCTGATCGCAGATAAACATCCTCGAAGCTATACCGTTCCTGCTCATAAACCAGGAAGGTGACATCGCTGCGGGCCTCAAAAAACAGGTCTCTCAGCGTTGGCGGCGCATTTCTGAATGCACGGCAGGTATTACCGTGGACCGTGATTGAATGTAATTCATAGGGCTCGCCCGGCGCGGTTAACTGGGCTAAGGCTTCCTTTCTCGTCAACTGCGTGTCTGTCTTCATGGCTTCTCAATGTAGTGAATCAGGTAAACATACCACGGACTGATTTGTGGCTTGCAAGCACCATGTTTAGCTCCTGTGGCCTCCTATGATGGTTTTAGTGTTTGACAAAGCACTTATCAACAGAATAACGGAGGAACGCCATGATGGAATTAAAAAATTTAGAACGGAGGAAGACCCGGTTCAAGTTGCGCTGCGTGTTTAGCCAGCACTTCTGGTTACGTATCGATCGAGATTTCTGGCGCTGCAAGCACTGTGGAAAAACTAAGACAGATATAAAAGGTCACTAGTCCGGGGTCGTTCCCTTGTTAGTCGCATGCTGGCTCTGCGATGGACGTAAATCCAGCCTATAGCTATCAAAAAAAGAGACCAGCTCAACAGAATTTAAAAATGTTCGGAGAACTTACATGGCACATTACAATTTATCGGATCAGAAGAAGCTGATCGCTAATATTCCTTCAGTCGAAAAGTGTGAGAAGTACCTGGCTAATGTGATACGACTGGAAGTGGAAGAGCTGATTCCCGTTGTCAACCGGAGAATGGTTGAAATTCGTAACCAGGATGGTGAGATCAACTCTGCCCACTCACGTGATGTTGAACAACCTGTCATCATTGAGAAACTGGCCATTTGCCTGGCTGCTTACGAACAGACGCTGAAAAACAAGTACGCCGGTAGGATTCGACCACAGATTGATACCAAAGGCTTTATAGACACAGTAGATTCCATGATGCAAAAGAAAACTCGCAGCGATGGATTTCAGAAACTCCAACAACTCGGGCTTGAGGAGTTTCTATTTGAGCATGTGGTGATAGAGAATCCTGAAGTTTTCTCAGAGGAAGCTGTCCACAAGAGCATCCGCAGGATAGCTGAGCTTGGCTAAGGATTCTTTTTTAAGAACGGCTGAGGGCTCTTTTTTAAGAACGGCTGAGGGCTCTTTTTTAAGAACGGCTGAGGGCTCTTTTTTAAGAACGGCTGAGGGCTCTTTTTTAAGAACGGCTGAGGGCTCTTTTTTAAGAA
>SMVA01345102.1_pt1 | contig 12350 bp, 10 predicted proteins | sample 2456451 | NCBI WGS metagenome assembly SMVA01 (sample SAMN11095933, study PRJNA526329) | marine sediment metagenome | biome: Marine sediment; feature: Surficial sediment; material: Deep marine sediment; isolation source: Hadal surficial sediment | place: Pacific Ocean | collected 2014-05 | depth...
AAATCTATTTTCTGACTAACACAGCTTATTTTGTTTTCGGACTTGTCATTACGCTTGTTGTGCTTGTTGCCACTATCGTTTCTCAACCATCGTCTTTTGACCCTGGCGCTTTGTTTATGCTCATCTTTGTAACTGCTTGGACTTATCCCGTGATTTTTTTAGTCAAACATGTTTTCCAACAATGGTCCAATGTAAATAGTATCTCCTCCGTATTTTCTGCTATTTTCATCACCATATTTGCCATTCCTTTCATTGGCTGTGAGCTACTTATTTTATATATGTTCACAGAGCTGACATCACTTAGTATGGGTTTCGTTTTAATCTTCGCTGCGCTCATTAATTGGCTATTTTATGAATTACTAAAAGCACCCACGCTGGCTGGACGGAAATTATTAGATAAAATTGAAGGATTCAAACAATACATTGATATTGCAGAACGGCATGAACTGGATTTCAAACACCCTAAGGGAAGATCACCGGAATTATTTGAAGAATATCTTCCATACGCCCTGGCCCTGGGAGTTGAACAACAATGGGGCGAGTCATTTGCTGATGTGCTTGCCCTGGCACAAGCATCTAGTGGCGGCTACTCACCGAGCTGGTATCGTGGTGCACATTGGGATCATTCAAACATTGGTAATTTTACCAGTTCACTCGGTTCTTCTTTTACCAGCGCCATCGCCTCATCTTCTACAGCGCCCGGCTCATCATCGGGCAGTGGTGGTGGCGGATCTTCTGGCGGTGGCGGCGGCGGTGGTGGCGGTGGCGGTTGGTAAAACTGGCATGTAGCAGATTTGTTTATTGTAAATGAGACAGATCGATAGAACACTCGCTATTGCACCGATGATGGATCATACCGATCGGCACTTTCGTTATTTTATGCGCATCATCTCTCCACACGCCCTGCTTTATACCGAGATGATTACCACAGGTGCACTCATTCATGGAGACAGACAACGTTTTCTTGAACACAATGCCAATGAATATCCTTTAGCGATCCAGTTGGGCGGAAGCGATCCTGAAGATCTCGCTGCCTGTGCTGTGATTGCCGAAGAATCTGGTTATGATGAGGTGAACCTGAATGTGGGCTGCCCCAGCGATCGTGTGCAATCAGGGCGATTTGGTGCCTGCTTGATGGCAGAACCCGAACTGGTTGCCGAAAGTGTCTCTAGAATGTCGCAACGCGTTGATATACCAGTAACAGTCAAAACACGCATCGGTATTGATGAGATGGACAGTTATGAGGAATTAACCAGCTTTATAAAGTGTGTAAAAGAAGCTGGCTGTGATTGTTTCATCATCCACGCGCGTAAGGCCTGGCTTAATGGCCTCAGTCCCAAAGAAAATCGCGAAGTCCCACCATTGCAATATGAAACCGTGCATCAACTGAAAAAAGATTTTCCAGAAATTGATTTCATCATTAATGGCGGTTTCACGACACAAGATTCGATTATGGAACAATACACACATGTCGATGGTGTCATGATCGGTCGCGCAGCCTATCAAAACCCTTATCTGCTAGCCAAGATTGAACAAGCTTTATTTACTAATGGAAATCCTTTACCCACTCGCTACGAAATTCTGGAAAAATTTATGGAGTATGTTCAGCAGAACCTGGATCAGGGTATCTATCTTGGACATATGACGCGTCATATTCTTGGTTTGTTTTTGGGTCAACCCGGTGCCCGGGCTTATCGCAGATACATTAGTGAAAATGCTTATAGAGAAGGGGCGGGTGTTGAAGTTATTCAGCTTGCAATGGATAAAACGAATGTGAATGAATACCGATAACTCCGTAAATTTAAAATCTATAAGCTTCAAGGTGATATTTGCCATTATCCTGTTGTGGATAATTAAGGGTGTAGAAGTAGTCTTTGACTGGAATTTGAATGTGTATGGTATTTATCCCAGAGAAATAGAAAATTTGCTGGGGATAGCTTTTGCACCAATGATTCATGGTACTTTTGAACACCTTTTTTCAAACACAATGGCTCTGTTTGTTTTGGCAATCGCCTTATTTTATGAATACCCTAAATCAGCAATATATGTTTTCCTGATTATTTATTTTGGGTCTGGAATTGGTGTTTGGTTATTTGCACGAGAATCCTACCATTACGGTGCTAGCGGTTTAACGCATGGCATGATGTTTTTTCTTTTTTTGATTGGTGTCTTACGGCGAGATAAACCCGCGATGGCTATCTCTATGATAGTATTTTTTCTTTATGGCAGTATGGTTTGGGGCGTGCTTCCAACACGGGAAGATATATCTTTCGAGACACATATGTTTGGTGCTTTAGCCGGTATTATTTGTGCAATAATATTTCGTAACAGGGATCCCAAACCACCGGAAAAAAAATACAGTTGGGAAGAGGAGAATGAAGGTGCTATTGACTCTAAAGATACCTGACATAAATAACAATGGCTCACTATATGCTACTTTGCAACGCAATAAGATTGCTTTTTAAAAGGATTAGTTAAATGAAGATATATATTGCAGACAAAATTGCTGATGAAGGTGTCGAATTTCTGAAGAATCAGCCTGGACTTGAAGTTGATTTCACCACTGGGCTAAACGAAACCGAGGCTTGCGAACACATTCGTGAAGCTGATGCGGTGATTGTTCGAAGTGCGACCAGTATTCGTGGTGATATTCTTGAAGCAGGCAAAAACCTGAAGGTAATTGGTCGTGCAGGAATTGGGGTTGATAATATTGATATTCCTGCTGCCACCGAACGCGGCATCGTCGTATTAAATACACCGGATGCAAACGCGACAACCACAGCAGAATTGGCCATAGCTCACATGATGTCCCTTTCTCGACACTTACCCTTTGCTGATCAATCCATTCGCAATGGGAAATGGGAACGTTCCAGCTTTATGGGTGCAGAACTTTCTGGCAAAACACTCGGTGTGGTTGGTTTTGGCACTATTGGTCGTATCGTTGCTAGTCTCGGGCTCGGTTTGAATATGAATGTGGTTGCCTACGATCCCTTTGTCACCGATGAGATATTTGCCGAAGCCTCTGTGACACCGATGGATATCGAACAACTACTGGAATGTGCTGATTTTGTCACCCTTCACTGTCCTCTCATTGAACAAACTAAAAACCTTATCAGCAGAGAAAGTCTGGCCATCATGAAATCAAGTGCACGTTTGATCAATTGTGCACGCGGAGGCTTGATAGATGAAGACGCCTTGTTTGAGGCATTGGATAATGGACGGCTTGCTGGTGCTGCCCTGGATGTTTATGAAAATGAACCGCCGACGGATTCTCCTTTATTAAAACTCGACAACATCGTCTTTACTCCGCACTTAGGTGCTTCAACTGAGGAAGCGCAAACAGCTGTCGGCGTGGAGATTGCAAAACATATTGCTATTTTTCTAAAGAGTGGTGAAGCAATCAATGCGGTTAATATGCCACGCATTGCAACAGAAGAAGCATTAACGCTTAAGCCTTATCAGGAAATCGCCAGTAAATTAGGACAATTACTGGCATTGATGTCTCCTTCTGCAATAAAACAAATAGAAATTAGTCTGCATGGACAGATCGCAAGTTGCGATTCTCACCCGGTTGCTGTCGAAGCCTTGGTTGGTCTACTACAATACAGTCTTTCAATCCCTGTGAATCAAGTCAACGCCGTGTATCTGGCAAAACGTCAGGGAATAGCCTTAACTGAATCACGTTCAGAAGCAACACATGATTATATTTCTGTGGTATCAGTCAAAGCAAAATTCGATAAGGAAGATATTACTCTTTCTGGCACCTTGATAAATGACAAACATCCACGACTGATCCAAATTAATGATTACCAAATTGAAGCAACCTTGTCTGGCAATTTGTTGATTACACGACATTCAGATCAACCTGGCGTTGTCGGTGCGTTGGGCATCTTGCTAGGTGAAGAGAATATTAACATTTCGACTATGCAGGTCGGCGTCAAAGATGGCTCAGATGAGGCGATAGCCATTCTTGGGATATCTCAACTGCTCTCGGAAGACACGTTAAACGCAGTTGCTGACATCCCTGCGATTGATAAAGTGATTCAGGTAACCCTGTGACACAATTTTATGATGTAGATTACGTTTTGTTTGATTGTGACAGTACGCTTTCCTCACTTGAAGGTATTGATGAACTGGCAAAACAGATTGGCGTATATGACCAGCTAGCCCCCCTTACACAGGCAGCAATGGAGGGTAAGATTAAACTGGATGAAGTTTATAAAAAGAGACTTGAATTAATTCGGCCTGATAAACAGGCCATTGAATGGTTGGCACAACGCTATATTGAGACTCTGGTCACTGATGCAGACGTCGTTATAGAAAAACTACAGGAGGTAAACAAACAAATTCACATCATCAGTGGTGGTTTACGTCAAGCTATTTTACCGCTTGCAAAAAAACTTAATATTGCTGAACTCAATGTGCATGCTGTAGATGTTTATTTCGATAGCAATGAAACATATACAGGTTTTGATGAACAATCCCCTTTAGCTCAGTCTGGTGGTAAGTCTGTTGTAAGCCAGCAGATCATTGGCGAATCAGGCAAAGCAGTTTTAATAGGTGATGGCGTGACAGATCTGGAGGCCCAGAATGAACGTGTTAATTTTATTGGTTTCGGCGGCGTAGTCACGCGTGACCTTGTTTATAATCAATCCACTGACTACATTGAACAAGCAACATTATTACCACTGCTGGATCGTATACTCTGATAGTCTATTATCCAGAAAGCTGTAACTACCGTAAATTAGCATCTATCTAATTTTTTTATGATCAACTTAATCAACAGAAACCACTGTTTCCTGCTGCTAATTTTTCTAACAGCCTGCGGCGATTCCACACCACAGCTTGCACGGCTCCAGGATGACGCTGTCATTCTAGCTTTCGGAGACAGTCTCACCTATGGCACGGGAGCGAATAAAAATGAAAGTTATCCCATGATTCTGGAGAAGATTATAAATCGCAAGGTTGTTAATGCCGGTGTTCCTGGTGAGTTATCTATGCAGGGATTAAAACGTTTGCCGAAATTGCTTGATAAACATCTACCGAAATTATTAATTCTTTGTCATGGTGGCAACGATATATTACGGAGGGAAGACCTTGCCGAGGCAGAAACCAATATTCGACAGATGATCAGTCTTGCAGAAAACAGGAGTATCCCTGTTGTTCTTCTTGGTGTCCCAAAATTAGGATTATTCCTCAGCTCTGCAAAGCTCTATGCCAGAATCGCAGAGAATAGCGATGTCCTCTTTATCGAGAACCTTCTGCCGGATATTTTGTCGGATGCTTCTATGAAGTCAGATTCGGTGCATCCCAACAATATTGGTTATAGAAAAATGGCTTCAACACTGGCCGATGCATTACGTGATGCTGGTGCACTATAGGGCAATCTTCTTTAGATATTGCTGGATATAAATATTCTTTATGGGATGATCGCGACCTCTAGATCATAGGCATATAAACATACATCATCATATTAATTATTTCACACAGGAAAGCAGTATGGATAAAAAATTATTTTTTGGTAAGCGTTATTTTGCCGTAGTACTTTTTACATTGATCAGTCTATCGGTATTTGCAGCCACAGAAGTTAAAACTGAAAAGCAAAAGTTAAGTTACGCGATGGGGACATATTTTGCACTGGGTGTGACACAACAAGGGATGGATATTGATGTGCCGGCATTTATTCAGGCAGTTGAAGATGCACTGAACAAGAATGACACACAGATCAGTATGAAGGAAATGCAGGACGTTATGGCTCAATACAAGAAAAGCATCGCCAAGAAACAATCAGATGCCATCGCAAAAAATAAAAAAGCGGGTGATGCCTTCCTGGCAAAAAATAAAAAGAAAGAAGGTGTTATTGAGTCACCAAGCGGCCTTCAGTATAAAATCCTTAAACAAGGCAGTGGTGAGAAACCTGCGGCTGGCAATAGCGTAACCGTTCACTACAAAGGCACATTAATTGATGGGACGGTCTTTGACAGCTCTTATGATCGTGGCGAGCCAGCAACGCTTTCTCTGGGACAGGTGATTAAGGGCTGGCAAGAAACATTACCCATGATGACAACAGGATCAAAATGGCAAATTTATGTCCCGCCAAAGCTCGCCTACGGAGACCGTGCTGCGAGTGAATTGATTGGCCCCGCATCGACTTTGGTGTTTGATATCGAATTAATTTCTATAAATTAATTGAGACTCTTTCACGAATGCAATCCATTCATTTATAAATAATCACTTCATCCCTGAATAATGCAGTTAATACGCATCACATTCATTCTCTTCTTCATATTGGCTTCTTTCAATGGATTTGCAGCAGAAGAAAACCGTTCTGATGCTGAAAAGAATTTTGCGCATGGCCAGATATATTATGAAAATGATGAAATTGACAAAGCCATCATCGAATTTACCCTGGCCATCAGCAAATCACCAAATACTTCAAGCTATCACCACTGGCTGGCTAAATCTTATGGAGAATTGGCAGAGACATCAGGGTGGTTAAAGGCTATGAGATTAGCTGAAAATTCAAAAGAATCACTTGAACGCGCCGTTGAACTGGATCCGAAAAATGTCAGTGCACTTACAGATCTTATGAAATATTACCAGGAGGCCCCCAGGTTTCTTGGTGGAAGCAATAAAAAGGCAAAGGAAATTGGAATCCGACTGGAAAATTTAGAGAGAGGAAAACCAGATTCCACTGATACACAACAGTCTGATTTTGAAGCGCAAAAGGGCTAAAAGCGCTACGAACAGTAAGCTGAGACCATAAAAATAAGATATAATGACGGTATAGCCGGAATGAACCTGGTCTTTAAACAAGCAAAATTTATGAAGAAACTTTCACAATTCATTACATTGATTCTGGCGTTCTGTTTGGTCTTTTTCCAGGCTAATGCTTATTCTGATACACCATTGGTTCCTCAATCAGAACTGGTCCCTGCCAATAAACATATCAAAGCCACAGAGAAAATTATTTCTATAATCAATAATATTCATTACCGAAAGAAACCCATTGATGACACATTGTCCTCTTCAATGTTCGATTCCTATCTGAAAAGTCTGGATCCAAACCATAGTTTCTTTCTAAATGAAGATATACAGGTTTTTTCAAAATATAGATATAAGCTGGACAATGCATTATTGAAGTCAGACTTGGATCCAGCTTTCGATATTTTTAAAATCTATAGAAAAAGAGTCAAAGAACGGATTAATTTCGCAATTTCAGAATTAAAAAATGAAGTTGATTTTGAAATTGATGAAGACTACCTGTTTGATCGTCGAGAGCTTACCTGGGTGAATAATGTTGAAGAATTAAACGAAACTTGGCGTAAACGTGTAAAGAATGACATGCTTAATCTTCTGTTGACTGGCAAACAAATGACAGAAATAAAAGAAACTTTAAAAAAACGATATCAGAGGATATATACCAGCACATTCCAACTTGATTCAGATGATGTTTTTCAGACATTTATTAATGCATATACAACTTCAATCGAGCCACATACGTCCTACTTTTCACCTAGAACATCTGAAAACTTTGACATCAGCATGCGCCTGTCACTTGAAGGCATTGGTGCTGTCCTGAGAAATGAAAATGATTACACCCTGATCCAGAAGATTATCCCAGGTGGTCCAGCAGATTTAAGCAAGAAACTACACGCGAAAGACAAAATCATTGGCGTTGGCCAGGGCGAGAGCGGAGATATTCTTGATGTAATTGGCTGGCGACTTGATGATGTTGTAGAACTGATCCGTGGGCCTAAAGATACTGTGCTTCGTCTGGAGATTATTCCTGGCAAAACTGGCAATGCAGATTTGACCAAGATAATCACATTAACGAGGGACAAGATCAAACTTGAAGAATCGGCATCAAAATCAAGCGTAATAGATTTACCCGATTTGGATAAAAAGATCGGTGTCATTGATATCCCGACTTTCTATGTGGATTTTGCTGCCCAGGCTAAAGGCGACACTGATTATAGAAGCACCAGTAAAGATGTTCGAAAACTTATCTCGGACCTCAACAAGGAAGGCGTTGAGGGTATTATTATTGATTTACGTGCGAATGGTGGTGGCTCTCTCTCTGAGTCACTTGCATTGACGGGACTCTTTATCGAAAAAGGTCCTGTGGTGCAAACAAAAAATTCAGCAGGAAAAATTGATGTTAACAATGATCCCGATCCTTCTCTGTTTTATGCAGGGCCTTTAGCGGTGCTGGTAGACCGGAACAGTGCCTCTGCTTCAGAAATATTTGCAGGTGCCATTCAGGATTACCAACGTGGCATTATCATCGGCGAGCCAACTTTTGGTAAGGGGACGGTGCAAAATATTATCGATCTTAATCATTTTATTAAAAATTCTGATGAAGACCACGGCAAACTTAAAACAACGATTGCCCAGTTTTTCCGTATCAGTGGCGGCAGCAATCAAAATAAAGGCGTCATCCCTGATATTATTTTCCCCACAGCAATAAACATTGAAGATCATGGTGAACGCTCATTGGACAATGCTCTGCCCTGGGATCAAGTTGAGCCAGTGCAATACATTAAGGTTGGTGCTCCAGTAAGATTTTATAAAAAAATCCAGTCTTTACATGAAGAACGTGTCAATTCCGACAAAGCTTTCAAAATTCTTCTAGAACAATTGGCTCTGGTGAAAAAAGGAAATGATAAAAAGTTTATATCATTGAAGGAAAGTAAACGAAAAGCCGAACGTGAAAAAATACTGGATATGAAACACGAACTTGAAAACGAATTAAGAATCGTTCAGGGACTTGAGCCACTTCCGCAAAGAGATGACACCCTGGAAATTGACGAATTCGAGGAAGAAGACGACAAAGATAAACCGCATGATATCCTGCTACAGGAAACTGCTCGCATACTTTACGATTTGATTGTGATACCAAACTCAAGCTCCGCTAGGCTGCAAGCGTTAAAAATTAATCAACCTGAGCCAATAAATAAAATGTAATGTGGTTCCATTTAATACTGTAATAATAATTTCCTGTATCACTCCGCTGATTTATGCAGAGATTAAGATGTAAAATAATAAGCAAGGAGAGAACAAGATTAATAAAATACCTGCAACACTAATAGATGGCGATGGTATTGGCCCTGAAATTACTGAGGCCACGATCAATGTATTGGATGCACTAGATGTACCATTCGAATGGTCACGCCACAAAGCAGGCCTGGCAGCATTAGAAGAATCAGGTGATGTCTTGCCTGAACCGATGCTGGACAGTATTCGTGAGACCAAGCTTGCACTAAAGGCACCTTTAACTACACCTGTCGGTGAAGGTTTCCGTTCTGCCACCGTTCGTCTGCGGGAAGAATTTAATCTATATGCCAATGTCAGACCTGCATATACTTATATTCCTGGTGGTCGCTTTGATAATATAGACCTGATTTTAATCCGCGAAAATACTGAAGGACTTTACGTGGGTGTTGAACATTACATCCCTGTCGATGGTGACCCAAGAGCCGTTGCCTCCGCATCAGGAATAATGACACGTGCAGGTTGTAAAAAAATTGCAGATTTTACATTTGATTATGCCTTACGCCATGGCCGCAAGAAAGTGACTATCGTTCATAAGGCTAATATTCTTAAAAAACTAACGGGTCTGTTTCTTGATACAGCACTTGAATCCGGTAAATCTTATGAAGGAAAACTTGAGATTGAAGATCGCATTGTTGATAACACGGCCATGCAACTAGTCATTAACCCTTCTCAATTTGATGTTATTCTAACCAGTAATATGTTTGGTGATATTCTATCTGATGAAATTGCCGGACTCATTGGCGGGCTAGGTTTGGCACCGGGCGGCAACATCGGCCCTGATGTTGCAATCTTCGAAGCAGTACACGGATCAGCACCCGACATTGCTGGCCAGGGCATTGCCAATCCGACGGCCATGTTACTTGCCTCAGCAATGATGTTAGAACATGTCAACGAATATGAAAAAGCCAAACAATTACGACGTGCTATTAAAGCTGTCCTCAATGAAGACAATATACGTACCGGTGATCTTGGCGGCAGTGCGACAACTGCTGAGTATGCACAAGCTATCATCAAGCGACTCAACTAGTTTGTTACTGATGTATACCCAAATTACCTGGAAATGTAGGTATAAATTTTATGACCACTGGTTTACTTTATGATCCTGTGTTTCTTGAACATAAGACCAGTCCGGGTCACCCAGAGTGTAGTGAACGTCTGAATGTCACTATTCAACATCTCAAGCAACAGTGCTGGTTTGATTCACTTACACATCTTGCACCTAAAACCGCAGAACTGGACTGGATTGAGTTAGTTCACAGTCTTGACTACATAAAACGGGCTGAAGCGACATGCCAATCTGGCAACGATTACCTTGACTCAATGGATGTCAGTATTTGTCCTAAATCATACGACATCGCACGCATGGCCACCGGTGCCGTTCTTGAGATAGCCGATAAGGTTATAAATAAAGATATTGAAAATGGCCTCGCTCTGATCAGACCTCCCGGTCATCACGCCGAACAGGACCGGGCGCTTGGTTTTTGTCTTTTTAATAACGTTGCCATCCTTGCCAAATATCTACAACAACAATATCAACTGGATAAAATATTAATCATTGATTGGGACGTGCATCATGGCAATGGCACACAGCATACCTTCGAATCGGATCCCTCCGTGCTATATATCAGTACCCATCAATACCCTTTCTATCCCGGTACCGGTGCCTATAGTGAAACAGGTATCAGCAAAGGCGTCGGTGCTACACTCAATTGTCCCATGCCTGCAGGCGCCGATGATAGTGACTATGAATTGGCCTTCAAGGATATAATTTTACCCAGGATAGATGAATTCAAACCAGAAGCCATTATCATCTCAGCAGGATTTGACGCACATATTGATGATCCGCTAGGTCAAATAAACCTAAGTGCTGAATTTTATACGTGGATGACCGAACGCATCGTGGAAAAAGCTGAACACTATTCAGACAAACGGATTATTTCTGTACTCGAAGGTGGTTATAATCTTGACATGTTACCGATATGCATTGAAAAACATCTATCAACGTTAAACTCTTATGGAAAATGATCCGTGCAAGTTCATCTAACCACACTGGGTTGCAGACTAAACGAAGCCGAGCTTGAAAACTGGGCCACGGGTTTTATGGCAAAAGGCCATGCCATTACGCAAAAACCGGAACAAGCTGACGTTGTTGTTATTAATACCTGTGCCGTAACTCAGGAAGCGGTACGTAAATCAAGACAGCTGATAAGACGCACACACCGAAACAATCCTACAGCAAAACTTGTTATCAGTGGATGCTATAGCAGTCTGAATAAAACCATTGCAGATGAAATTGAAGGCATCGATCTGGTGATTCCGAACCAGGATAAAGAAAAACTGGTTGAGCTCACCACGCAAAAACTTAACCTGCTCACCATGCCGTCAGAGGCAACAATTCCCGGTGAAACAGCATTATTCAAACGTGGTCGTCAACGTGCCTTTATCAAAATACAGGATGGCTGTCGCTATCGTTGCACCTATTGCATTGTCACTGTAGCCCGAGGAAGTGAACGCAGCCGAGCAATCGCCGATATCGTTTCTGAGATAAATAACTTAACCAGGCAAGGCATCCATGAAGCGATACTCACTGGCGTTCATGTTGGTGGCTATGGCAGTGACATTCAGAGCAACCTCTACGAATTAATTAAAGCAATACTCAGTGACACCGACCTACCAAGACTCAGGCTGGCTTCCGTTGAACCCTGGGATCTACCAGATAAATTCTTTGAATTATTTTCAAACCCGAGATTAATGCCGCATATGCATTTACCTTTACAAAGTGGCAGTGATGGCGTTTTAAAAAGAATGTCACGCCGATGTAAAACAGCAGATTTCAAACGATTAATCGATTACGCGCGAAGCGAAGTCTCCGACTTTAATGTCACCACGGACGTGATCGTAGGCTTCCCCGGAGAAACTGAAGAAGAATGGCAGGAAAGCATGGAATTCATTAGCGACGCCGAATTCTCGCACATACACATTTTTAGTTATTCAAAACGCGAGGGGACGAAAGCTGCTGAACTAACTGATCAGATCAGTAACGATATAAAAAAAGTGCGCAGTATTGAGCTTCATCAACTGGCAGCAAAAATGAAAAGAATCTACCTGCAAAAACATGTCCACAGAGAGTTTTCAATTTTATGGGAAGGCAGTTCGAAGACAGAACAAGCAGGCTCAACAAGATATTTTGGCTATACCCCAAATTTTGTACGCACACAGATTGATATTGGTTCCAGCGAAGTCCTGACAAATACAATACAACAGGCCAGAATCACATCAGTAAATCCGAATGG
>SMVA01077099.1_pt1 | contig 12348 bp, 14 predicted proteins | sample 2456451 | NCBI WGS metagenome assembly SMVA01 (sample SAMN11095933, study PRJNA526329) | marine sediment metagenome | biome: Marine sediment; feature: Surficial sediment; material: Deep marine sediment; isolation source: Hadal surficial sediment | place: Pacific Ocean | collected 2014-05 | depth...
AGCGTTATATATAAACAAAACCATATGCGCTTCATGGTCGCCCGTAGGTTTAGCCTTTAAACTGGATGAAAAAGAAGCAAATAAACTCATTAAGAACGGCAAAGCAATGCCATTAAAATATTTCCCTAAAGGTCATGTAAAAAAGGGTTACGCTTTATTTGAAGATCCGAGTAAAAAGAAATCTAGTCACTGGAAAAAGTATTTCATTAAATCAGCTCAACAAGCGTAATCCATAAAAACACATAACAAATCGTTTAAAACCTCAGGGCTAAAAACCGCCTTGCTCGGACGCCGCAAAAGGCGCGGTGCCGTTTAACTCAAACGTTAAGCCTATAAGAATACACATCCAGCGTGAATTGGCCACTGCAATACATGTCCCCTATCAAAGGGTGAATGAACTCGTAAACCAAAAACGTGGCGTGACGCCGAGCACAGCTTTGCGCCTTGCTAGATTCTTTGGTGTGTCCGCAGATTTCTGGCTTAGCCTGCAAATGAGATGTGATCTTTATAAAGCTCAGAATATTGAAAGTGTTGAGTTAGATGCTATACAAGATTTCCATCACTTACAAAAAATGGCTTAACAAAAAATTCCAGCGGTCGCAAAAAGACACGCCGCTGTTTTAAACGTTATAAGTCTTACACATTCAGTCCATTCTATGTACTATAATGTATTACAAATAGATACACATAGGAAATTAATTATGGGTGTTACAAGCATTCGTCTCAATACTGAAATTGAAGCTCCTCTGGAAAAATTGGCAAAAAAACTTGATAGAAGTAAAAATTATATTATAAATCAAGCTATTAAGGAATTCGTTACACGCCAATTCATGGAAGATGCTCGCTGGAGCGATACGCTAAACGCGTTTGAATCTGTTAAATCTGAAAAAATGGTAGATGAAAATGAAGTCGCATCTTGGCTTGAAAGCTGGGGAAGTAAAGATGAGAAAGTGCCACCCTAACATATGAAGATAAATTATACGCTTGAATCAATTAATGATTTGAGGCAGTTGCGAGAATTTATCGAAGTAAAAAATCCCATTGCGGCTCAGCGAATTGCAAACGAATTACTTACTGGAATTGAAAAACTAAAAGTATTCTCTAAATTAGGATTGCCAGTTCAGCGTGCTCCAGATCCTGAGATGATTCGCGACTTATTTGTAGGTCACTATACTATCCGCTACCTAATCACTAACAACACAATTTTTATCCTACGTATTTGGCATGGAAAAGAAATTGAAAAAGACTTATAACAAGCAGGTCAAGCTGACGCCAAAAAACGGCGGAACTTACCTTGAACGTTAAATTTAACGAAGGGATCAATTCCCCTCCATATCGTTCCGACAAATCGTCAGGAAAGACGACTTGCACGGACATAGTCCGCCACGAAGTGGCAAAGTACAGGGAAGTACTTTGTGAACAGGTGAATGATTTTAAGGCCATTTAGACAGGACGTTCAAATGAGCGGAACCAGGACAGGAGTCTTGTTTGTGCGACCTTAAAAAATCATACAGCCGTGAGGGTATCCCCAAGTCATTATTTGGGGACCGCCCGATATAGGGGCACCCTCTTTGATGTGCAGGACGCACGAATGTCGCTGGCGGATGGATGCGAATGAGCAGTGACCTCGCCGGCTAAAGGCGGAACACTATATTCAACGAAGCAAGAAATCAAAAATTCACGCTGAAAATGGTACGGGAAAGGAAAATACAAGAAAGGTATAAGCGGGTATTAACCGCAGTGCCGTTGCAAACCTCAGAACTTGAACCGAGAGTTCAAGTGGGAAGTTATCATGACATATTAGGCTTCCCACGAATGGATGTGCACACCACGCCACAAATTAGTTTCCCTGGTAATGTTAAGTAGGCCCAAGTTACCATCAGCCTGCTAACGAACACCGCAGAAAATACCCTAAACTGCTTGTCGTTACTTCAATTCGGCAATTATTTTTTTAATTGATTCTAGTGTTAAATCCCTATTTGATTACCCTTCATCAGGGCATTATCTATTTTGTCCTGTATGCGCCGAATTACTCCGTCCACATTTGAAGTATAGCCCTCATTTTCATTTTTGTATGCAAGCATTTCATGGGCGATATTTAACGCTGCCAAGACCGCAATCCGCTCGCTACCTATAATTTTCCCCGAGGTTTTTACTTCCTGCATTCTTTCATTCAATAAGGTTGCTGCGTCGTTGAGAAGACCGCGTTCCTCATCGCTACATGCAATAAGGTATTCTTTATCGAGGATGGTGACGCTAGCTGGTTTTGTTTCACTCACGGACGCGTTTCCATTGCACGTAATCTGGAGATCATGGACTCAATACGGCTTCTGGCCTGTTCAGTTTTCTCTATTAACTCAGCACGTTCGGTTACCAGATTGTTCTGTTGGCTTCGCAGTGCAGTGTTTTCTGATGTCAATTTATCGACGGTGCTGATGAGTTCATCAACACGTGTCTCCAGTGCCTGAAGATCGACTGTTTCATTGTTTTGGTCTGTCATGAATTTATCCTGAAAAGTTGTGCCTGGCTGAGGTCAAAAGTCCCTGTTTGTTTGTTATCATTCGTGCAATATAGAGCGACCAGTGGAAGTGGTCAAGATATACAGGATAAAAGCTGACTTGAAGCCAGATTTTCAAAAACCTGTATTGCAATATTGCCTTTGTATTTAATTGATTTTCTAAGAAAATAAAGGGATTCGCCAACAACTTATAGTTCATACTAATGAATAAACAGGCAGATGTTTCAGGAGCCCAGATAGCATGCAAAATTATGAGCAGTTAAATGAAATGTTGATCACCTCTGGGGCTGGAGTTCATGCGTCAGAGTGTCATGGATTTTTATGTGCATTGGTTTGTGGCAATGGACAGGTTCAGGAACAAAAAATAAGAGAATATTTTCTGTTAGATAGTGATGAAATCGTAAATGCGGATGAATGTTTCAGTCATTTGAAAGCATTGGCTGAAGATATAGAGGCGAAAATGTACTCCTCCGATCTTGATTTGGAGTTGTTACTTGTGGATGAAGATGATGCGCTTGCAGAGCGAGGTCGTTCACTTGCTGAGTGGTGCCAGGGCTTTATGAGTGGCATGGGTCTGTCTGGTGTGAAAGATGAGCAAATTCCTTCTGACTCACAGGAGTTGATTGGTGATTTTTATAAGATAGCAAATCTGGATGCAGATAATGAAAATGATAAAGATGATTCGGACAAGGGAAATGATTTCGCACTGATGGAATTAATCGAATATGTACGAATGGGGACGATTTATATCTTTGAGGATTTACAGGGGAATGCCGACAATCCCGAAAACTGTCAACCCAAGGTATTACATTAATGAACGCCAGGGAGTTTACGCGCCGACGTAAACGTTTAATGGATATGATGGGCAATGAAAGCATTGCCATCTTGCCTACCGCCTCGGTATATCTCAGGAACAATGATATTGAGTTTCCCTTTCGTCCGGATAGTGATTTTTATTATATAACCGCTTACCCAGAACCTGAGGCGGTGGCGGTCATTATTCCTGATCGACCTCATGGTGAATATGTTTTATTTTGCAGGGAGCGTGATCCGCACAAGGAAGCCTGGGATGGCAAACGTGCTGGTCTGGAAGGGGCTTGCGTGATTTATGGCGCAGACGATGCTTTTCCTATTGAAGATATGGACGATATTCTGCCTAATCTGCTCGAAGATAAAGAACGTATTTTTTACACCATGGGCAATGATGCGGTTTTTGATCAGCGTGTCTTGAGTTGGGTGAATGAAGTTCGAGATAAGGTGCGCACTGGGGTGAATGCGCCAGATGAATTTATCTCGCTGACACATATTCTGCATGACATGCGACTTTATAAGAGTCGTCAGGAAATTACTGTCATGCGTAAGGCGGCGAAGATCTCGGCGGTGGCACATAAAAGAGCAATGCAAATCTGCCAACCAGGTTTAATGGAATACCAGGTTGAGGCTGAATTAGTGCATAAATTTATGCAGCAAGGATCGAGGATTTCTGCCTATCCTTCGATCGTAGGCGGTGGCGCAAATAGTTGTATTCTGCATTACACAGACAATGATGAAGAACTCAAAGATGGCGATATTTTGTTGATCGATGCCGGAGCAGAATATGAAGGCTATGCCAGCGATATTACGCGCACATTCCCTGTTAATGGAAAATTTACAAAGGCACAAAAAGATATATACGAAGTTGTTTTGCGCGCGCAGTTGTCGGCGATAGAAGAGGTCAAGCCGGGCAATCACTGGAATGATCCCCATGAAGCTGCGGTAAAAGCCATTACTGAAGGTTTGCTTGAGCTGGGCATTCTCAAGGGTAAGTTGAGCACGTTAATCAAGGAACATGCCTACAGTCAGCATTATATGCATCGCACAGGTCATTGGTTAGGTATGGATGTGCATGATGTCGGTGATTATAAAGTTGACGGTGATTGGCGCATGCTAGAACCGGGAATGGTATTGACAGTTGAACCAGGTTTATATTTACCAGCCGGGACTAAAGGACTTGCTAAAAAATGGTGGGATATTGGTGTCAGAATAGAAGACGATGTTCTTGTTACTAAAGATGGCCACGATGTGCTTAGTAAAGACATACTAAAAACTGTCGCCGATATAGAAGCCTTGATGGCCGACGTTGCCTGAGTATGATCTATAAGGGTGCCCTGTAATTATGTCCCATGATTATGACATCATCATTGTTGGCGGTGGCGCCGTCGGTGCGTCATTGGCTTGCGCGTTAAAGCAGAGCAAGCTTAAGATAGCTGTTATTGAAGCAGTTTCACCAAAAGCTGATATTCAGCCCAGTTATGATGACAGAGGTTTGTCCATCTCCTTGTCATCAAAAAATATTCTCGCCAATCTTGGGCTTTGGCAAAATATTTCATCTCATTCAAATCCTGTAAAACATATCCATGTGTCCGATCAGCATCATTTTGGCTTCGTCAGGATGGATGCAGAATCAATGGATGTGTCTGCGCTGGGCCATATTGTATTGGCTAGAGAATTGGGCAAAGCATTGATAAAAACAATTGAAGCAGCTGACAATATCAATTTGTTATGTCCTGCCTCGGTGACGGCTGTTGAAATCTCTGATTCATCAGCCACAGTTACAGTTAGTATTGATGGCATTGAAAAAGTTATTAGCAGCAAATTATTGGTGGCTGCCGACGGGACAAAATCCAGAACCAGAGAGATGTTGGGTATAAAAGCCAGTGTCGAGGACTTCCAACAGGTCGCAATCGTTAGCAATGTTATTCCGGGGGAACCGCATTTAGACACCGCTTATGAACGATTTACCGAAACCGGTCCTTTAGCGTTGTTGCCGCTTTCAGGGCAGCATTGTGTTCTGGTCTTTACCGTTGCGGCATATGAAGCAGAAAAATATTTGCAGATGGATGAGCACAGGTTTCTAGAAGCCTTGCTGGAACGTTTTGGACGGCGATTGGGTAAATTTTCGAACTTAGGTCAACGCAAAAGCTATCCAATAGAGATGTTACAGGCCGAAGAACAGGTAAAACATCGTGCAGTGATATTGGGAAATGCTGCACACACAGTCCATCCGAATGGTGCGCAAGGTTTTAATCTCGGACTACGTGATGCAGTGGCACTTGCTGAGGTGTTGATCGAGGCAGAGAAAGATAATCGGGATATTGGGGAGCTACCATTACTGGAATCTTATCTGCAGTCAAGAGTGGAAGATCAACAACGGGTATTGAATTTTACAGACAGGTTGGCGAAGAATTTTTATAACAAGCAACCATTGAAAATTATTGCGCGAAACCTTGTTATGCTGGCCACTGATTTAACCCCGTCATTGAAACGTCGGTTTACACTTAGTGCCATGGGCTTTTGGGGTCACCAGCCACCCCTGGTTTCTAAATCGACCATGGCCAGATCATCTACGGTTTCTAAATATTCTTTACCTTCCAGATAGGAATTACGTGCATTGAATCCTTCAGGGTATATTCAAGTAGATGTCATCATTGTCGGTGCAGGTGTTGCCGGGGCAACTTTTGCGGCTATCCTCAAAGATAGCGGCATCAGTTGTGCTATGGTTGAAGCTGAACCCACCAGTAAAAATAAGAATCTCCAAACTAATATTGATCCCAGGGTTTTAGCATTGACTCTGGCTTCGAAAAATATTCTGCAATCTATCGGTGCCTGGGATGAAATTCCACAACATCGTCTTGGCGTATTTCGGAAGATGCATGTTTGGGACGAGAATGGTCTGGGTGAAGTCAATTTTAATAGTGCTGACATATCAGAATCTATTATGGGTTACATCGTCGAACAGAAGGTTGTTGAAAGTGTACTCGAAACGGTATTAAACAAAACCGAACATCTCAGCTGGTTTCGTCCCACCGAAGCAAAATTACTAGGCAATGAAAAAGACAGGGTCTGTCTGGGTCTGGATGACGGGCGCCAATTATCAGCCAAATTACTGGTCGCGGCTGATGGTCAGTCATCCGCAATTCGAAGATTGGCGGGGATTAATTTTAAAACCCATGAATATCACCAGCATGCATTGGCCTGCGTGGTTGAAACAGAACACCCTCATGAGGAAGTTGCACGACAAAGATTCCTGCGCCGTGGCCCGTTGGCTTTTTTACCCATGGCTGAAGCAAATCAATGCGGGATTGTCTGGTCGACGATGCCAGAACATGCGGCGGAATTAAAAGCCATGAATGAGGAAGTATTTAATAAGATCTTATCCGAGGCATTCGATTACCAGGCAGGTGATATTATCAAGACTGGTCCCCGCGCGACATTTCCATTGGCACGGGCACAGGCGGATGAATATTGTCGTTCGCGTCTTGCCCTTGTGGGTGATGCGGCACATCGAATACACCCGCTTGCAGGCCAGGGCGCGAACCTGGGCTTGTTAGATGTGGCTTGTTTGGCTGAAGTTATTTTACAGGCCAAGGAGAAAGGCAGGGATATCGGTGCTCTTTCGGTCCTGCGTAAATACGAGCGTTGGCGCAAGGGTGAGAACAGCATCATGATGATGACCATGGAAGGTTTTAAGTATTTGTTCGAGAACAAAACTGCGACAGTCTCATGGTTACGTAATGCCGGGATGGATATGTTTGATTCGATGAAACCTATCAAACATGAGGTGATGAAATGTGCCATGGGTCTGGCCGGGGATTTGCCTGCTATCGCCCGTAAACATTATGGTTAACCAGGTTATGATTAATCAGTCAAGTTGTTTGGGTATATGTTTATCCTGATTCGGGTACAATTTCCGCCTTGTTTTGAGACGACAGCAGAAGTGCAGTGACCAGGGATTGATGTATGACTGATTTAGAAAAGACACCGCCGGCAAATTTTATTCGCAATATTATTGCAAACGATGTGAAAGAAAATAAAAACGACGGTCGTGTTCACACACGCTTTCCCCCGGAACCAAATGGCTATCTACACATTGGTCATGCTAAATCCATTTGCCTGAATTTCGGTGTTGCCGATGAGAATGAAGGGGGTTTGTGTAATTTACGTTTTGATGATTCAAACCCGGAAAAAGAATCGCTCGAGTATGTTGAAGCAATTAAAGCAGATGTTCGTTGGCTGGGTTTTGATTGGGAAGACAGATTATTTTTTGCATCTGACTATTACCAGCAGCTTTATGACTATGCCGTATTTCTAATTAATGCAGGTAAAGCTTATGTCGAGAGCCTGAGTCCTGATGAGATCCGGGAATATCGAGGCACACTGACAAGTCCCGGCAAAGAAAGCCCTGATCGCAGTCGGTCTATTGATGAAAATCTCGAACTTTTTGAGAAAATGCGCGCGGGTGCCTTTGAAGATGGTAAATATATATTGCGTGCCAAGATTGATATGGCGTCACCAAATATGAATCTTCGTGATCCGGCCATCTATCGGATCAAGAGATGTCACCATTATCGTACTGGAGATGAGTGGTGTATTTATCCCATGTACGATTTTACTCATGGTATTTCCGATGCCCTGGAAGGCATAACTCACTCACTGTGTACTCTGGAGTTTGAAGATCACCGCCCTTTGTATGACTGGTTTCTGGAACAACTAGAAGTTCCCTGTCATCCACAGCAGATAGAATTTTCACGCCTGAATCTCAACTATACCGTGACCAGCAAACGAAAATTAAATCAGTTGGTGACGAGTGGTGTTGTTGAAGGCTGGGATGATCCACGTATGTTGACCATCGCCGGAATGCGCAGGCGGGGTTATACAGCAGCTGCCATTAGAGATTTTTGTGAGCGTATAGGCGTGACCAAGAACGATACTGTGCTCGATATGTCCGTATTTGAAAATTGTGTACGAGAAGATCTTGATAAAACAACACGAAGAGTCATGGGTGTGCTTAACCCCTTACGCGTGGTGATTGAAAATTATCCGGAAGGCCAAAGCGAAGAACTGGATGCACCATATCATCCAAATGATCCAGACATGGGCAGTCGAAAAATTCCCTTCTCAAAAGTCATCTACGTAGAGCGTGATGATTTTATGGAAGAACCACCAAGGAAATTTTTCCGTCTTGGTCCTGGCAGAGAAGTACGGTTACGTTACGCTTATTTCATTACCTGTAATGATTTTATAAAAGATGGCGATGGTGAAGTGATTGAATTGCGTTGTACTTATGATCCGGAAACCAAGGGTGGCAATGCGCCGGATGGCAGGAAGGTTAAAGGCACGATTCATTGGGTATCTGCGGAACATGCGTTAGATGCAGAAGTACGCATCTTTGATCGTTTATTTAATGATCCTGAACCAGATAGCAACAAGCATGATAAAGACTGGAAAGAATTTTTAAATCCAGACTCTAAAGAAATTCTTAACAATGCCAAATTAGAACCAAGTCTGGCTACTGCGACAGCCGGCGATCAATTTCAGTTTGAACGTTTGGGCTACTTCAATGTAGATGTCAAAGATTCCAGTGAGGGAAAGCCGGTTTTTAACAGGACAATTACTTTAAGGGATTCCTGGTCTAAGAGGCAACGTAGTTAAAAATTATTTGTTACCGCATTCGCGGGCGTGGCGTACTAATACGATTGATAGATTGTATTGACCGTGTAATGTTGTTTATTGTTTGCAAGCGCATACGTCTTGGCGGTGATGGAGGACTGTTAGCGTCAGGTATTTCTGTTCCGTATCCGGGCTTATCAATTGTTACTTCACCAAAATCGTTGAATACAACAATAGATGTGTCTTCTGATGCTCTTGGTTCCATCAGAATGATTGTTGAAGAAGTCGCGGTAGTTTCTCCCGCCACGTGGGTTCCACGAATACCAATGGTTGCAACAGCAGTTTGTACTTGCATCGCGTTTGGCCTGTTCCTGGCTATCAGACCAGAGAAGAATCTGAAAGTACCTTTTAGAATTTTCATCGAAATACTGTCTTCTTCTCCAGGGTGTTTGTATCGAAAGTCACTAATTTGAAGGGTAGCATTTGAAGCCAGATCAAATTCTGATTTGTCATTCATCAGCAGTTTGACACGCGCATTTGCCCCTGTTCTGATTTCCTCTTTGACGTAGATGGCATCCCCTTGGGCTAATATTCTGGCGGGCTGATCTCCGAGCTGTGCCCATACAGTTCCTTTGATTTCAGCGATGTTGCCAGCAGGTTGTACAGCTTGAGCAGTAAAAGTAAAAATAGTCAGAAATAATATTGATGCTATGAAATTAATTTTATTGTTCATAAGGCTGGCAATTTCCGATTAGTATTGATTTGTATACATACATAGTACGACACTCTGCTGTTGTCCAGGTTCATAATTCCAGAGAAATTTCTTAACGCCTTTTTAAATGGACCTTATAAGATTAAATAAGCTATAGCCATCTTTGATTTTAATGAATAATCAATATGAGATGACAGGTTATAGAGTCAGTGTAATCAAATTTTTTGATCCATCCCTGTTATAGATTGATTATTAGAGTATATATTAAAAATATATTAACCATTGCCTGTAGCTGAGATGCCCCAGGTATGGGAAAATATCTGTGTTAAATAAAAGTAATATTGAAATGAGCAATCCTTTGGCTGCCCTGTACCAATCAGATATTAAAAGTCTGGCTTTACTAAATCGAGGTAAGGTTCGTGATATCTACGCTGTTGACGATGAACATATGTTGATCGTGACCACGGATCGGTTGTCTGCATTTGATGTGATTTTGCCTGATCCAATTCCTGGTAAAGGCACGATCCTGACAACGGTATCAAATTTCTGGTTCGATAAGACGAAACATATTATTGCCAATCACCTGACTGATAAAACGCTAGATGACGTATTGCCTGATGCAGCAGAACGCAACGTAATTAAAGGTCGTGTCATTGTTGTACGCAAGCTGAATCCATTGCCTGTCGAAGCCATTGTTCGCGGTTATCTCATCGGTTCTGGTTGGAATGATTACCAAAAGACAGGTGCCATTTGTGGAATTCAATTGCCGGAAGGGTTGCAACAGGCGCAGCAACTTCCACAGGCTATTTTTACCCCCTCGACCAAGGCCGAGGTTGGTGGTCATGATGAAAACATCAGTTTTGAAAAAACAGTGAATCTATTAGGTCAGGATATGGCAGAGCAGGTGCGAGATGTCAGCGTCAAACTCTATCAGGAAGCATCAGTCTATGCCCTGGAAAGGGGAATTATTATTGCTGATACCAAATTTGAATTTGGCACGGACAGGAACGGAGAACTGATCCTGATTGATGAAATTTTAACGCCAGATTCATCGCGATTTTGGCCAGTTGATGCTTACCAGGTGGGGCAAAGTCCACCAAGCTTTGACAAACAGTATGTGCGGGACTACCTGGAGACGCTGGACTGGAACAAAACTGATCCAGGCCCGAGATTGCCGGAAGAAGTTATCCAACGAACGGGTGAAAAATATCGAGAAGTCATGAATTTATTAATGAATTAGAGCTGAGGGATAATAGTGGATCCACTGGATAAATTACTTGAGGGGTTTAGGAAATTCAAACAGCGTTATTACATCGCGGAACCTGAGTTATATGAAGCACTGGTTGATAGAGGTCAAACACCAAAAACGCTGGTAATTGCTTGTTGTGATTCCCGCGTACATCCTGCTCAGGTCTTGAATACCAGTCCCGGTGACATCTTTGTTGCACGCAATGTGGCAAATCTGGTCCCACCTTTCGAAGATGATGGTAAATCGCATGGAACCAGTGCTGCAATCGAATACGGTGTTAAGCATCTTAAGGTCAAACATATTATTGTCTTTGGTCATGGACAGTGCGGTGGCATCAAAAGTTTGATGGCAGGCGGCGTGAATTCAGAAGATGATAGTTTTATTAATCCCTGGATGAGCACTGCGGTGCATTCACGTGAGAAAATTCTTCAAAATCATGCCGAGAAATCATTTGAAGAGCAATGTCAATTATGTGAGCAGGCTGTCATAGAAGTGTCTGTTAATAATTTATTATCATTCCCCTGGATTAAGTCGCGTGTAGATGCTGGTAAACTGGATGTTCATGGCTGGTACTTTGAAATCGAAAAAGGTATTTTGTTTGAACTAAAACAAGATGACGGTTCTTTTTCATCTATTCGTTGATCATAAATTACTCATCACCAATAAAGAGGCAAACAAATGATTAAGAAAATTATTTTTCTGGGCGTAGTTATCTTGTTAATTTCGGCATGTTCCGATGATGAAGAAGCAGCATCTGAAAATAAGCTTAGTGGTGATCATGTCTGGAAGGAGCAGACACAGACTATAGATAGAGCCAAAGAGGTCGAGGGCATGATACAGGATGCCGCCGACCAACAACGTATGCTTATTGATGAGCAGACTCAGTAGCTGCGGATAAATTAATCGCAGATGGGATAATCATTATTCTTAAGTGTTTGGGTATAAATACCAAGAGTGCCAGTGACCCCGTTATTCAGTTTCAATTGCTCTCGATATTTTAATCAGCACGGCTGGTTATTTCCAGCAAATGATACCCGAACTGGGTCTTTACCGGACCGTGTACTACGCCGACCTCACCATTGAAGACAACCTCGTCAAATTCCTTGACCATTTGACCGGGACCAAATTCACCCAGGTCTCCACCTGTCTTTCCTGATGGGCAACTTGAGTGTTCATTGGCGACATCAGCAAAGTCTGCACCATCAACTATTTGTTGTTTTAGTTCAGTACATTTTTCTTCTGTGTCTACCAGGATGTGTCTAGCTTTTGTCGTTGCCATGAGTTTTCTCCTATCGTTAATCTTGAGTCAGTCAGTTAAGGAACCTCTGATTAAGTCATGAATCGACATCTTGCGACTAAAACATCCTGTTTCTGCGTTGTAAATTTTCGCAATAGCCTTGCTATTACGTGCGTTTCACGCCTTGAACCAGAATGTTATAA
>SMVA01129732.1_pt1 | contig 12347 bp, 10 predicted proteins | sample 2456451 | NCBI WGS metagenome assembly SMVA01 (sample SAMN11095933, study PRJNA526329) | marine sediment metagenome | biome: Marine sediment; feature: Surficial sediment; material: Deep marine sediment; isolation source: Hadal surficial sediment | place: Pacific Ocean | collected 2014-05 | depth...
CGGATGAGCAGGGGAAAAACAAGAAAAATGATATCTTTCATGCCGCCGTTGGGTAAGATCCATCGAGGCTTACTGAAATAGATAACTCATGGATTCTAATTGTAAATTAGCAATTCGCCAGGGACATTTTCAGAATGCTGCAGAGCCATGCTGCGGCAGTCTGGGTTTAAAACTGGCAGACTGCCTCAGATGGACACGGAATTTCAAAAATGCCAGTCCAGAGGCAATCATTTCTTGGCGGGGCGCTTTTTCCTGGCAGCCGCTTTTTTAGCAGCCGGCTTTTTCCTTACCGGAGCCTTTTTAACAGCCGACTTTTTCCTTGCCGGAGCTTTTTTCTTGCCTTCCAATTTTTTCTCGAGCTGCTCGGTTTGCTTGGCAAGCGCCAGAATCAACTTGCGGATTCCTTTCAGCGCGTCGCTGGCTTGCTTTTGAATTCTTTTTTCTGCATCGGCCAGTAGCTTGTTTGCGTCTTTTTGGATCTGTGAAATTTTGCTTTTTTTCGCTGCCATGGGAAGGTTCCTTCTTCTAAAGATTCATCATTGGTTTTTAAGGGTGCCGGGCGTGAGTATAGTACATATAAGCGGGTAGTCGTGAGTAGATTTCCTTCTGGAGTCCAGTTGCTGAACCTGAAAATTCCGTGAACAGTCCGCCTATCTTCCTGAAATCGTCCTCGCATCGTTAGTCCTGCTGATCCAATTCGCCCGTTCCTGAGCTGGAGCTCACGGGAATCTATGCCAACCGATAGGTTTTTCAGTGGCGTCCTTGCTGGTTGAACTGTTTAGACGCGGAGTCCGTTCCGCTGAAAAGAGGCAGCGGGTCTGGTGGGGCATTGGTTTGCAGAAGCAGAAGCGGCTGTAGGTGACATTTACAATGGATGTCCCAATGCTTCTGTTGGGTGCAGCCGCTCCCCAGGCTGTGTCAGGTTGTGTTGGTAGGTAAAGCGCCCAGGGCATAGCGGGGGTATTGCCTAAGGACAAAGCGCTTCACAGAGTGACACTTTGGAGCACCTCAGATAACTGTCGAGGATAATGCGGCAAACCCAGGCCAGACCTATAAGAATCCTTCAAAAATTTTACGGGAAGATTTATTGCGCGTAGTAGAAAAAAGTATGGCATACGGGCGGTAAGAAACGGCAGCTATACCCGACGAACTTGACGTACTCGACGCCAATGATGTTCAGCAAGGCTTTGGGGTAGATGTCTGGCGACGGGTTCGTCGAGTGCGTCGGGATGGGTGGTGTCTTTTTCTGCGGGGTGACACTCGCAATCTGGACTACTCATGGAGTGTCGACAGGGCAGGCTCAGCGATTCCTGGATGTCTATGCTGCCGTTTGCAACCTGTTCAATCCTCGCAGGCACATGGTGTCTGCTGAACACTATCGAAATCTCAGGATAAGTGCGTTTTCAGAATGGAGTAGGGCGGTCGCCTGAAGAGATTCGATCGGAATTCTCTCGCCCCTGACGTTTAACTTGTCATTAGTACCCTTTGACTGGATAAACTGTTCTATGGGCGACCAATATTTTTCCTGATACTCTTCGCTTGTTAGGTTATTGTGGCCTGCCCCGGAAATTTCTATGAACTGTTTTTCGCTTGGAATACTATTGAATAGAGTTTTACCCATTCCTAGTGGAATAATCTCATCTTCAGTACCATGTAAGATGAGAACCGGACATAGGAGATGCTTTGCCTTTCCTACATTATTAAATGCATCACCTGCCAAGGGACTTATTATCCAAAGCCCCCCTGCCTTTGCCTGATCCTTCGCTGTTGTTAGTGGCGATACTAATATCATCCCTGCAATGGGCTCGCCTCCGGAAGTATTCATCGCCACCGTCGACCCGATCGAGCGCCCCATAATGATTATTTTATCTTGAGGAAATCCTAAAGTATCTATCGCATACCGCAATGCCGATTTTCCGTCAATATATATCCCATTCTCTGAAGCGTTCCCCTCGCTTCTTCCGTATCCTCTATACCCTACACCAAGAACATTGATTCCGAATTGGCGTATTCTTGCTAGATCTGGAATGCGATGGCTTATGTTTCCTGCGTTACCATGGAAGTATATGAGTACCCTGTCGGACAAAGGGTTAGAGAGGAAATAGCTTTCAAGCTTGATTCCGTCCGTCGTCGTGATAAAAACCTGATTGGTGTTTGGGGGCATCTTTTCATCCGGATAAAAATTCTCTGTATCCGGATGAAAGGCAAAGGTATTTACCAAGCCTGTGCATGATGTTGACAATACAGCCAAAATGAAAATGCTTAAATATGTTCTCATCCAAGGGCCTTTCTATAGTTGCAATTTTTAGTTTGATATCAAGGTATATATTATCATTTGGGCTGTATCGCATTTAACAATAACTGTGACGTATGCTAAAACCAAGTCGATACTGAAAATTCTCGCTACGTTAACGACCATCAATTGTCAACCGAGATTCATCAAGTAGCGCCGTGCTGTTTGTTCCTCGGCCTATTTCCGCTTTCTCGAAAGTTGGGCGGGACGGTTCATATGTCACAAAGGTACTGAGTAGTTCACTGGCCTTAGCTGATAATCGGGCGATGAATACCTACAAACGCCACCGCTCTGCATCCCGGAAATCCTCAACGCGCTTTTTGGCATACCCCCACAATAATCCAAGCCAGCTGGCCACCAAAGGTCAATTGGCGGGATATCCTCCAGGCTAGTGTCAGGTGTTGCTGTTGGGAACAGTATCCATGGCAAGTAGGAGGGCATTGATCAGTCCCGGCCTTTATGAAACTCCCTCAAAATTCACGGGCAGATATATTGCAGGATGTGGGAAAAGTATGGGGTATACCCCGGGGGGAAGAAACTACAGCTATACCCGACGAACCTGACGTACTCGACGCTGATGATGGCGTGGCAGGACTTCTCCGTCAGAGCTGCTGATCTTTTTTGCTGAAAGTGCCAGGTGCATAGTGCCAAAACCGACGAAACCAGTATTGGCGGTTTTGGCACTATCAGAATGGCGTGTTTTCCGGTTTTAAAAATTCCAATTACACCCGACGAACCTGACGAGGTCGATGGGGTGCGAGGTCTTGGAAAGGTCGTTGGTGACGGGTTCGTCGAGGGCGTCGGGTGCGTAAGTTCAAGTCGGTAGGTAGGCTCAGCGGTTCCTGGGTGCTCATGCTGCGGTTAGCAATCTATTCAATATCGGGAGGCACCTGGTTAGAGCAGATCATTATCGGAATCTCAGGACAAGTGCATTTACAGAGTGGAGAAGGGCAGTTCCCTGAGTTTTTAAGCTCCGCTTTTCAGGTCTGGAAAAGTTAATTTGCCAGTACCCCTCACAGGGTTTGTGCTATGGCTGTTTCATCGTCATGTCGTAGGTCTCATTGATCTCATCCCACATTGGGCCAACGACTTCCGGGAACCGCTCGATCCCACTGCCGATGAATTGGGAGAAGGGCGGCTCGGATGGCGGCGGGGGTGAAATCTTAGCCCGGGTTGCATCTTCGGCATAGATATCTTCGTCTATGGCTGCCTCGCGCACCCGAATCGAATCCTTGGTGATATTGAATACCATGTTGTCTTGCGCGAACACCATGGGCCCGTCGTAGGTCAAACGAGCTTCCTCAATCATTGTCGGCAGGGTATCAAAGTCATTCTGGAAGTGATAACCCACGGCCAGCCGAGGCTTGGTCATTGACATCACCTTACCGAACTGTCGGGGCGAGGTGTGGGCCACAGTGCCGACCATCAATGCCTCAGAGGGCGTGAATTTCATCTTTGCAATTAGTAGTTTAGGTGTCAGGAAACTTTCGTGAATGGAGATGTCGGAACCCTTGGTATGTTCTAACCACCAACGGTTGGGTGCCGTATCACTAGAGTAGCTGAATTTCAGGCCATTCCATTCTAGAATAAAGCTGACGGAGCCGTCGATGGCGTGAATGGCCGGAAGCGTGCGAACGGTAACGCCATTTTCTTCGTAGATCAAATTATTGACAATCTTGTAGTCGAATTCAGTGACATCCAGCGCCATACCACGAGCGTCGATAAAGCCAGAGCGTGTGGCGATATCCCAGGTATACATTTTTTGCATGTGTTTCATCGCGTAGGCGGTGCCATACTCCTCTGTGGCGCCACTCGGGCCCCAGATGCGCAGTGGCACGGGACGCGTTCAGTGTCTTTCCGGTCGGCAAGGGCTGGGATATAAAGGTGCATGAGTTCGACTTTCGCGACGACGGGGGCGTGGTGTATGACAAAGACGGTGTTAAAGTCATTCACTGGCAACGCTCCCATGCGAAAGATGGTGCGTCCGGGTATCGTCTGGATTGGAATGGCATGTGCTTTGTTTGGACCGGTGACGGGCGTCCCAATATGCTCGATGTAAAGTATGCAAAAGGCTGCGACGTCTACGTCACGGAGACTCAGCCGGAGTTGATGTCCATCAGTTCCGGCGTGCAGGGCGTCCCGCCGTTTCTCGGCCGCTACACAATCGACACACACCACACGGTGTCCTTCGCAGCCGGTTATATGGCATCTTTGATTAAGCCACGCCTGCTGATGACCACGCATATGGCGTTTGATACTTATCAGAATGAGGAGTCAGTTGCGGAAATTCGACACCACTGGAAAGGCCCATTTCACTTCGGTGCGCCCGACGGCGTAGTCGTGAACGTGACTAAAGAAAGTATTTGGATCCGGGAAGGCATCCTGCCGGACTTCCCGAACAGCCGGGCACCACAATTCGACTTCACTAATGGTCAACTGATAGTGCCACACCCGCCGACCAGTCGCGAAGAGATCCAGGACTCATATATTCGTGAGCATGAAGTCGACCCGAAGTTGTACTACCCGGAGGGCTATATGCCCATACTACTGACAGAGTGGCCTGTTGAGGGCGATCTTGTCGTCCCGCTTGAAAAAGCACCTGAGGCACTGACGGAAGGCATGGGTCAGTCCTACCAACTCAGGCAGAAGAATCTCCAGATTCTTGAGCAACAAGACCAGCGACAATAAGTGCAGATGTTTGCCCCACAGATTTCGGTGCTCTCCGAATCTTGCTTAGGGGCCGTGTTGCCGGCGGGCGGCAAGCGGGGTGTGATGTGTGGCTCAGTCTTCGCTCTGTCGGCGCAGAGCGTCGGCCAGTTGCCGGTAATGATCTGTGGAGACCTGCAGTTTTTCCTCGTCCGGCTCCAAGTCCTGCCAGTCGCGGATAAAGGTCTCGGCAAAACCCAGCCAGCGGCTGCGGGCCAGCATGGTTTCGTAGACGAAGTGATTCACCAGGGTACTGATCACGAAGCGCTTGTCCGAAGACAGCTGTTCGCTGCGTTGGGCAAGTTGCTCGAAACCGGCCAACATTTCCTGCAGGTCCGCATAGGTTGACTCGCGGATGCCGCCGATGATGCGCAACATATCCTCCAGTTCTCCCGCGTCGCAGTTGGACAGTTGCAGCAGGGCCTCATGTTCGAACGACACATCCTTGCCGCCGATCTTGAGCCAGGCCCGCAGGACCTCGCGACCCGGCGGGGTAATGGTATAGATAGTACGGGGCCGTTTCCCACGCTGCTCCTTTGCCGCGGTGGCGTAGCCGAGGCTCACCAGTTTCTTGGGGGCCTCGTACAGGCGGCTCTCTGCCCGCGGCCACACGGCCCGCAGATGGCTGACCCGCATGAACTGGGTCAGTTCATAGGCGGACCAGGGGTGTTGATTGAGCAGACCCAGCAGCGCGTAGCCGGTCGTGTTGAGTTCGGCCAGAGTGCTTCTCCTTGTTGCCGGGCCCCATGCTATCAGCTATCGACCCAATCGGTTAGCTGGTTAGCCTCAAGATCACTGAAGTAGGTGCGGCAAGCCTCTTCATCGCTGAACGACAGCGCTACAAAATCCTGCCAGCCGGCGTCGGCGCAGTCGGTTGTGCCTTCACTCAACTCCACTGTGCTCTGGGCAGCCGCTTCCACTGCTTCCAGCTCGTAGGGCAGGTCCAGCAACTCCTTGCGGGAGAACATTTCAGTCATTTGGGCATAGCGCGGCGACTGGCTGTTGCTGGAGATGGAGTAGCTCAGGATACCCCTCGCCTGCACGCCGCTTTCGGCAAATTCGACCGCCATGATCCAGCTGGCGCTGGACCCGGTGACGACGGGGTAGCCCTCACTGCCGGCCAAATCCAGGGACATTTTGTTGAACACGCCCTCAAACCCCTCGCCGCCGTGCAGTGGAATCACCTGGTCGTTCTTGCTGGTGGACTGGATGTCGCCGAGCTTCGCGTCCAGCGCGATACCGGCTTCGGTCAGGGTCTTCACGCCTCTGGCCAGGGCTTCAAGGACCGCCGGATTGTCACTGGTATCCAGCCCGCGGGGGGTGTTGACCGGGTCTTCCAGGTCGAAGGGTAGCTTGTAGTTAAAGGTGGTGGGCAGGTAATTGCCGCCCATGCCATTGCGGATGAATTCGCGGAACAGGTGAGCGCCGCGGCTGTCCAGGTTGGAGTGCAGGTCCCAGGCAGCCAGTACGTCACAGGCCTCGCTGATATCCACGCTCTCGCCATCGAGGTCGACGCTGGGGTTACTCTCGCACAGAGTGACCAGGTCGTCCCGCAGTAACTGGCCGGCGTGGTTCTGGTCGCTCAGCATGCGATCCACGATGGAATCGACGTTGAAGGTGTTGCCAGCAAGGCCGTCGCTGCCATCGATGCGCTGCTGAATCATCACCAGGCCGGAGCGGGTGCGCAATGTGCGTTCGTCCTCAATGTCGCCCTGTACCCGGGGAATTCCGGTGGTTGGCTCGTTGGGGTTGGCCAGCCAGAAACTGTCGTTGGAGTTGGTCACGTAGTCCTGGCGGGTCAAGGAGGCCTGTTTGCTGGCCCCCAGCAAACCATCCGCCGCGGAATCCGGGTCCGTGTTCCAGGTACAGTCGCTGGTGTTACCGCGGAAAGCCGGCGCAAAGAACGAAATCAGCACCGGTGTGTCGGTGGCGCATTCGTCCAGCTGGGCGTCTGTCATGTTGGCCACGGGGCCCAGGTCGCCGTAGAAGGCATTCCCGGCACTGTCGGCGGCGATGGTGTTGGTGTTGGCGGAGGCCTGGTAGGTATTCAGGGCCGCTTTTACATCCTCGACTGTCTTGGCGCGGGCCAGGGCGATACCCTGGCCGTTCTGGCTGCGGTTACCTTCATCGGCGACGCGCAGAGCGAAGGCTTGTCCGTTGTCCCAGCCAAACAAGAGACCCAATATGAGGCCGTGGCGCGTTTCGTACAGGGTGTGGCTCTGCTCACTAAGGTTACCGTCCTCGCCCAGTACATTGACGGTGACAGTGATTTGCTCCATGGCTTCTTCCTGGCCATCAAACATGTAAGCCAGCGGATTGCCCGGCGCCAACTCCAACTCGTACAGGGCCTGGGTGCGGGAGGTGGTCACGGTATTGGTCCAGGCGACATCGCCGTTGGTGCCGAAGCCCACCAGCGTGCGATCGTAAGTATTGGCTCCCAGGAGGTTGACGACACCCGGGATGATCTGGTGCCGGGGGAAGAAGAAGAAGCTGAAGTCCCAGTCCAGGTGCGGGTTGGTATACAGGATGCCACCGGAGTGATCGGTGAGCTCGCTGCCAATGGCAACGCCGTTACTGCCCTTGTCGCGGGCGGTTGCCATGTCGTTGATGGTGGCTGCCAGGTGCAGGGTTTCTGCTTCAGTCAGCGCCGGCTTTGCCTGTGGCGCGCGGGCAATACCCTCTGAGGATTGGGTCGGCAGCGCACCAACGGCGCTCTCCACGCCCGTGTTCATGTCGAGTTTTACAACGCTGGCCGGCGGGGTTGCCGCCAGGAACAAGCTGGCCAGGCGCGGCAGGAAGGCGGGGGTCAACTCGGCGCGGCGGACATCACCTGCTGTCATTGGCTGTACCCAGTCCGCCCCCTGACAGGCGGGGTCGGTGACGTTGTCGACACCGGTCTGGCGCAGGTAATGATTAAAGCCCGCAGCGAAGCCCGCGTACAGGTACTCCATCTCCGGGGACACCTCGGCGTCATACATCCCGGTCTGCACCATGTAGGCGCGGAAAAAGTCGCTGTTCAGGTTGCCGCCATCCGGTCCCAGATATTCCGAGAGTTGCCCGCGAACTCGCAATATATTCTCTGCCATGATACAGAAGTTGTCTTCTGCGGTGGCGAAACCGGTGCCAAAGCCCAGGCTGCCGAAGTCATTGGCGATGATGTGTGGGAAACCGGCCTCTGTGCGGTGCACCGTGGCGCTGTAGCCCACGGCCTCGGTGAGTTCGGGGAGTTCCGGCGGGGTGGTGTCCGGTCGGCGGTCGCTGGAATCTGAGCACCCGGCTACCAGGGCGGCGCCCGCCAGTGCCAGGGCAAGTGTCAATTTGTTTGAAGGCATTATCCGGTCCTCGCTGCTGCTTTATTTATAACAGGAAAAGTATAGGCTCCCATCGGGAGCAATCAAATATACTCCTGATCGGAGCATAGTCACTGATCTGGTGAAAATTTAACCATTACGGTCAGGGCCGGTTTTATGGGGTATCCTTCGCCACCATGGCAATGTCTGTTGATGGTACCGGCAAGTGACTATGCTTCCTCGTCACCGATTCCCGCCAGATATCATCTCCTATGCAGTCTGGCTTTACTATCGACTTAATTTGAGCCATCGCGACATTGAAGATCTACTAGCCGAGCGGGGTATCACCGTTAGTCGAGAAGCAACTCGCCTCTGGTGTATCAAGTTCGGAGCCATATATTCACGCCGACTGAAGCGAAAGCACCGGGGCAACGGCGATACCTTCTTCATCGATGAAATCTTCGTCAAAATCAACGGCAAGCAGCATTACCTTTGGAGGGCGGTGGACCAAGATGGCGAGGTGGTCGATGTGTATCTTCAGGCCAAGCGTGACGGGGTAGCTGCAAAGCGGTTTTTCAAACGCCTATTGCGGTCGCATGGAGGTGAACCTAGGAAGATCGTTACCGACAAACTGCGTAGTTATGGAGTCGCACATCGAGAAGTGATTCCGGAAGCAATTCATGACAATGCTCGGTATGCCAACAATCGGGCAGAGCAATCCCATGAGCCGACCAGGGTGCGAGAGCGAGGGATGCGGAAGTTCAAGTCGGTCAGGCAGGCACAGCGATTCCTAGGTGCCCATGCTGCAGTTTCCAATTTGTTCAATTTGGGTAGGCACAAAGTACGTGCCCAGCATTATCGTGATCTCAGGGTGAGTGCGTTCACTGAATGGAGTAGAGCGGTTGCATGAGACCTGAGGCTAGATTCCTCTGATCTCAAAAAGCTAATTTTCCGATACCCCGGTGGTGGGTGCGGCCGAATCAACATCAGAGATCTGTTCTGGCTTCTTTATATTTCGATTATTCTAGAAATATCTTGACTGGCAGCGAGAGCTCGTCTAAGATGACGTTCATGCAGATTGAGATGGCGGCTGAACGACTGGCTGAGTTAGGCCATACGACCCGATTGGGGATCTATCGCGCACTGGTGAAGGCCGGTAATGAGGGTTTGCCCGTATCTAGTATCCAGCAACAACTTAATGTGCCGGGTTCAACCTTGTCCCATCACATTTCGCGACTGGCGCGGGTGGGCTTGCTCAAGCAGGTCAGAGAGGGCCGGGTTTTAAGATGCTTTGCGCAATTTGCGGCACTGTCTGAACTGATAACATTTCTGTCTGACGAGTGTTGCCTGGACGATGAGGGGTAGTCCTTTTTTTTAGCCTCTAATATTCTATATTTCTAGAATTATAAAATTATAATGGGAGATGTAAATGTTCTACTCGATGTTTTCCGATGAGATGCGACTGGCAATTGAGTTCTTTATCAATACATTCAGCGAACTGGCGGCGCTGTTTCTGGTGATCAGCTTTGTCGTGAGTTTTGTTAATCAAAAACTTCCCGCCAGCAAGATCAAGGCGATGCTGAGCGGCACTAGAGGCTATGGTGTAGCTATCGGCCTGGGCGTGGTGACGCCGTTCTGCAGCTGCTCTACATTGCCAATGACCATTGGCCTGATCAACGCAAGGGCGCCATTTGGGCCCATCATGACGTTTCTGTTTACGTCACCACTGCTGAATCCTTTTGTAGCCGGGCTCTTCTGGGTGAGTTTCGGTGCAAAAATCACCGTGGTCTATGCGGGTTTCGTGATTGCACTGTCAGTCTGCAGTGGCTGGCTGCTCCAGCATTTCCAGTTTGACCGGTATATACGCGAGGAACTGCTCGTCCCCACATGCCACAGCAATAAGAATGATGACAATGGCGCAACGAGCGCAAGCGGATGCAGCGACAACCAAACGGTCAATGCATTCAAGGTGAGATGGTCTGACCTGGCCAAGGAAAGCCTGTCTCAGTTTATGTCCTTTGTGCCCTATATGGTTCTGGGCATCGCTGTCGGCGCGCTGATAAATGGCTATGTACCAGTGACTTTTTTCGAGCAGTTATCCCGCGGATCTGTTTTCTGGGTGATACCCGCGGCAGCGATGGTCGGCGTGATGCTCTATGTGCGGGCATCCACCATGGTACCCATAGCGGCATCGTTGGCTGCAAAAGGTATGAGCATGGGCGCCATCATGTCGTTGACCATCGGCGGGGCCGGCGCCAGTCTGCCAGAGATGATCATGATGAAAAAAATGTTCCACTGGCCACTGCTGCTCGCATTTATCACGCTGGTTTTCAGCACGGCCTGTTTAACGGGTTTTGTGATCGAACTTCTGTAGATCAACACCCACTCTCTGCTATCAAGCACTCAGCCTTAAGGAACATGAAAATGATGATTACAACAAATTTCGACAGTGGCAGCATCAACGTCATCAATGCAGACCACCCGCAGAACATCAACTTGAGACTTCGCGGCGACAATCAATCCTGCAATGCCCAATGGTTCCATTTCCGAATGGATACCACGGCACGTGAACCACACAAAATCACTATAGTTGATGCCGGCAGCAGCACCTTTGCTGCAGGTTGGTCAAATTACGAGGCAGTGGCCTCATATGACGGGCAAGCATGGTTTCGTGTGCCCACCCATTACAACGGCAAAGACCTGGTGATTGATCACACACCCGAGCATGAGTGTGTCAGCTACGCATACTTTCCACCCTACAGTCAGGCCAGGCAGCAACAGGTCTTAACTGATGCACTGACGTCGAAGCGCTGTACACACATCAGTCTGGGACACACGCCAGAGCAACGATCAATAGACTTGCTTGTCGTTGGCCGTGGGCAACTGGATGAAGGTGCCAAGAAAAAGAAGGTGTGGATTATCGCCCGCCAACACCCTGGCGAAACCATGGCGCAGTGGTTTATTGAGGGCTTGATAGCGCGATTGCTGAGCAACGACGAGACCGCAGAAAAGTTGTTAGATGAATCGACCTTTTATATCGTGGCGAATATGAACCCCGACGGCAGCGCAAAAGGCAACCACCGAACCAACGCGACTGGCGTAAACCTTAACAGCATCTGGCATAAGCCCTCACAAGCTGAGGCGCCGGAAGTCTATTACGTGCGAAAGGCTATGCATGCTGGAGGGGTTGATCTGTTTCTCGACATACATGGTGATGAAGAGATTCCTTACAGCTTTATGATGGGCGGAAAATCCTCAAAGCAGCTCACGACCAGGGCACTGACCTTCAAGCGCCATTATGAGCAAGTCAATGCAGACTTCCAGGTTGCCTATGATTATGACACTCACCATGCAGCAGGTGGCCAGAGTTGCTGCGGCAGCAGTTGCAGCAAAAACAATGCGCGCACCATCGCTACGGATTATGTGGAATCGACATTTGGCTGTCTGGCGCTTTTTCTGGAAATGCCCTTCAAGGCATCTGATCCTGACAATCAGGCCCAGCATGTTAATCCCCAGGATATCTGCAAAGGCCTCGGGGCTTCATTACTTGACACCATACTTCACGGTATCGCCAAATTATCTACCTGAAATTGATAGAATCGGCGAATGAATACATACAAACGCCACCGATTTCCACCCGAAATCATCAGCAACCTTTGGCCAATTTTCAGAGGTCCCCTAGCCGGCCTTTATAGAACCCCCAAAAAATTAACGGGCAGATAACTTGCAAGATCTAGTACAAACTGGGGCCTACCCCGGGGGTAGAGGCTCCAGTTACACCCGACGAGGTCGACGTACCCGACGCGGGTGATGGGGTGGAAGCGGAGACAGCAACAGCAACAGCTAACCTTCCGATACCATAGTAGAATTACTACTTCATCATCTACAGGGCTCAGACAACTTAACAGCCCCTGATCGATGATCACTTTTTGAATAATGGGGATACTGACAAATTGAAAAAACTCATTTTCTTTCTGACACTATCGATTGCCATACTGGTGATATTGTTGGCCATCGCACTTTCAGACAATGAGGCCCGCCCCGCAATAGGTGAGCGC
>SMVA01100306.1_pt1 | contig 12342 bp, 8 predicted proteins | sample 2456451 | NCBI WGS metagenome assembly SMVA01 (sample SAMN11095933, study PRJNA526329) | marine sediment metagenome | biome: Marine sediment; feature: Surficial sediment; material: Deep marine sediment; isolation source: Hadal surficial sediment | place: Pacific Ocean | collected 2014-05 | depth 0-1...
AACGAGCAGTTCGTCATCCTGTGGGACGGCACCGTCACCGTGTGCTGCACGGACTACGAAGGCACGCTGAACATGGGCAACGTGCACGAACAATCCATCGAAGAGATTTGGACGGGCGAGAAGTGGCGTCGCCTGCGCTCGACGATGTGGGAAGACGTCCTCGAGTCCAAGACCTGCCGCGTGTGCAAGGGTGTCGAAGAGCCGGATCTGGTCCAGATTCAGGTGTAGTCAGCTCACGTTGTCTGCCGGGTTGGGGTCTCTGTGATATTCTCCAATGATGGCAACCGTTTCTGCACCCTTGGAGCAGAGAGTCGTGCTCAACAATGTGAGCTGGGAGACTTATGAGAAACTGCTCGAGGATCTGGCGGACTCGAGCGCGCCTCGGCTGACGTTCGATCGGGGAACTCTGGAGATCATGAGCCCTACATTCGAGCACGAACGATTCAACCGGCTTCTTGCCTCGTTCGTGGAGGAAGCCGCCGAGGATTTGGACGTCGAAGTCGAAAACGCCGGCTCGACTAGCTTCAGGCGCGCGGATCTGGACCGTGGCTTCGAGCCCGATTCTTGCTTCTATATCGCGAACGCAAAGCGCGTTCTTGGGAAGACCACCGTTAACCCTCCCGAAGACCCTCCACCCGACCTCGTGATTGAGATCGACATCGACATCACGAGCGGCTCGGTGGCGAAGCTGCCGCTCCATGCGCGCGTTGGAGTGCCGGAAGTCTGGCGCTACGATGGGGAAATCCTCGAAATGCAGAAGCTCGAGCGTGGAGAATACGGGCCGGTGGAACATAGCGTTTCTTTCCCCAAGCTGAACGCTGAGAGGCTTTCGAAGCTCCTGGAGAAGAGCAAGAACAGCTCGCGCCAAGAAGTGATTCGCGCACTTCGCGAGTGGCTTCGTACTTGCTGATTCAGATCTGATTGCTATCGTTTCCAAAGGAACTTCTTCAACGTCGACACCGTGGGAACGCCCCACCGGGCCATGAGGACGTGCCCCGATGCATCGGTCACGATGGCAGCGGGCACTCCATCGAGACGCAGCTCCGAGAGCACGACTTCATCGATCGCGTTGACCTGGTTTTGCGGCAACCCAACCAGCAACTCATACGGCGGGTTGTACTTGTCGGCCCATCCTTCCAGCATTTCTGCCGTCTCCTCTTGATCGATGGGCACGCCATAAATCGCGAGCTCGTTTTCGTCGAACCACTCTCGAAGTTGCCGGAACTCCGGCATCTCCTCGAGGCAATTGACACACCACGTGGCCATCGTCGTGTAGAGAATCAGTTTCGCGGGCCGCGGCGCTCGTCCCTGTCCAGCGTCGTTGATGTGGAAACGACTCTTTCCCGGAAGGCCGGGCAAGAAGCCGGAACGCCAGTCGTCACTCCGCGGCAGCCGCGTCATTTGGCTGGGGTCAACCCGGTAGCTTTCCACCACGAATGTCTCGCCCGTGGGCGAGTCGGCGGGATTTTCGTACACCGTCACCAGGCTGCCGGCGGCGAGGTCCGAAGATGTCTGAATCCTCCCTGAAAGCCATCGGATCGTGACCTTCCTCACCGTGTCCTGGTCTCCGATTCCGATGAGCATCGTCGCACTGTTTTGGGCCTTGATGCTCGACTCCGTCTGGTGTTCTCGGTAGACGCTTCGATGGTCGCCGAGATCGAGCTCCACCGAAGTGCCGAATCCGTCCCTCGCACTCCACTCTCGAGACGGTCGTGGCTCGTGGTTACCGCCGACGAAGCGAAACGCTACGAAAGCGTGGTTGACGTCGAGTCCGGCATCACCCATCGTGTTGCGTAACAGACGCAAACGTGGACGACTGACGTTCACCAGAGCGACGTCGAGCCAGCCGTCACGGTCGAAATCCAACAGGCTGAAGCCGCGCCCATCGGCCGGGTCATCCAGGCCGGAGACGGCGGATAGATCGGCGAACTGGTTTCCGGGCAACCCGCCCACGAAGAAAAAGTTGCGCTCGTTGCCGCTCCAGGAAATTCCCTTCACGAAAGCGCGCCGCCGGTCATCGGCGACTCGTTGGTTCAGCGTCCAAAAAGATTCGGGCGAGACGGAATCGTTCTTGCCATCCATATCGCGTGCGACCGCACGCCAGAAGTCGCTTCATATATCGCCTATGGTGGCGACCTCCTCGGGAATCGTCATCATGCTTCCGGGTACGTAGAGGTCGAGAACGCCGTCGTTGGTGAGGTCTCCGAAACCTCCTCCCCAGGAAAAGTCCGCGGCTTCGACGAGAGCGGCCGGAGGCTCGAGCCCGGATGCCAACGTGAAGCCGTCCACGCCATTACGCATCAGAGAGTTGCCTCGAGCCGATTTCACCAGATCCGCACTGGAGTGCATCTGTCCGGCAATGCGGAGTCCGGCCTTCGAGAACATGTTGGTGACGTAAATATCCGTCCGACCGTCGTTGTCGTAGTCACCCCACGAGGCACCCATGCCCCATCCGGTCTCGCCCGTCACCTCGTTGGACACGTCCACGAAGGTGCCGTCCCCCTCGTTTCTCATGAGCGCGTTTGGGCCCAGCTCATTGGCAACGTAGAGGTCGATGTCGCCATCGCGGTCGAAGTCGGACCAGGCCGCGCCCAACGTATTCCAGTACGTCTCGAGGGATTCACTGTTGGGTGCTCGGGCGAATCTTCCGTCGCCCATGTTCTTCAAGAGCAAGTTGGGTGGTCCGGGAAACTTCCAGATCGGATTGCTGTCGGGCCGGTCCAGATGCTCGAAGAGCTTCTCGGACTCCTCGTCGCTCATGAACAGAAACTTCGTCTCGGGTTCGCGCCCTTCGTTGATCGCGGCTTCGTTTCGAGCCATGACGCCGTTGATGTATGGAGCGGCGTAGCGAGCTAGGAATACGTCGAGGAGCCCGTCGTTGTCGTAGTCGGCGACACTGATGGGGAGCGTCCAACCCCGCAGGGGCGCATCGATGAGATCGTTCCGCTCCACGAAACGGCCGTTCTCGTTCCTCAGGTAGTGCACACCGTCTTCACGGTTGAAGTAGGTGATGAAAGCGTCGCTGTCACCGTCGTTGTCGAAGTCGGCGAAGAAAGCGCCGTGAACGAGCTCGAGAGCCAGACCTAGCTCGTCGGCTACCTCCTCGAAGCTCCCGTCTCCGCGGTTCCTGAAGAAGAAGGCCCGGCCGTCGAAAGAGCTGTAGTAGAAATCGTCGAATCCGTCCCGGTCGATATCGACGACGGCCACCTGGTTCAGGCCGTAGTTACTGCCCTCGACTTTGGACTCCTCGCGGTCCTCCGCGAGGTCTCGTTCGATGTCGAAGGTGCCGGTGCGCGCGCCGACGATGTCCTCGATCATGTTCTGGTCGGCGAGAGAGGGCAGGAGCGTCTCACGGTCGACTTCGTCGAACGCGTGCGGCGCGACGTCCGAGAACAAAGGCCGGTTCGCGGTGGTGAGCTCGAAGCTCGTGGAGGTCAGCTCTGCAATTCGCCAGATTCTTTCCTCTCGCGACGGATCGGGCCTCTCGGCCCGCCACAGTATCTCGAGCCTCCCCTTGACGCTCGCTAGTTTCCCCGACGTGAGCTGTGCGAGGCCTTTGAACCCCGTCTCGGTGCGATAGCTCGACTTCTCGATGTCGTCGAACCGCCCTCGGACGTTATAGAAATTGAAGTGGTGCAAGAAATCGACAGAGTCCAGGAAACTCGACCACAGGACAAGGTCACCCCGTTCCGCAGAACGCGCGTTCTCCGCTGTGGGCCAGCTCGCCTCACGAAGACCGAGGTCGAGGATCGGAGTCCACTCCGAAGGTGGTTCCGGTACGAGGTCCGTGAACGTGATGCTGGGCTCGAAGATGCTCCGGCTCTGGGCATCGGGGAACCCGAGGTTCATCAGTCCCTTGGTTAGCTTCGCGAGTGGGGCGCGCAAGCCCTCGATGACCTCTTCGCTCTGGTGAACTTCGTCAATGGTCATCGCACCGGCCGGCCGTGTCTCCGTGCAGGAGACTTGGAACAGCACGGCTGGGAGCAGGAGACAGAGCGCAACAATGGAACGAGCCCGGATTTTCATGAACCCTCCGCTTGGGAACTCGATGGCGACTGCGCGGCCGACTTGCCGCATCAGTGAACACTCAAGCTGTCAATACGGATATATCAAATGGATCTGGGTTTGGCAAGTGAGCGCCGACTGGTCCTGTTAGGGCTCAGACGTTGGGTTCGCCGCCTCGATCACCGTGATGGTGAGGCTCGACGGGTACTGTTTGGAGTGGTGCACGGAATTTCTCGCTACCACGGCGCTCCACTCGTCGTAGTTGTTGCCGCCGGTGTTCAGGTTGCGATCGAAGCGCGGGAAGTTGCTGCTCGAAACCTCGATGCGCAGGCGGTGGCCGGGGGCGAAGTAGTTGCTCGTGTTGAGCGGTTGTAGCGTCACCTCATAGACCTCGCCCTTCTCCATCCATGCGAGCGGTTTGTCGTAGCCGTCGCGGTAGCGCATCCGCTGAATGGTCTCGTCGAGGTTGTAGGCGCGTCCGTCGGGATAGACGTCCAGGACCTTCACGGTGAAATCAGTGTCCTTGGCGTCGGACGAGACGTAGAGCGTGGGCGTGATGGGGCCGCTCACTTCGATGCCCTCGGGGAACGGCTCGGTGGTATAGACGAGGATGTCCTGCCTCGCCTCCATCTTGCGCTGGTCGAACGAGCCGGCCTGAACGGCGTTGCCGGTGCAACAGACGTTACCGCCATAGGACGGCACGGCGTTCATGGGGTCGTAGACGAACGAGTCGGGCTGGTCGGCGTCGGGCGGCGCCGCGGCCAGTGCCCCGTCACCATAGAGCGAGTTCGCTTCTCCACCACTGGACAAGTACAGCGTCAACTCTTCGGCGCCCTCGGGCGGCCACGTGTTGGATGAGTGCCACTCGTTCGAGCCCATGGTGAAGTAAGTGACTTTCGGCAGGGTGTCGAGGCGTGTGCTCGCCTCGCCCTTCAAGAAGCGATCGAAAAAGCCGAAGATGATCTCTTCGTAGTCCAGGCGTGCGTCACCCATGCTGCGCTCGCCCACGACCGTATCCTCGGTGGCCCGTCGGAACGCGCAGTGCGCCACCGGAGCCACGACCGCCCACTGTTGATCGGCGATCTCGGGTGAGGCGTTGTTCCTCACGTGGCTGTACATCGCCAAGTTCGGGCCGATCGACACGTCGTACCAGGACATGAACCACAGGCCGGGCACTTCGAGCGGCATATCATCGTGCCACAGGCCGCCCTTGTACCAGGCCGCATCGTTCGGCGCGCGCTGAATCAGATGTCCGCCCGTGTCCACCGGCATCGGATCCGCGAAAATCCCCCGCGGGCCCTGGACGTTTTGAATGATGTTCTGCACCGGAAGATGTGTCAGAGCTTTGCTCCAATCCACCGGAGGCATCTGCGGTGCCAAGTCGAACATCCGTGAGGCGGCGGCGAGGTTCTCGGGGCCCGTGTCCTCGGGGAACATCGGCCGCACTTGATTCTGTTGGCCGTACAACCACGGGATGAAGAGCATTTGGATGGCGCCGCCGCGATACCAGTTCCCCTGCTCGTAGTACGGCCCGACGCGACCCACGCCCGCGCCGAAGCCCTGCACGTTCATCGCGGCAAAGGCCGGATGTCCCAGCGACGCGACCGCCATCTGCCACTCCGCCGTCGACGAGCAGCCCGTCGTCCCGACTTTTCCGTTCGACCACGGCTGCTCCTGCATCCATGCGAGCGCATCGTATCCGTCGGTGATCGGAGCGCCGAGGATGTCGTAGTTGCCCTCGGAGAAGAAGTGCCCGCGCTCGTTCTGGACGACATAGGCGTAGCCGCGCTTCACCGCGGTGAGTGCGCGCGTCATGTCCGCGGGCACGCGGTTCTTGACGTCCCAGAAGTTGAAGTTGTAAGGCGTACGCGACCAGATGATGGGCACTTTCCCCGTCGCGTTCCTCGGCCGGTAGATGTCGGTCGCGAGGCGGACGCCGTCGCGCATGGGCACCATCACTTTGCGCTCGATGACGGCGATCTCCTGGAGCTCTTCCTCGAGCTCTGCACGCTCTGTTTTCTGCTCCGGCGTCAGCGGTGCGCGCCGTTGTGCCACCAGGAGGCTGGGGACGCTCGCAAGAAGCGCAAAGAAGACGAAAGTATAACGCGGGATCGGTTTGAAGATGGACATTCGCGGACCGCCTGAGCTTTGAGATTGAACTTCAGTCTCGCGATACTAGCTCTCATGCCACTCATCCCGCAATTGGTGATGGACGTCACTGGACCCGCGCGGAGATCGGTCACCGTCGGCACTTTGTTGCTTGACATCCGCCGGTGTGATTGAGATGTTCCGGACGCCAAACAAGGAGTTGGAGTATGCGTCTTCGAGGAAATTCGTTCGTGACAGTATCGGCCCTGACGCTCATCGCAGTGATGTCCGCGTCGCGAAGTCACGCGCAGGATTGGGCGGTCAAAGCCGATGTGGCCGAGAGCTGTAATTGCGACATCACCTGCCCCTGCAACTTCGGCTCGAGGCAAACCCATGATGACTGCGAGGGTACCAGGCTCATCGAGATCCGGAATGGACACCTTGGAGATGTCGAGCTGGACGGCGTCTCCTTGGCGATTACGTTCCGGATGAACGCCTGGTCGAAGGTCTACGTGAGCGACAACGCGACCGATGAGCAAATGAAGGCGATCGATGAGCTCATGCCACTTGCGTTCAAGGGCTTTCACGGCTTTGGCATCCTGTCGATGGAGAGGGTTCCGATGAGCGTCGAGCGCGGCGACGGAAGAATGAAGTTCTCGGTGCCGGAATCGACAGTCGAGATCGAGCTCATGAAGGGTCGGAACAACCAGGCGGTCAAAATTTACAACCTTCCTTTCCCGGGTCTTCTGGACTACACGCAGTACAGATCTGTCGTGACCCGTCACCGGAGCGAGGGCAAGGAGTTCAGTTACTCGGGGACGACCGGGTTCACCTCCAAGATGGAAGTCAGCGGGAAGAAGTGATGAAGAAGACATGGTGGAGTATGGTTGCGCTCGTCGTGGTGCTAGCGGTGCCGGCGGCGGGGCAAAAACGCGACGTGAGCTTCGTCGCCGCGATCAAAGGGAGCCGCTACGATCAACCGCTCGACGGAAAGCCCGAGCTGACGCGCTATTTCTTTTTCACGGAGATATTTCTTGCAGGCGGCGGCGTGGTTACCGATGCGACGCTTCGGAAAGTCGGCTCGCCCTCGGATCCTGCACAAGACCCGCCGTGGAGCTTCGAGACACAAGGCGACGTCCTGACGTTCGGCGGCGGCTTTTTCCCCGGCGTCGAGGAGCTCGATGCCGCGTTCCCGGATGGTCGGTACCAGCTCGACTTCGACTCACCGAGCGGTGGTCTGAGCGCCCAGACAATCGAGTTCTCTCCAGTCGCCGAGAAGTATCGGGTGCCCGAGCCGGTGACGATCTCGCTGGCTCAAGACGGCAGCCGCGTCGCGCCGAGTCGGGTCGACCCGGACCAAGAGCTCACGGTGCAATGGAGTGAGTTCGTTCAGGGACGTTCGGATCCCCATGGCGTCGTCGACGATCTCATTTTCGTCATTCTGAGCGACTGCCACGGAGACATTGTTTCTCACAGCGGTCGGCCGTTCGCCGGAGCTCCTTTTCTGACCTACGAAGCTGAATCCTACCCTGTTCCCACGGGCTCGCTCGCGCCCGGGCTTCCGTACACTATCGTCGTCGAGCACGCGAGCGTCGTGAACAGCGACCGGGGCCAGGGCGTTCCCGTCTTCGCCTCGTACGCGACCGTGACGTATCTGGAGTTTCAGACGAGCGGTGAAGCGACGGACGACACCTGCCCCGCCCCCGACGAGAAGTGACGGAGATGAAGCGACTGTTGGTACTTGGCGGCATCGTGTCTCTCCTGTTCGCGGCGGATGCCGGGGCCGGCTATGCCACGAAAGTTCGTATCGGTGAAGACGTCGAGCTCTCGCTCTACACCGAACGCATGTTCCGCGTTCGCATCTCGAAGCTCGATGGCGAGGCGTTCCCACCACGCTACGAGATCCCGTTTGCCATCGGCCATCTCGAGGACTGGGCGCCGGTTCCATTCGAGCGCTGGCAAGACGGCGGCTACGAGTATGTCGAGACGTCCGCGATCCGCATCGCGATCGCGATCGGAGCCGACCGCGCCTGGACGGTGTGGACGCGAGGTGGCGCCGACCCAATTTATCCATCGGACGGGCCGATACATGGAATGTTCCGCGACGGCTATACGGTGTTCGACAGCGCCAGCGCTTTCGGCGAGCGCAACAACAACTCACGCTACGCGCATTGGTTCTTCGACCGATCGACTGGGCGGTATGTCGATACCTATTTAGCAAAAGATCTGATCTTCGACGAGTATTTCATCTACGGTCCGGATTACGAAAGCCTGTTCGCACAGCTCAACGAGTTGGTCGGTCCCGAGCCGGTGCTTCCCAAGAAAGCCTACGGTTTTTTCCAAACCCAGCATCTCGAGTGCGATGGTGACCAGGCGAAGCTGATGGCGCTCGCGCGGCGCCTCCGGGAGAGCGGAATTCCCGTGGATACGTTGATCCTCGACTTCGAATGGGGGGACGGCTGTCCCGGCGAAGAAGAAGAAAACTGGGGTCGACTCGAGTGGGCTCCCGCCTACAGCGCCCCTGTGACCCCTGAAGCCATGCTCGCCGAGCTCGATGAGATGCACTTCGATGTGATGCTCATCCACCACAACGCGCCGGATTTCCCCCACCGCGCCGAGCACACGCCGACGCGGGTGCGTGATTGGACCTCGAAGGTTTATGACGAGGCATTGTGGTGGGAGACTCTCGAAGGGCAACTCGCGATCGGGGTCGACGGCACCTGGCAGGACACGCGGCAAAACGACGTGACCGATAGCGTGATCTGGAACGGTTTTCGAGACTATTGGGGGGACGAGCGGCGAGTGCTGTTCATGGGCTGTCGCAAGATGATGGATTTGAACCCGTTCGAGCACGACCGCGACAACACCATCCCGGCGAACAATGTCATCGGAAGCCGCCGTTATCCGTTTCGTTGGACCGGCGACATCGGCCGGACGTATCGCGAGATGAAGTGGCAGATAGGCGCGATCACGAACACGCACGGGTCGATGAAAGGTATCAGCCATCTCGTGGCCGACACCTTCGCCAAGGACGCGAAGCTTTTCGCGCGGTGGAACCAGTTCGTCGACTTTCTGCCGGTGACGCGCTCGCATACGATGAAGCCGTGGGAGTTCGGCGCGGAGACGGAGGCAGACATCCGACGCCTGCGCGAGCTGCGCTACCGCTTTATTCCGTACATCTACACCACCGCGCACCAAAGTTATCAGACAGGGATGCCGATGACGCGCCCGATGTTGTTGGCGTTTCCCGACGACCCTTTGTGCGAGCGCAACCAATGGCCGTACCAATACATGTTCGGCGACAGCCTCCTCGTCGCGCCGGTATACGCTGACCTTGCGTCGATGGAAATCTATCTCCCCGCGGGGAGCACGTGGATCGACTACTGGAGCGAGGAGAATTACGAGGGCGGTCAGATTATCGACTACGACACATCGGATACCGGCGTGTTGCCGCTGTTCGTCAAGGCGGGCGCAATCTTGCCCATGCAGGAAGACGCGGCTTGGATCGATCCGTCGAAGGCGACCGACCCGCTCGTTCTCGACGTTTATCCGTCCGGCACGTCGTCGTTCACGCTATACGAAGATGATGGCGTCAGCACGCGGTATCAGTCCGGTGCCTTCACGACGACGAAAATTGAGAGCCGCACGGGGAATGGAGTGCTGCTGGTCGTCCTCGGCGCTTCCGAGGGTACGTACACGGGCAAGGCGGTTGAACGTGGCTACCTGATACGAGTTCATGGGGTCGAACAGGCCCCGGACGCGGTCACTCGAGATTCCGTTTCGGTGCCCATCGAATACGACCGCGACGCGCAGCTTCTGAGCATCGGATTTCGCGCGGAGACTTCAAACGTCACCACGATTGTGATACGCGCCCATCCGTGAACATCGCCCTGTTCCTCAATCGAGACATCTATTGCAGCGTCGTCTTGAATCATCTCGGCGCGCCGCTCGCTAAGCATCAAACCTCTCTCTTCTACTCGGATAAGGTCGGGCGTGCGCCGGCCGTCGAAGCTCTCGACGTGCTCCGTCTGATCGAACAAGACATCCCCGAGCTCATCGAGCGGAGGCACCATGTTTTGGGCGAGACGATGAACGAGCCCAACGAGCCGGCCGCGCTCGATCGGCTGCGAGCGCTCGAGTGCGACCTCGTCGTCTCGATCCGCTACGGGCGTATTTTCAAGGCTGATTTTCTGAGTATTCCCAGATTGGGCGTGTTGAACCTCCATTCGGGAATCCTTCCGGATTACCGCGGAGTCATGGCGAGCTTCCACGCCCTCGCCGCGGGTGCGCGTGAGATCGGATGTACGCTCCACTACATCGACGATCCGACGATCGACACCGGCCCGATCGTGGACGCATGGCGTCGACCAGTCGACCCGGCGCAATCCTACTTCGGGCACGTTCTGAGCCTCTACGCGCCCGGAGCGCGCCTGGTGGCTGAGTCGATCGCGCGTCTCACTAAAGGAGAGGAGCTCGCGAGCACGCCGCAATCGCGCGACGGCGGCGCCTACTTCAGCTTTCCCGACGACGAGGATGTCGCGCGGTTCGAACAACGCGGGTACCGTCTATTCCACGCTTCCGAGTACCGCGACCTCCTCCGCCGCTATCACGGCGCTTGAGGGAGCCGGAGAGCGACGAGCTCCGCCGGGTGTTCACGGTTTCCGACCGCGACGACAATGTATTGGAAGCCCTCGTGCATGTACGTCATGGGCACGCCCGTTTGATGGGCGGGAAGCTCGAGCTCCCAGAAGATCTCTCCGGTGAGCTTGTTGTGAGCGCGCAACATCGGCCCACCGCCACCGAACATCCCGAACAGGCCTGCTCCCTCACCGGCGAACAGCAGCGTCTTCGTCACCAGCATCCCCACGCGCTCGGGGCGGCCCCACCGTCCGATCGCGACGCCTTCGAGCGCCGGGTGGTCGCGAACGTAGTCGGGGGCCTCGCCGTTCGCCATCATCCACACGTGCTCGCCGGTGTTCAGGTCGATGGCGGTGATACGACCCCACGGTGGTTTGATGAGAGGCAGGCCTTGGGGGCCGCCGCCTTGGGGGAGGGCAAGGCGCCGTTCGCGGATGTAGTCCATGTTCGAGCGTTTGGGTGCATGGACGAGACCGAGCGGCGTCGGGTACGTCGATGACGACACGTAGAGGATACCGGTTTCCGGGTCGAGCGCGGCTCCCTGCCAGTTGGCGCCGCCCTGCGCACCCGGAAGCGATAGCGTTCCTTTGTGGGTCTCGGTGACGAGGGTCGGGGGAGTGAACAGAGGACCGAGCGTGTACGTTTTCGCGATCTCGAGGGCTTCCGCTCTGAGCTCCGGCGTGAAGTCGATCAGATCGTCTTCAGAAACGCCCTGGCGATCGAAGGGCGCCGGTTTCGTCGGGAACGGCTGCGTGGGGGCGGTGGTCTCTTCCGGGATCGTCGTTTGTGGAACCGGCCGCTCTTCGATCGGCCACACCGGCTCGCCCGTCTCGCGGTCGAGAACGAAGGTGAAGCCTTGCTTGGTGACCTGGGCGATGGCTTTGATGTCTTTGCCGTCCACGGTGATATCCGCGAGCACCGGGGCGGCGGGAAGGTCGTAGTCCCAAACCCCGTGGTGCACCGTTTGAAAATGCCACACGCGCTCGCCGGTTTTCGCGTCGAGACACACGATGCTGTTCGAGAACAGGTTGTCTCCGAGGCGATGTCCGCCGTAGTAGTCGCCGGTCGGAAGCTCCGTCGGTAGGTAAACGTAGCCGAGCTCGGGGTCGGCCGACAGCGAAGTCCACACGCTGTTGTTACCGGTGAATTCCCACGAGTCGTCTTCCCAGGTGTCGTGGCCGAGCTCGCCGGGCCGGGGAATCGTGTGGAAGATCCACAGTCGCTCGCCGGTGCGCACGTCATAGCCGCGGATGTGGCCGATGGGCATCTCTTTTTTCGGTGGGGCGCCGCCTGCCGGGAGCGCCGCGCCGATGACGATGACGTCGCCGATGACGATGCCCGGCGAGCTCGAACCGATCGGGTCCTTGATGAGATCGATGGGTTGATCGAGATCTTCTTTCAAATCGACGATGCCGTCTCGTCCGAAATCGGGGTACGGCCGTCCCGTCTTGGCATCGAGGGCGATCATGAAGTACGCGGGCGTGATGAAGAAGATGCGCTCGTCGTCACCGTCGCTCCAATACGATACGCCTCGACCGGAGGTCTTGCGCGGGGCCGACGCGCCGCGCTCGCCTTCGTCGAACCGGTACCACCACAGCGTTTCACCCGTCG
>SMVA01125370.1_pt1 | contig 12342 bp, 12 predicted proteins | sample 2456451 | NCBI WGS metagenome assembly SMVA01 (sample SAMN11095933, study PRJNA526329) | marine sediment metagenome | biome: Marine sediment; feature: Surficial sediment; material: Deep marine sediment; isolation source: Hadal surficial sediment | place: Pacific Ocean | collected 2014-05 | depth...
CGAAAGCTGTGATACGGGCGCCAGATAATTGACGTTATCGTTCATTCTTTACTCTCCAGGATGTCTTTAATGTCGCGAATACTATCATTTTTGACCCGATTGCAAGCCTGACAGTTCCACTAATTGGAACTTGTGTCCGGTCCCGCAATAAACGCTGATTATTGAGGCAAATTGCGCCAATACAAGAATTTGTTGGTATTTACCAGCTATTTTCTGACGTATTTTTTGACCGCCCGCGGGCCCACTTCCGCGCCGTAGATGTTGCCAGCCGCGTCAACCGCAATGCCCTCGGCAGCACTGGTGCCCGAGTTGTCCTGGTCAGGCTCCGGGTCGGGAATAAACGCAGTCACAAACCCATCCTGCGCACTTCCGATGCGAATACCTCGCTTCCAGCCCGTATTGCGGCGTGCGTTCGATTCAGAATCGGCCGAGTACAGGACATCGTTCGCATCGATGAACAAGCCACTTGGGCGCCCGAACTGAGTCCACGTAGCGATATGTTCGCCATCCTGGGTAAATATCTGTAATCGGCTGTTGGCCCGGTCTCCGACGAACAACCGTCCCTGCGAGTCCATTGCCAGCGCATGCGGGTCCCTGAACTGCCCATGGTCGCCCCCGGTTTCGCCCCATTGCATCAGGTAATTACCGTCCTTGTCGAACTTGACGATGCGGTTGTTACCGCCCGCATCGTGCCCGTCTGCAACGAAAATATCGCCATTGGGTGCCACCAGAATGTCGGATGGTTTGTTGAATTCATCGTTGCCGTCGCCGGCGACGCCTTCCTTGCCGAGCGTCATCAGCAACTCGCCGTTCGGACTGAATTTCATGACTGTATGTCCGACACCCTCAGGTACTGGCGCATAACCCACGGCGTCAGCAATCCAGACATTATCTTCGGCGTCGACGTAAATGCCATGCGGCCAGGTAATCCTGCCACTGCCAAAACTCTTGAGAACGTTGCCGTCCGTATCGAACAGCATGACCGGATTCAGATCGCTTCCGGCGCAAAGGTTTGTACCGCATCGTTCCGCGATCCAGATATTCTTGCCATTATTCGCGGGGTAGATAGCGCTGGTTGCTCCCCAGACGCGACCAGGAGGCAGCTTGGCCCAATCATCGATCGTATCGTACGGATTCGGTGCGTGATTCTGCGCATGTGACATACCGGTAAACGCGGTCGCAAGCACTGCAACCAACAATATTTTTGCCCATATTTTGTCTCGAGACATCAATCTTCCCCCTGAATATGAAATCGCTCGAATTCATCGAGTCAATATTATCCGGCAACTATTTCCGGCAACTATTTCTCAGCAACCACCTGGTTTCTCAGAATGCCAACACCTTCAACCTCGATCTCCACGACATCACCAGGCCGCATCGCGCTGGTCGCTCCCGGTGTTCCGGTGTAGATAATGTCGCCGGGGAGCAGCGTCACGTACTCACTGACAAAACTAAGTATCGCATGTACGTCGTGGATGTGATCGCGAGAGCTCTGGTCTTGCATCGTCTCGCCATTCAATCGCGTTTGTACGCGTAGATCCAGATAATTCAGGCCGGTGACAATTGACGGACCAAGCGGTCCGAAAGTGTCACTGGCTTTGGCCCGAAGCCATTGCAAGTCGTTGGCCTGCCAGCTGCGTTCACTAACGTCGTTGCCGGCCGTTACGCCAAAGATGTATTCGTGTGCTTCATCGGCGGAGACTTTGCTCGCTTTCTTACCGACCACGATGACGAGCTCCCCTTCATAGTGCAGGTCGGTCGCGTCAGCGGGGTAAACGATGTCCGTGTCCGGCCCGATGATCGTTGTCGGTAATTTGAGAAATAGTGGCGGGTGCTCGGGGATTGGCCTGGATTCTTCGTGGGTCATGTCTTCCCGGTGACTCATGTAGTTGTAGCCAACCGCAATGACCTTGGAAGGTTCCGCCGGCGCGAGCAATAAAACGCTATCGGCAGATGTGACTACGCCGGTTGGCGAGCCGCCATTCCAGGGCGCGCCATCGAGTTCCCGCACCTGGTCACCGTTCAGGATGCCGTAAGCGACTGAATCATTGTGAGAGTAACGCACGTACCTCGTGACTTCCTGTGCCAAAGCCGATTCTCCAATTGTCAGGCTGAAGAGGAGTGCAAGTGCTACGGCAACTCGCAATACGGTCATGTGATATTCCCCCGGACCTCTAGCGGCTGCACGCATGCCGCTTTTCTGATTTGCATTGAAGTTTCCAAGTCTTGGCACTGTAATGCAAGCGGCGTGGGACGCCAAAATAGAGCGCCGTTGTATTCGCACGTAAAAAATTGCATCGTAGCGCGGCACTCAAAGCAGGAACATGAGCATGAACTGGGATTTCGACCTCGAGATCGAGCGCCGCGGCACCGACTCTTTTAAATGGGACGCAAATGAACGCTTGTTTGGCAAGCGTGATTTGCTGCCATTCTGGGTTGCCGATATGGACTTTGCGACACCGGTGCCGGTGCTGGATGCTATCCAGGCTCGTTGCAGGCATCCGGTTTTCGGTTACGGCATCCGCTCAGAGGCGTATTTCCAATCGATTCAGGCCTGGTTGCGCGACCGTCATCAGTGGGAGGTGCCACGTGAGTGGATGATGTTTTGCCCGCCAAGTTCAATTGTCGGTATCAATGGTTTGATTTCCATACTGACCCGGCCGGGTCAATCAATTGCGGCTCCGGTGCCAACGTATGGACCATTGCTCGGCCTGATCGAGAAAAACGGTCGCCGCCTGATCCGCAATCCGCTGCGCGAGGAAAATGGCCGCTTCACGCTGGACACGGATGACCTGGCTACGAAGCTGGAGGCAGACACCAACATGGTCATATTCTGTAGCCCGCACAATCCGACCGGGCGCGTGTTCAGCCGCGATGAACTCGAGGCACTCGCCGACCTTGCTAAAGAAAAGAACTTACTGGTCGTGTCCGATGAGGTGCACTGCGACCTCGTGCTGCCGGGGCATCGCCACATTCCGTACGGCAGCATCGGCGGCGAACGTTCAGTGACGGTCATCTCACCGAACAAGACATTTAACACAGCCGGGATTCCGCAGGCGACACTTATTATTCCTGATCCCGAGTTGCGTGCGAGCTACCAGGATTATCTCGACCTGACGCAGCTAAACCATGACAGCACGTTTGGCGCCGAGGGCATGATCGCCGGGTACCGGCATTGTGCAGACTGGCTCGGCGCGTTGATCAAATACATTGCCGCCAACCATCAGTTCGCCGCCGATTTTCTCGGGGGCAATGTGCCGAAGGTAAGGAAGATAAAAGCGGAGGCGACCTACCTGGCCTGGCTGGACTTTCGTCAGACTGGACTCAGTCAGGATGACATTATGGATAAACTCGTGAACATCGGCGGAGTGGGGTTGTACGGCGGCACGGAATTTGGTCTTCAGGGTGAGGCATTTTTCCGCATGAACCTCGGCTGCCCCCGCTCACGATTGGAGCAGGGGCTGCAGGGAATCCAAAAAGCAATGGCCGACTTGTAGGAGCCCGGCCCACCGGGCGATCGATGCTTGATGCGTGTGGTCAGCCCGAATCGCCCGCTGGGGCGAGCTCCTACGAAACGATTGGTTCTAGCTCACCCTAACCGTCCGTCGGCGAGCCTTCGAGCAACGGCTCGAAATCCATCAACTCAGCACCGTTCTCCGTGCACACCGAATACTGGGACCGGCTTTCCGGCGCATACAAGCCAACGCCCGCATAGTCACCAACATTGTTGATGACGTAGAAATTGATATTGAAATTGGGTAAACCCCTGCTGTTCAGGAGACGCGATTCGATCGTGTTGTGCTTGACGCGTCGTAGCGCTTCCATGCCGGCATCTTTCGGATGATTTCCGCGACGCATTTCTTCGACAATCAGGTACGAAAGCAAGCCATACAGATTGGCCTCGCCGCGCCCGGTGGATCCAGCAGCACCAACGTCGCCATCGACATAAAGCCCGGCGCCAAGAATTGGCGAATCGCCTACGCGCCCCGGAATCTTCCAGGCAAGTCCGCTCGTGGTCGTAATCCCGCAGACTTCTCCCCTCCAGTTCACGCCGTTACAGTTGATCGTGCCGTAGTAATCGTCTTCGTTGATCAGGCCTTCCTTAACCATGTCGCGCCCGGCTTGCGCGCCTGCCTCGAAACGTTTTTCCGGATCGAGATAGTGACTTGGATCGACGCGGCGTTTCCACTCCAACCACAACTGCAGTGACTTCTTCGTATTAAGGTCATCCTCAACTTCGAATCCCAGGTTCCGCGCAAAATGCTGTGCTCCACGTCCGACCAGCAGGTGGTGGTCGGTGTAATCCATGACCGCTTTTGCCACCAGCGAGGGAGTGCGAATGCCCTCGAGCGCTGCAACGCCGCCGGCCTGTTTGCGCGGCCCATGCATGCAACAGGAATCGAGTTGCACGACGCCATCAGTGTTCGGCAGCCCACCGTAACCAACACTTGTGTCTTCCGGATCCAGTTCGACGATATTGACACCGGCAATCAGGGCATCGAGGACGTCCTCGCCTTTGGCCATGCGGTCGAACGCCGTCTCGACGCAGGAAATGTCTCCACCGTTCTTCATCGTGATGCCATTGCGCGACGCTATGACCACCGGCCTGACCCCGGGCCTGATCTTGGTGGCTGGCGCCTGTGCCGTGGCAGTAACAGGCGTCGAGGCCGCGATACCTGCTGCGGCACTGGAGATTACAAAATCACGTCGGCTGATCTTTTTGTTCATTTTCCCCCCAATCGATGGATTGATCACTTTTCGGACCATTGCCCCGATTGTGTCGGACAAGGGCGAATGCGGCAAGTGAATCACGGTACCGGATCAGTATTTCAATTCCGGCCTATCGCGCGATTTGCTTCAGGAAGGTCCCTGTTGCGCTCAGAAAAGCTTCGGGATTTTCCAGCGGTGTATTGTGACCAGCTTGAACGATGATTTTCTGATGAGCTAAGGGAAGTTCATCCATCAGGAAGCTGTTTCTGCGCAACACCTCCGGATGATCCAGTTCACCTACCAACAGCAGTACCGGTGATTTGACCTCGGACAGTTGCTCGATTAGCGGAGGATCGATCGGTATCGGCAGAGCGGGATCAAAACCGGCTCCCTTGTCAAAATTTTGAGCCATGTTGTCCCGTGCGATCGACCGGACAGAAGCATTCAGTGGAGCCGGAATAAAATAAGCATCCTCAAACATGGCGTCGAGAAAGGGCTCCCTGCCTTCCTGCGCTGCTCTATTGATAATATCCAGCCGAGTCAGCATCGTCTGCGAGAATTTGAAACCCGGAATGAATGGTGCCGCTGCCACTACGCCCGATACCCGTTCCGGGTACTGGATGGCGAACTCCAACACAAAACCTCCGGCCGAAGACAGCCCGATTAATCCAACTCGATCGACTGTCAGATAGTCCAGTAGTCGCCTAAGGTCAGCGGTATCTGAGTATCTGGCAGATGGATTGTCGGATTTGCCAATACCTCGCGGGTCATAAGAAATTACCTGGTAATTTTGAGCCAGCACCGGAACAATACGTTCCCACTGCCGCACATCCATGCCGCTCCCGCCACTGACAAGTACCAGTGGAAACCCCCTGCCTGACACCTCGTAATAGAGTTGGTCTTCTCCCAGATCGAGCAAACCGGAACTGGCGGTATTGTGAGAAACGCCACAACTCGCCCCTGCGAATGTCGCTAAAAATAAAAGTATTTGGAAGATGTATTTTTTGCTCACGGCCGGTTAGACATAGCCTTTTCCAGGGGTTCCCAAACGCCGAAGTCGACTATCGGTTCGAACGGGCACGCTCTCCGCCAAAAAATAACGGGTCCCTTCTTGGGGCCCGATAGATTATTGGCGGAGAGGGTGGGATTCGAACCCACGAAGGGCTACAAACCCTTGCTGGTTTTCAAGACCAGTGCATTCAACCGCTCTGCCACCTCTCCAAGGATAATTTGCTCATGCGACGGCGCATTTTGCTCGCTACCTGCGATGGATTCAACCAGCCGATGCGCAAATGTTGAATTGCCGCGATTTCAGCGGTACTGCTTGATAAATGGGGTCAGAGTCACTGCTGTCCCACTTAATATTTATTCGCTCAAGAATCATTCGTAGGAGCGGCTTCCAGCCGCGATTCATCTTCTAAGAGCGCTCATGAATCGACCGAAATCGCGGCTGGAAGCCGCTCCTACGAACGCATCGATTTCAAGTCGCAAACGATAGTGATGATGGGCGGTATCAATAAACATCGGGTCTCGCCACTTTTCAAACATTTCCAAGTGGGACAGCAGTGGGTCAGAGTCGTTATATCGCTGCGAACCATGTGTTGCCCGTTGGGTCTGAACTAACATCCTGAGCCTGTTCGATCGATCATCAGAGAACAACAATGAAATCCCCGATAGTTCTAACGATTGGCATCGTGGTGCTGGCGGTTGCAGCCGGTCCCTTCATCTATTTTAGCTCAGTGGCAGCAGATTCAAGCCTCGTAGCGGCAGAATTGTCCAGGCTAGAAGAGTCCGCCAACGAGAACGCGCAGGAATGGTTGCGGCTGGCAGGCGACGCGCGCCAGCTGGAGATCGCCACAAAATCGCTGAACTATGCCTCGTCGTACGGCCTGTCACCGATTCAGGCCGGCATTGAAAAGGCACGCATCCTGGTGGCAAGCAACGATCCGGCAGGCGCAACGACTGTACTGCAGAACCTGTTCGCAGCAGGATTTACGGGCGTTGGCGCGCTGACAAATGATCCGCTGATCAATACGCTGGAGGGCCGCACAGACTATGACGAACTGGTCCAGACTATGTCCGTGCAGGCTTACCCCTGCGCGCATCAGCAAGGTTTCCAGGATTTCGATTTCTGGATCGGCGAGTGGGACGTCCACCTGGCGAATGGCACGCTGGCCGGATCAAACATAATCATGCCGGTCGAGCGAGGTTGCGCGATGACCGAGGACTGGACCAGCGCCAACGGTGGCACTGGGATGAGCATCAATTATCTCGACAAAGCCAGTAGTGAATGGGTACAGGTGTGGAACGCCGAGGGTGGCAGTCAGATTATCATTCGCGGTGGTTTAACTGATGACGGCATGGCAATGGCGGGCTATATTAACTATGTCGGCAACGGAACGACCGCACCGTTCCGCGGACTTTGGACACCGTTGCCGGACGGACGGGTTCGACAGTATTTTGAACAATCGAATGACGATGGTAATACCTGGGTGCCGTGGTTCGAAGGCTTTTACACCCGCAAGCACCATTAGTAGAGAGATGTGACTCAGCAATTCAGACATAAACAGTTTCCGGCGGGTAATCCGCTCGCCAACGCGCTCGTCGTCGTTGTCGGCGCGATTGTTATCGGTGTCTCATTCGTACTTGGCGTTGTCGCTTTCGTCGCACTGGCAAGTGCGGTTCTGGTATTGGGGGCGATCATTGCTGTGCGCGTATGGTGGCTGAGCCGGAAATTTGGCGCTCGACAGAAAAACCCTATGAATCATAATGGTAATTCAGCCACTGGTAACGAGATTATCGAGGGGGAATTTCGTGTGATCGGGTCGGACAAGGACCCTGACTCTACTCGGTAAACCATAGTCAAAAGCCGCAAAAAACCGTAAGCTCGCGCCTCATGGCTAACGGGAAGACAGATATGGATCGGCGCAGAAGGCGGCGCCGTCACCGCATCCAGGCCATCGTCATCTACACCGCAATCGCGATCGGACTCGCCTGGTTTTTCGAGTCGCAGGCGACCACGACCATGATTTTTGTGCGACACGCTGAAAGGGCAGGTCCTTCCGCAGATGATCCGGGCCTGACCCCGGCAGGGCAGCGTCGGGCGCGCGAGCTTGCCCGCCAGCTCGTCGATGCAGACGTTGTCGCGGGCGTCGATGCAATATATTCCACTCCGTATCGTCGCACGCGGGAAACCGCTCAACCCGTTGCCGACGCGCTGGATTTGCCGATCAACATTTATGATCCAGCCGATAATGAAGCGGTGTTGGAAGAAATTCTGAAAAATCATAAAGGCAAAATCATATTGATTGTTGGGCACAGCAACACCGTACCAACGCTGATGGCGGATCTCGGCGCGAGTAAAAAGGTGCCGCCGATCGCCGAAACGGAATATGACAACATCTACATTGTTTCGATTCCATGGTTCGGCAAAACCAAAACGATTCGGCTGCGCTTTGGCGAGCCGTATACAGGAGAGCCGGCTGAAGAAGGGTTCGAGGGCGTCAAAATGACCGAGTAGCTGTGTCAGCGGCAGTCATTAACGGGCAATGATCAAACAAGAAGAAATCAATATATCGACACAGGGCAGGGGTACCTACGACCTCAGTCAACAGGTGCAGCAGGCCGTCAGGTCGTCGGGCATCAGCACCGGTCTATGTCATGTGTTCATTCGACACACAAGCGCGTCGCTGATGATCTGCGAAAATGCGGACCCGGCCGTCATGCGGGACCTGGAGACTTTCATGAATCGCCAGGTACCCGACGGGGATCCGATGTTTACGCATACCGCGGAAGGTCCGGATGACATGCCGGCGCATGTTCGAAGCGTACTCACGCAGACTGACCTGAACGTGCCGGTGACCGAGGGCCAGTGCAGGCTTGGTACCTGGCAGGGAATTTATCTGTGGGAGCACCGTTTGGCGCCGCACAACCGCAAGGTGATACTGACGATTTCCGGCGAGTAAGTCTTCGGCTAGCCCGGCGGATTTTCGACTTTCATTCCTGCGGATTCACGCAGGACAATGGCTTTCTGCACGAATTCCCTGTGTTTTCCAACCATTACATCGGCTTGTAGCGCGTCCTGAATTTTTTGGCTCTGCGTGACCAGGTAAGTCACGCGTCTGACGCCTTTGCCGAAAGGACCGTCGACGTCATACATTTTGATCGCAACCTTTTCCGGATCGCAAATTAGCGTGAACGGCAGATTGTGTTCATCCTTGAATCGGGCATGAGTTTCCGCGTCTTGAGGGCTAACGCCGACAACCCGCAGGCCGACCGATAATATGTCGTCGTGAATATCGCGAAAAATGCATGCTTCTTTAGTGCAACCCGGGGTGAAGTCAGCCGGATAAAAATACAGGATTATCGGTCCGGGCTGCAGCAATTGTATCAATGATACTTCGTTGCCGTTTTCGTCGGACAGGAAAAATTCCGGCGCCAAATCTCCTGGCTTGAGCATGCTGATCTCCCCCTTTTTCCGCGAACACGGATTTGATCACTCGATTAGCGGTTCTTTTCGTTTTTCGTATAATAACGCCTCTAACGCTGGAAACGGCGTATTATCTGCTTCCTTTTTTGCTGTCTAGGCGGGGACGAAAATGAAAACAATAATCTCCTGGTGTTTCTTGATAATTGTCAGCCTGATCTTAAGCGCTTGCGGGGAACGGCAGGCACCGGTGGTTGCCGAGCAAGCGGCGCCCGCTGTTCAAAGCATTCCGAAATACAGCGCGGAAGATTTTTTCGAGACTACGAGCTTCACATTGGTAGGGTCTGCGGCGCACGCTTTCGCACCTGACGGGATGTCGGTACTGATTTCCTCTGATGGCACGGGTGTATTTAATGCCTACGAATTGAGGCTCGATGGCGGGCCGGCGGAACCGCTCACGAATTCAGAAGACAACGCGGTATTCGCCCTCAGCTGGTTTCCCGCTGACAAGCGCATCCTGTACACCTACGATAGTGGTGGCAACGAACTCAATCACGTCATCGTCAGGGAAGAGGATGGCGGTAGCCACGATCTGACGCCGGGTGATGATCTGAAGGCTGGATTTCTAGGGTGGAGTGATGATGGCAAAAGCTTTTACCTGACATCCACGGAGCGGAATCCGCAGAGTTTCGATATTTATCGGTATTCTACCGAGGACTACAGCCGTGAATTGGTTTACGAGAATCCTGGATTCCAGATAAGCGATATCAGTGGTGATGGCCGCTGGGTTGCGCTGGACAAGCCCCGCACGAGTGCCGATTCCGACATCTACGTGGTGGACCTGTTAAGCGAAAATCCGGAGCCTGTTCTTATCACTGAACATGACGGCAATATCGGTTACGGCACATACGGGATAACGCCCGGCAACGACGCGTTGATTTACGCGACCGATGAGTACGGCGAATTCAATCAGGCCTGGAAACACGATCTGGACAGTGGCGAAAAGTCCTTATTAATCGAAGCACCATGGGATGTCAGCTACGTCGCTTACTCGCGCTCAGGACGCTATCGGGTATCCGGGATCAACGCGGATGCTAGAACCGAGGTGACAATTGTTGACACCGAATCAGGTGAAGAGCTGACTTTGCCGGCGTTGCCGGCCGGCGATCTGCGCAACGTCCGCTTTTCCGCCGACGAAAGTCATGTCGCATTGATCGTCAACGCCGATGATTCCCCATCGAATATTCACGTGATCGACCTGGATGACGGAAATTCTCGTCAATTGACGGACGCCCTGAATCCTGTCATCGATCAGCGCCACCTCGTCAGCAGTGAGATTATTCGCTACAAGAGCTTTGACGAGCTGGAGATTCCATCCACCCTTTACAAACCACATGGCGCGAGCGCTGATAACCAGGTGCCTGCATTGGTTCTAGTGCATGGCGGCCCGGGCGGCCAGAACCGTCCAGGGTATCGGGCCATGGTGCAGCACCTGGTCAATCATGGTTATGCGATTCTCGGTGCCAACAATCGCGGTTCCTCGGGCTATGGCAAAACGTTCAACCACCTGGACGATAAACGTCACGGTGAGGAGGACTTGCAGGACATCGTCTACGGCAGAAAGTATCTTGAATCTCTCGACTGGGTTGACGCTAACAAGGTCGGCATAATTGGCGGATCCTATGGTGGCTACATGGTCGCGGCCGCACTAGCGTTTGAACCGGAGGTCTTCGACGTTGGTATCAACATTTTTGGTGTTACCAACTGGGTACGTACTCTGCAAAACATCCCGCCGTGGTGGGAAGCCCAGAAAGAATCACTATACGATGAGTTAGGAGATCCCGCGACCGACGCCGAACGCCATCGCCGCATCTCTCCGCTATTTCATGCCGAAAATATTACAAAGCCAACACTGGTGGTGCAGGGCGCCAATGACCCTCGAGTCTTACAGGTAGAAAGTGATGAACTGGTTGCAGCGATTCAGGCTAATGAGGTTCCCGTTGAATACATCGTTTTCCCGGACGAGGGGCACGGTTTCCGGAAGAGAGCAAACCGGGTTACGGCATCTGATGCATACGTTAAATTCCTTGATACCTATCTGAAGGGCGAATCAACACGCTGAGTGCCGGTGAGCGCGAGTCTGTTAAAATCGGCTCGTCATTCAGCCCCGGTAGCTCAGTTGGATAGAGCACCAGATTCCTAATCAAATGCAACGGCTATATGGGGTAAGGTTTTCAGTCCGTAACATACTGTAAAAACCCTAAAAAAATAGAGAGTTTCTGCCGATAGGGGTCATTGCAGGTCGGTCATGTTCGGCGTAATATGCTACCCATATGACGGTTGGGTAGCAGATGGCCAAGAAGAAACTCACAGATCGTGCTGTAAAGCTCCTGAAGCCGCGTAAGGAACGTTACGAGGTATGGGATAGCTCAACACCCGGATTCGGTGTCCGCGTGTCTCCTGCAGGCCGGAAAACGTTTGTTTATTTGTATCGATTCGACAGTCGGGCAAGGCGAATGACGTTGGGTGTATACCCGAGGATGAGCCTGGCGACGGCACGAACTCGCTGTGCAGAGGCGAGAGAGTTGCTAGAAGAGAAAGGGCGCGACCCTGGCGCAGAACTGGTGAAAGGAAAAAGAGCCAGACGGGATGCGCCGAGTGTGAATGACCTGGCTGATGAGTACATCGAGAAGTGGGCGAAACCTCGCAAGCGGTCCTGGAAAGAAGATAAGCGGCTACTTAATTCCAACGTCCTGCCGTTTATTGGCCGTAAGAAAGCCGCAGATGTTACGCGCAGGGACGTAATTGAGATCTTGGACACCATGATAGATCGTGGCGCGCCGATATCTGCAAATCGTACCTTGGCCGTGACCCGAAAAATGTTTCGCTTTGGTATCACCCGCGATTTGGTGCCTCACAATCCGTGTGAGGCGGTGCCTGCGCCGGCAGAGGAAAACCGACGGGACCGGGTACTCACCGTTGTCGAAATCAAACAATATTGGAAAACGCTTGAGAAAAAAGACCTGGCAATGACCGATGCCATGCGAATCTGCCTGCAGTTGATGTTAGTCACGGCTCAGCGCCGCCGCGAAGTGGTTACCGTGAAATGGTCGCATATCGACTTGGCTGCAGGTTGGTGGACTATTCCAAAAGAGATTGCCAAAAATAACCTGCCGCATCGGGTCCCGTTGTCACCTCTCGCTTGC
>SMVA01434432.1_pt1 | contig 12340 bp, 11 predicted proteins | sample 2456451 | NCBI WGS metagenome assembly SMVA01 (sample SAMN11095933, study PRJNA526329) | marine sediment metagenome | biome: Marine sediment; feature: Surficial sediment; material: Deep marine sediment; isolation source: Hadal surficial sediment | place: Pacific Ocean | collected 2014-05 | depth...
CGGCTGCCATTCCTGATCAAGGCTACGCGCTGGTTGCAGGGACTCCTGCTGGGGCAGGTAGCGTACGCGGCAACCCTGGGCCACAAACGCATGGGTCAGTTCGAGCGTATGGCACAGGGCTATATCGATAAATCCTTCAGCGACCCAGCCATGCGCGAGCTGCTCACGCCCGACTGCCATTACGCCTGCAAGCGGGGCCTGGTGTCGGATGACTTTTACGCCGCCCTGAACCGGGATAATGTGGAGTTAGTGGCCTCTGGATTGGAGCGGGTAACCAGCACCGGTATCCTCACCGAGGATGGCCGCAGTATCGACGCGGATATTGTTATTTACTGCACCGGCTATCGCCTCCAGGATTTTGATCGAATCGACGTGGTAGGTGCCAGCGGCAAATCCCTCGCCGGGGCCATGGCCGATGACCCGAGATCCTTCAAGGGTATTTCGGTGCCGGATTTCCCCAATTATTTTTTCGCGGTGGGTCCCAACGGGCTGGTGTTGAATGTGTCCTATTTCATCACCGCTGAGAAGAATGTCGAAAGCATTGTGCGCTTGTTGAAAGACATGCGGTCAGTCGGTGTCGGGCAGATGGTCGTCAAGCAGGCGCAGTTTGACAGCTACAACGACTGGATGGCACCGCGCTTTCCGAAGTTCTCCTGGGGCGCCAGCGATTGCACCAGCTATTACCGCAATGCCTCGGGCCATGCGCCGTTCCTGTTCCCGGGTAACTTCAAGGAATACAGCCAGCTACATGCACAGATCAGCCTGCAGGATTATGAATTGTCGTAAGTGACGTCTACTCTGGATATTTCATGAAGGCGGCTGGGATAACGACCGAATTCTCCTAATAAAAAGGCTGTGAAGCCGCTCCCAGGGAAAAACTACAGCGACCAAATGCCGGCAAACACCAGCTACATTCCACCTCGTGCGGGGGGTAATGCTCAACCCGCTTCTGCAGAGTTGTGGCTACGGGTAGCGGGGCGTCAGGGAGACTATTGTTCTTTGCCTCTCTGACGACTGCCGACGCCGCGCAGCCCAGCAAGGAAAACAATGGTCAGCCCAGTGGGGCAAACTAACAGCGCGGACGCGGCGGCATGCACTCATGCAACATCCCGGCTAGGCTAAGCTATATCGAAATAGAGCACGCCGAACCAGTTCTGTGCATCCACCCAGCTGGCTTTCGGTATAAATCCTGCCGACTCAGCCAGCGAGGAAAAATCATCCAGGCTGTACTTGTAGGAATACTCTGTGAGCAGTCGTTCGCCAGCGCAAAACTCCAGCGTAACGTCGCCGCAGGGGACCCGCTGGTCTTGCTGGCTCTGTAAATGCATCTCGATGCGCCTTTCGCTTTCATTGTAGAAGGCGACATGATCAAACTTCTCTGGCTCAAAACGGGCGTCCAGCAATCGATTTGCGTGATACAGGATATTGCGATTGAAGCGTACGGTAATGCCCTGGCTGTCATTGTAGGCCGCGTGCAGTGTGTCGCTGTCTTTGTGTAAATCGACGCCTATCAACAGACCGCCGCCGCTGCCCAGCAGGCGAGCTATGCGGGCGAGAAAGTCCCGCGCGGTGGGCGGTTCAAAATTGCCGATGGTGGAGCCGGGATAAAATAGCACTCGCCGGCCACCACCTCCTAGCTGGGGCAGCTCGAAATCACCGCTGAAGTCTACAATCAGTGGTTCGACCACCAGGCCAGGGAACTCCTTGCGCAATTCCGCCGCCGCGCTCAGCAGGTATTGGCCTGAGATATCCAGTGGCATATAGGCGGCTGGCTGCAGATCACTGAGCAGGTGGCGCACCTTTGAACAATTGCCGGCTCCCGGTTCGAACAGGGTACAGTCCGGGCCGATGGCGGCGGCAATGGATTTGCCGTGGCTGTTGAAAATGCCAATCTCTGTGCGGGTCGGGTAATACTCCGGCAATTCACAGATTTCGGCGAACAGGGCCGACCCCCGTTCGTCGTAGAAAAATTTTGCGTTGATGAATTTTGGGCTTGCCTGCAGGCCCAGCAGCAGTTCATCGCGCAAATCCTGGTGCACATTGACAGGTTTTTCGGCGAGACTTATGTCCATTGCGCAAGCCTTATGCCGGTAAACTGCCAGCGATCGGGTGGGTAAAAGAAGTTGCGGTAGCTGGCGCGTAACTGGGATTGACTGGAGACACAAGAGCCTCCCCGCAGTACCAGTTGGTTGGCCATAAACTTGCCGTTGTATTCCCCAACGGCGCCCGCCGGCGGATGATAGCCCGGGTAGGCACTATAGGCGCTGGAGGTCCATTGCCAGAGACAACCGTAAAGCTGCGTATCATCTGCCCCCGCCACTGCCTGGGGGTGGAACAGTCCCGCTTCCACGAACTGGCCGCTGAGCGCGTGACCGGCAGCCACCGCCTCCCACTCAAATTCACTGGCCAGGCGCGCCCCGGCCCAGCGCGCGTAGGCGTCGGCCTCGTAGGCACTGATATGGGAAACCGGGGTGGCAGGGCTCAATGGCAGCAGTCCATGCAGGCTGTATTCGAACCATTCACCATCCTGTTCCATCCAGTACAGCGGTGCTGTCCAGCCCTGTTCAGACAACTCATTCCAACCGTCTGCCAACCACAGCTCCGGTCGCCGGTAGCCGTCGTCGGCCATGAAGGCAAGATACTCCCCGTTGCAGATTGATCGATCCGCCAGGCTGAAGGGGTGCAGCAAAACCCGGTGGGCGGGCATTTCATTGTCAAAGCAAAATTCATCACCGCCGTGTCCTACCGACACTTCACCGCCCGGATGTTCTATCCAGCCCTGTGGGCGTATTTCGGATCCCACGCCCGGCGATGTCTCGCAATAGGTGGGGAGCAGGGGGTTGCGCGAGAAGCTGTACTTGATATCGGTAAAGAACAGTTCCTGGTGCTGCTGTTCGTGATGGGTGCCCAGTTCCACCAACTCTGCAATCCTGGCCTGCTCGGGGTGTGCTTCCTCCAGCAGCAAGCCGGTGACAGCATCGGTAACATGGCTCCGGTAAGCCCGCACCTCGTCCAGGCTGGGTCGAGACAGCAGGCCTCTCTCCGGCCGCGGATGTTGCGCGCCAATGCCGTTGTAATAGGAATTGAACAGGACTTCGAAGGCGGGATCGAAGGGCTGATACCCCGGCAGGTAGTTTTTCAGAACAAAGGTCTCGTAGAACCAACTGCTGTGGGCCAGGTGCCATTTGGGCGGACTGGTGGCCGGCATCGCCTGTAAACCGTAGTCCTCAACTGCAAGGGGTTCGCAGAATTTTTCAGAATCTGCGCGAACCTGTTGAAAGCGTTGCAGCAATCCGCCATTCATCGTGTTGCCCCCAGGTGACGGGGCAGTAGCGCCCGTTCCAGCCATTCAAACAGAAACTCGGTCAGGATGGCCAGCATGGCAGCAGGAATAGCACCCTGCAATATCAACTGGTGATCGTTGAGATTAAGCCCGGTCACAATGGGCTCGCCCAGGCCGCCGGCACCGACAAAGGCGGCCAGGGTGGCCGTGCCGATGCTGATAATGGCGGCGGTTTTGATGCCGGCCAGAATGGTGGGCATAGCCAGCGGAATTTCGACCAGGCGCAGTCGCTGCCAGTGGCTCATGCCCATGCCCTCTGCCACCTCGCGCAACAGCGGGTCGACCGAGGCGACGCCGGTGAGGGTGTTCCTGATAATGGGCAGCAGCGAGTACAGGAACAGGGCGACAATAGCGGGCACTTTGCCCAGGCCCAACAGTGGAATCAACATGGCCAACAGCGCCAGCGACGGTATTGTCTGCAACAGGCCTGCCAGGTAAACCACGGCTGAGGCCGCGCGGGCGTAAGCTGTGAGCCACAGTGCCAGCGGTACCGCAAACAGGCAGGCAAGGCTCAGCGCCGTCAGCGTCAACTGCAGGTGCACCGCTGTATTGTGGGCAATGGATGCCAAAACCCCCGGCGAATCCAGGCTTTCCCGTCCCAGGTAGGCCGCTACCACGGTCCGTGGCGACACGCCCACCTGACCCGCGCTGGCGTTTAGCCGGCGGATGCCCGACTCATCCAGGCTGTTATCAAGTTCGGCAAGCACGCTGCGTACCCCGGCGGGGATATCGCTGCGCGCCAGCAAAATGGCGTCATAGCGTGGGAAGAACTGTCGATCATCCGCTAGTAACACGAAATCAAACTTCTCGAGATCGCCGTCGGTGGTATAGGCATCGGTTACATCCAGTTGGTCTTCCGCGATGGCGCGATAGGCCAGCGCGTGTTCCAGCCCGGTGACCGACTGGGGCAGCCGGTAGAATGCGCTCAGCGCCGGCCAGCCGTCGGCCCGGTTGAGAAACTCCAGTGAAAACCCCAGCCGCAGGTCTGGCTGCGTTTGCAGGTCACTGATCCTGGTAAGTCCCCGGGCACGTGCCAGAGCCCCGTTTACAGCGATGGCGTAGTTGTTGTTGAAGCCAAATTGGGCGACGATTTCCAGGCCTTGCTCTGCCAATGCAGATTCTATCTCCGCCGTACTGGCACTGGGCCGGTGCAATATGGTCTGGGCCAGTGTGCCGCTGTACTCGGGATACAGGTCTATCTCGCCGCTGCGCAAGGCCTCCCACACAAACATCGTGCCGCCAAGGCCGGACTTTATCTCCACCTCAATGCCCGCCAGCTCCAGCCGCTGGGCGGTGAGTTCCGCCAGCACATAGCTCTCGGTAAAGGTCTTGGAGCCGACCCGTATGGGTTCAGCCATCACGGTAGCGGCGAAACCCAGCAACAACAGGCAAAGCAGTGCCGGGCGACTCATGTGGCACTCTCCAGCAGCGTCAACAGCAGTTGCTCAGCCTCCAATTCGGGATACCGTGTCTGCAACGCCGCAGTGGTGCTCTGCAATACGAACTGCCCGCCGTCGATTACCACTATGCTGTCGGCCAGTTTCAATGCCTCGCGCATATCGTGGGTGACCAACAGCATCGTCCGAGGCTCAAGCGCCTGCAGCTGCAGGAGCTGCTCGTGCAGCTCCAGTCGGGTCAGCGGGTCGAGTGCGGCAAAGGGTTCATCGAGTAATAGCAGGGGAGGATTCAGCATCAGTGCGCGGGCCAGGCCTACCCGTTGCTGTTGGCCGCCGCTGAGTTCCTGTGGGTAGCGCGGGGCGAGAGCCCTGTCCAGCTGCATCATATCCAGCAGCTGGTGCAAGCGTTGCGTGCAGCGGTCCTGTGGCCACTTTTCCAGGCTGGCGGGAAGCACGATATTGGCGGCGACTGTTAAATGGGGGAACAGGCCAGAGCCCTGTACCGCGTAGCCAATACGCCGGCGCAGAGCGGTTAGCGAGCTGTAATCAATCGGATGTCCCAGTACGTCAAGGTGACCGCGATCGGGTACAACCAGCCCGTTGATCATGCGCAAAAGGGTAGACTTACCACAGCCGCTGCGGCCGATCAGGGCGATGATGGTGCCCGCCGGCAGGGTTGCGGTGATATTGGCAAGAACGACAGTCCCGGCATAGTCCTTGCCGATCTGGTGAAGTGTTACAGCACTCAAACTAATCTGTTCCGGGCGGGGTTCATGAAAACCTCGGTGCTTTGGGAAACAGCCGCCAGTGTATGCCGCGCTGGTGGAAAACAAAAGCCGGAGGCGGCTCGTGGGCTCCCTTGATACTATGAAAAGTATGAGGGCCATGAACAGCGTGTGGGATGACAAACTGGAGCAGTTACTCGCGGAAGAGTCACTGCCGGCCGCATACCGGCAACTGGTGGAGACCTGGTTGCTGCCCCTGGCCGATTGGCTTAGCCGGCATCCTCGGGAGCCTGGTCGGCCCCTGTTAGTGGGGGTTCACGGTGCCCAGGGTACTGGCAAGACAACCCTGTGCCGGGTACTGGGGCTATTGCTTGCGCAAGAGAATTGGCGGGCGTTGACCCTGTCACTGGATGACTTCTATTTCAGCCGGGCGAAACGGCGGCAGCTGGCCCGGGACATTCATCCCCTGTTGATCACTCGCGGTGTGCCGGGCACCCACGATATTGAGCTGTTGATGCAGACCCTGGACAAACTAACGGCCGCTGAAACCGTAAGCCTGCCCTGTTTCAACAAGGCCACGGATGATTGCGAGCCCGCATCTGCCTGGCCCCGGGTTGGCGGGGAACGGGATATCATCTTCCTGGAGGGCTGGTGTGTGGGTTGTCGGCCAGTGGCAGAGTCGGCTCTGGAACTGCCGATGAATACACTGGAGGCTGAAGAAGACACCGATGGCAGCTGGCGGGCCCGCGTCAATGCCTGTCTGGCCGGGGAGTATGCCGAATTGTTCCAACGCCTGGACGCACTGGTAATGCTCAAGGCGCCCTCCATGGAACAGGTGGTCGAATGGCGTTGCCTGCAGGAATCAAAGCTCGCCGAGCGCGGCGGCGGAAGGGCTGTTATGTCGATACCCGAAATACAACGCTTTGTTCAGCACTATGAACGCATTAGCCGTCACGCCCTGGCGGAGATGCCGGCGTGGGCCGATTACTTGCTGGAACTCGGCCTCGACCACGGTATTATCGCTGCCCACAGCGCTTGACTGCGCGCAATCAGTCTGTATACTTGCCGGCGCTTGCAAGTATGACTGATATTTATGCGTCCCATTTCGAAGTTCCTTTTTAATACCTCGTCCTGTTTTTTCATAAGTAGTAGCAACACTTCAAGCCTGGGAGCCTGGTCTTCAGGCTCTTTAATACTTTTGAATTTATAGGATTTATAGTTATGTCTACAACAACTGGTACGGTCAAGTGGTTCAACGAAACTAAAGGTTTTGGTTTTATTGAGCAGGAATCTGGCCCCGACGTATTTGCTCACTTCAGCGCCATCAGCGGTTCTGGCTTCAAGACTTTGCTCGAAGGTCAGAAAGTTGAGTTCAACGTTACCGAAGGCCAAAAAGGCCTGCAAGCAGAGAACATCATAGTTCTGTAATTGCATTCTACACATCGCTCCTCGCTACTGGCGAAGAGCGGTGTGTTATCCCCCCTATTCAGATCCACTTGTTATCGCAAACTTGCTTCACTACCTGGCGAACTACTTGTCGTACTACGCGGTGGAGGATGTATGACTTTGTTAATTGGCGAAAATGCGGTTGTCAGCATGCATTACACACTCACCGACGGAAACGGTGAAGTGGTCGACAGCTCCGATGGTGCTGATCCGCTGACCTACCTGCACGGTGCGGGAAATATTATTCCCGGCCTGGAAACTGCCCTGGTTGGCAAGACCGAAGGTGACTCACTGCAGGTTGTGGTGCAGCCCGAAGATGGCTACGGCGAATTTATGGCGGACCTGGTCCAGGTTGTCGATCGCTCAACTTTCGACGGTGTTGAGAACATCGCAGTCGACATGGCCTTTGAGGCCCGTGCCGAGGATGGCTCCGCTCGCCGCATTGTTGTGCGCGAAGTTAACGGTGACGAGGTGACTGTCGACGGCAATCACCCGCTGGCGGGTGCCGAATTACACTTTGACGTGCAGATCATGACTGTTCGAGATGCTACCGAAGAAGAGCTGGCCCACGGCCACGCTCACTGATCAACTACTCTCCCCAGAGTAGCATCCCCGGCGATCGTGGTGCGGTGAATTACTCGCTCGACGCCGGGCCTGGTACCGGTGGCGCAATGCATCGCCCGCCAGTTATCCCACAGCACCATGTCACCCTCACGCCACTGGTGAAAATAGTGGAATTGCGGTTGTCGGGTGTGCTCTACCAGCCTTTCCAGTAGCTCTATCGCTTCATCGTTGGACAGTCCCGCGTTGTGCGGTGTAACAATCCTCTCCAGAAATTGCTCGCAAATTTCCAGTATCTTGCGTCCCGTGACCGGGTGCCGCACTACTGCCGGGTAGGCCACCTCCGGGAAGTTGGGGTAGTTGATATCAGAGGGCTTGCGGGGGCTGTGGGGGCCGGGCTCATAATCTTCCAGGTTCACGTAGCGCATATGTTTTCGCTGCATGCTGAAAGCGTAGGTGACCTCGATTTTCTCCACTAATGCCCGGGTGTCGGCATCCAGCGCATCGTAAGCTTTGGCCAGGTCGCCAAAGCCCGTCAGCCCATCTTCACTGGCACAGACCACTGACCGCAGCAGTGCGCCGCGATTGGGCTTGCCGGTGTAGTGCAGGTCCATATGCCAGTCCAGTCGGCTGACTATCGACTGGCCCTTGTAGTTGGCGGTGAGAGACTTTTCCTGCTCCGGATCGCTGGCGAGCATGAACAACTCGGGATATTCAGCCGACGTTGTCGCCTTGAGAGGGTGCATTTCCAGTGGCCCGAATATACGGCTGAATTCGATCTGTCGCTCGGGGGTCACATCCTGGTCCCGAAACAGCAGGATGCCGTGCTCGTCCCAGAGTGCCACCAGCTCTTGCTTGAGGCTTTCCCCCAGGGCCTGGGTGATAGCAAAGCCGCGAACTTCAACGCCGACGTTGTCCAGTGGAATGATTTCCAGTGTCATTACTTTCTCCTTAGTCCAGGACCGTTGGATCACGGCGCAGCTCGCGGCGGGCCATGGCCTCCCACAGAAAGGGAAAGCCATTTTGGTCCGGCAGGGCCACAGCGGTAATTTGTTCCTCGGTCATGGGCATACCGCCGCCGGCGAGTTCGACCTCGTAGGCGCGTTTGCTACGCCATTCCAGGGTGATTGCGCGCAAATGTGCCTGGCGCAAATCCCTGCCGACGACCAGCGCCCCGTGATTGGCCAACAGTGCCCACTTGGCGTCTCCCAGGGCTTTGGCGGCGGTGAGGGATCTATCTTCGTCCTCAAAGGTCCCGGTGTATTCGTTGTAGAGGGGTAGCGGACCGTCCACGTAGGCCCCCGACTGGTCGTAGACCGCGGGTACCCGGTGCATATTCGCCCAGATGCCGCTCCAATGGGCGTGATTGTGGATGACCACATTGACGTCCGGTCGCAGGCGGTGCAACTGGATGTGCAGACCCAGGGCGGGGGTGACATTCCACTCCCCGTCGATGATGTTGCCCGCCTCATCCAGGGTGATGATGTCACTGGCGGTGATTTCATCCCAGGCCAGTTCCCAGGGGTTGGTCAGAACCTGGCCGTTGTCCAGCCGGTAGGTGATATGCCCGGCAATGTGGTCGTTCCAGCCCTCTGCAAACAGCATTCTGCACATCAGTGCGACCTGGGCTTTTTCGCTGAGTTCGGGCAGCAGCGGGTGACGCCCGGCCTGCGGTGCGAATTGCTTGAGCATGTCTGGATTGATGCCGGGTATTGCGTGCATGGTGAATCCCTCCTGGGAGGAGCAGTGTAGGCGGAATTCCGATTTGTAGCCAAGCGGGAATAGCCGGTGGGTGCTATTATTCGGTTCCCGGTTTAAGGACTCAGTCCTGCGCAGTTAGCGGGTAAAGTACGGTGTGATCTACAAGCATGAGCAAAACACAGGAAAAACGACCCGTTAGCGGTGCCAAGTTCAGCACCGAGCAGGGTTTCTCCGCGATCAAGGATGGCATCAAGGAGAACGCCAACCGCAAAGTGCCCCACCTGCGTAAACCGCCCTGGCTGCGTATACGCATGCAGCGCAGCGAGACCTTTGCCGCCGTGCAGGAAACCGTGCAGGAGCACCACCTGTCCACCGTTTGTGCGGAAAGTCATTGCCCGAATATGGGTGAATGCTGGAGCAACGGCACCGCCACCATTATGTTAATGGGCGCGGTCTGTACCCGCGCCTGCCGATTCTGTGCGGTGGATACCGGCAATCCCCGCGGCTGGCTGGACGCCGAGGAGCCCGCCAACGCGGCGCGCTCTGTGCAGTTAATGAATTTGCGTTACGTGGTGCTGACCTCGGTGGACCGGGATGATCTTGCCGATGGTGGGGCGGCGCACTACGCCGCCTGCGTGCAAGCTATTCGAGCATTGAACCCGACTACTGCGGTGGAGGCGCTGACGCCGGATTTTGGTGGCAGCGAACACGCCGTTGCGACCGTGGTGAACTCCGGTTTACAGGTGTTCGCCCAGAACCTGGAAACCGTCGAACGCCTGACCCATCACGTGCGTGACCCCCGTGCCGGCTACCAGCAAACCCTGGATGTATTGGCACATGCCAAACGAACCCGGCCGGAGCTGATGACCAAATCCAGCCTGATGTTGGGCCTGGGAGAATCGGTAGAGGAAGTCTTGCAGGCGATGCGGGATTTGCGGGAGCACGCTGTCGATATACTCACGCTGGGCCAGTACCTGCGACCGACCGCCAACCACCTGCCGGTGGAAGAATATGTCCACCCGGACCAGTTTGTCGCTTACCGCGAGCAGGGTCTGGAACTGGGCTTTACCGAGGTGGCCTCCGGCCCGTTGGTGCGGTCCAGCTATCGGGCGGATCGTATCCTGGAGAAAAACAACCTGGGCCTGAATGTGGCTGCGTCAGCAGATGCAGGCCACATACCCACTGTCAATTTGTGAGCTACCTGTATGCACGACCCCGAATACACCCCTGAAGAGATCCGCGCCCGTCGCAAGCGCGATGTTGCTCTGGGCTATCGGATATTCGCGGCCCAGCGCTGGGGTGATCTCGGCGATGGTCACATCAGTGCACGGGACCCGGAGCGCACTGACTGTTTCTGGTTACTTCGCTACGGTGTGTCCTATCACCAGGCGCGGGTTGCTGACCTGATACTGCTCGGGCCGGACGGCAGCGTTGTTGAAGGTGAGGGCCCGATGAATGAGGCGGCCTACTTTATTCACCAGCCGATTCTCGCCGCGCGGCCCGACGCGGTGAGTGCGGCCCACGTTCACACCGGTTGGGGTACGCCCTTTGCCGCGGAAGTGAGGCCCATCGAACCGATTACCCAGGAGGCCTGCATCTTCTTCGAGGATCACGCGATTTTTGATGATGAAGAAGTGCAGGTGCAAAGTGTTGCGGCTGGAGCGCGTATCGCCCGGGCGTTGGGCTCGAATCGCGCCGTGATATTGCGCAATCATGGTCTGCTCACCGTCGGCGATGGGGTTTCAGAGGCGGTGGGTTCCTTCGTAGTTATGGAGCGTGTTGCCGAAGCCCATATGAAGGCCCGTGACGCGAAACCCATCTCTGCCGAAGCCGCCCGATTCGCCAAAGCGGATCTCATCAAGTACGGCGTGGGTCGTGTGGTGTTCCGCGCCCTGATAGAAAGGCATATCGGCGACCCTTCCATCGTCGAGTAAGTCACCGGGAAATCACAGTCGGGTTCCGTTCGCAGGATTGAAGAAATGTTGCGCGGATATGGTGGAAAATAGCGGCTTGATAGAAGGATGATGGTGGTAAAATAACTAGCAATATCAAACAGCTGAATGAATTTATCCGAGCGAACTCGGACCAACTGTAGGGCGGAATTTATTCCGCCAACAAGCCGATGCCCTGGTCGAAATAGCGAAGTCCTATATTTCCGGTGGCAACGACAAGAAATCCTGCACTGCGGATCACTACCAGGTCATAGTACACGTCGATGAAAAGGCGTTAGGCGGTAAACCTGATACAGAGAGCAAAAGCGACTTGCCGATCGAGACCGTCAGGCGGCTTTGTTGCGATGGCAGCCTGGTACCAGTCACCGAGGATGAAAACCGCAATCCACTCAATGTAGGCCGAAAGCACCGCGTGGTGCAGCCTGCGTTGAAGCGAGCACTTCTTGCCAGAGACAAGTGTTGCCGGTTCCCCGGATGTACCCATGAAAGATGGCTAGATGCGCACCACGTGGTGCACTGGGCGGATGGCGGTGAAACCAGCCTGGCGAACACGATAATGCTCTGTTCAAAGCATCATCGGCTACTTCACGAAGGCGGATTCGAGATTAAACCCGGGGCAACAGGCGAGTGGCACTTCCGAAATGCGAGTGGCTTGAAGAATGCACTGATTTGATCCGCGTAAAAGCGGATATGCATTGTAAGTTTTAATTCTGTGCCAAGACGTTGCTTCCGGTGGCAGGAGTGGGTGGCTGCTCTATACTCCGAGAGCAGCCGTTCCGGGTCTGCTATGCTGAGAGAACCGAGACTCTAGTTAGACGATCAGAATGGAGAACGTAGCCATGGGCTCTCTCTCACGCCGAGCATTCCTCTTCGCCTCATCCGGTGCCGCTGCGGGGACATTCATGGTGTCAGGTTTCGCGGGCGCCGGTGAAAATGGCGAGTCATCTAGCAGCGGTTTGGTGACTGGTCGGCCCAAGCCGCTCCGCTACAAGTCCATTCCGGGTTTCCTGAGTGCCGAGCAAATCGCCCCGCATTACACGGCGCATTATGGTGGTGCGCTGCGCGGATATATGGCGGCAGACACCGAATTGCAAACCAGCATTACTAAAGAAATGACCATTGACTCGAACGCCTATGGTGCCCTCCAGCGTGCGCGAACCAGCAAAGCTAATAGCGTATTGCTACACGAACTCTACTTCGATGCATTGGTCGAGA
>SMVA01445823.1_pt1 | contig 12337 bp, 13 predicted proteins | sample 2456451 | NCBI WGS metagenome assembly SMVA01 (sample SAMN11095933, study PRJNA526329) | marine sediment metagenome | biome: Marine sediment; feature: Surficial sediment; material: Deep marine sediment; isolation source: Hadal surficial sediment | place: Pacific Ocean | collected 2014-05 | depth...
TGGAGAAACCGATCGCATTCAGGGCCGACATGATGTAGATCTGGGCCGTGTACGCGACAACGTAATTCAGGCCGAACAACAGCCCACCCAGTAACAGAAAGTAGCCATGTGCGCGGGCGTCGAAGCGCAGCGAAGTGCCGCGTAGTGCGCACCAGGCGAACGCGATCGTGGCCGCGATCAGGAAACGGTACGCGAGCGAGACCTCGATCGGCACGACGCCCAGCTGGAACTCGATAGCGAGCCAGGTCGATCCCCAGATCAGCACGGCCGCGACGTAGAGTATCAGGTTGGTCATCAGGGCTTCTGGAGTACGGGTTAACCGTGCGGGTTCCGGTGATCCATGTTACCCGCGGCACTTTATCCGGTTAAGCTTCGGGTTGCCTTGGGGGGCGGAGGCCCGGACCGGCATCCGGACACTCGGCCGACTCGTCGCAGAACTGTCGGAGGAACAAGTTCGTGTCCATGCGTATCAAGCACGGGTACCTGGAAGCATTCTGGATCGTATTGATCGCGATCGGTTCGCAGGCCGTCAGCGCGGACGACTTCTCGCACGCTGACTGGCGCGCCCGTATCCAGGATGAGTCGAACGTCAACGAGATCGCCACGCTCTACGTCCACTACCTGGCGCATGTGAACCCGGTCTTCGGGACGCAGATCGGGTTGCACGGCCCCGCGTCCGATCCGTTCTCGTTCGACGGGCGATTGCCCGATATGTCGGCCGACGCGTGGCTCGACGACTATCACACGCATCTGTTTCTCAGGGAGTTCCTCGCCGGGATGAATCCGGCCGCGATGTCGCGCGACGATCGCGTCGATCATCACATCCTGCAATACGAGGTCGAGCAACAAATCCTGTCGATGACGGTGCTCGGCGCGATGACGGATCCGCTGACCTATGTCACCCAGCTCGGCGGCGCATTCAATTCCCTGATCCTGCGTGACTACGCGCCGCTGGCCGGGCGGCTGGAGAGTTTCGGCAAGCGCTGTGCGGCGACAGCCCGCTACCTCGAGCAGAGTCGCGATGCGCTGATGCCGCCGTACGTGCGACCGACCCAGCTGCAGAAAGCCACGGCAATCGCGCGCCTTGAGGGAATGACGCGGGAAGGCGGGCTGTTCGACAAGACGCTGGCGAGCCTGTTACGCACGGGCGGCGTCAAGCCGGTCCAGGTCGATGGCATCGGTCGGGCGTGTAAGGACGCGGTGGGTCACATTGACGCGTTCCGCGCCTGGTTCGAGGCGGAGATCCTGCCGCGGCCCGACGGCGAGTGGCGGCTCGGTCGGGAGCTGTACGCGCAGAAATACCACTACTACATGGACTACCCGCTGGGTCCGGACGAGTTGCTTGCCACGGCTGAACTCGAGTTGGAGTCGCGGTATGGGGCTCTCGTGGAAACCGCGCGACGGATTCACGATGCGTATCTGCGTGCCGAGATTGAACGTGGAGACGTGAAGTCGTCCGCTAACCTGGCAGACCGCGACGTCGCGCAGAACGTTTTTGACAAGCTCGCGCAAGACCGGCCGACCGTCGAGACGCTGATCGATGAAAGTTACGCCATGGCCGATGCGATCGTCGCGTTCGTCGAGCGGATGAATCTTCTGAGTTTGCCGCCTTCCGCCAAGTTACGAATCGAGGAGATTCCGGCGCACCTGAGTGGTTATGCGGTCGCGCAGATTCAGACGGCCCCGCCGTTCGAACCCGATCTCGAATCGGTCTGGTTCTGGGACCTCGCGCTGCTCGCGGCGTCGGACGACTACCTGAAGGAATACAATCACGCGACGCTGGCGCAGGTCTATATCCACGAGGGCGTGCCCGGACATTTCGTCCAGCTCACCTACTCGAATGCCAGCGAGCGTGTCGCACCGAAGGTGTTCGGCAACGGACCGATGATCGAAGGCTGGGCCAGTTACATCGAAACGCAACTGGTCGACCAGGGGTTCACCGTCTATCCCGACCTGCTGTATGGCAGGGAGCTACAGCAGCTGGTAAACCACAAGTTGCGGTTGCGGGGCGTCATCAACACGATTATCGATATCAAACTGCACACGCAGGGGTGGCCGGGTGAAGATGCGGTCGCGCTGATGATCGATAAAGGTTTCCAGGAGGAAAGCGAAGCGCGCGGCAAGCTGGCGCGCGCCCAGTTGAGTTCTGTGCAGCTCGCGACCTACTTCGCGGGGCGTTCGGCGATCGTCGAGATATTGGCGGAGTACCGCGCCATGCAAGGCGCTGCGTTCACGTGGAAGGCGTTCAACGAGCGCCTGATCGGCGCGGGCTCGCCGCCGTTTTTCGCGCTGCGCGAGTACATGCTGCAGGCGAGGTGAGTGCCGCGGCGATCTGCCAATCCAGTCGCCGGTTGGGCCCGTCGCCGGTCCGAAGATGGGCCGTCAGACGGATGCCGTCTTCATCGCGTTCCTGCGCATCGCGATGAAGACGAGGATACAGCAGGGCACCATGACGAGCGCCCCGATATGAAACGGGCTGGCGTAGCCTAGCGCGGCGAACGCGAACCCGGAAAAGGCCGGTCCGACCACGCGCCCGAGGCTGCCGACGGACTGGAATATGCCGAGCAGGGCGCCGCGTTCTTTCGGTGCCGCATTCTGTGTGACAAGGTTCGTCGAAACCGGCGTGAAGATGCTGTGCGATACCGACAGCAGGGTCAGTGCGAGCAGCGCCATCCACAGCGTCGAGGTCAGGGCCAGCAGCACCATCCCGGCCAGCATGCAGATCGAGGTCAGCAGGATGACCGCCAGGTCGCCGTATTTCTGCGTCATCGGGCCGATCAGCGTGAACTGTGTCGCTGCGCCGACGAGTCCCATCCACATGAACATGAAACCGATCTCCGTCGGCCCCTGCTCGAGCATGCGGTTCGCCCACAGTGCGAAGATCGACAGCATCGCTGACCAGGCCATGAACAGCAGGAATGACACGATAGCCAGCAAAGCGAGGATCTCGACCCGGAACATCATGGTCAGCTGCCGGATTATCGTCGGGCCGCGGGCGTTCGGAACGTGGCGCATGCGGTCTTCGGGCTTCAGGCTCTCCGGCAGGAACAGCAGCACGCACAACCAGGCCACGGCCGACAGCCCCGCCGCCGCCAGGGCCGGCACCAGGAAGTTCGCGGTTGCCATGTCGGTTCCGGCCATCAGGCCGCCGAGGGCGGGACCGAAGGTGAAGCCCAGCGTGAAGCCGGTGGTCAGGCGCCCGATCTGCTTTGCGCGGTCCTGTTGGGTCGTGACGTCGGCGGCGTAGGCGAACGCGACTCCGAGATTGCCGGCCATGACGCCGCCCAGCGCGCGTGACAGGATCACGAGCCAGAGGCTGTCGGCGAATGCCAGTACGACGTGCGCGACGATCGTCCCGGCGGTTGTCCATGCGAGTATCGGACGTCGTCCGTATCGGTCGCTGAGTCGCCCGATCCACGGCGCCAGCGCGAACTGGATCAGCGCATACATCGAGATCAGCAGCGTGACGATCTCGGGTCCGCCGCCGAGGCGCTCGATGTAGAACGGCAACAGCGGAATGATCAGACCGAAACCGAGAACGTTGACAAAGATGACTAGAAATAGGGTGGGCACCGACGAAGCTTACTGGAAAACATTTTCCGGTGTGGTGTCGGTGAGTAACGACGGGAGCCGCGAGGGCTGATGTTAATCGAGTGGCGAGAACTCGGGCCGGCTGTCGTGTTTGTCGTTTGACGAGTCGGTCGGCTGGCGCCCTCCGCGCGGCGGGTAACGATCCTGGCTGCAGGCTTCGCGGAACTCGTTCTGGGCGCACTGAAACCAGTTATACCGGTGTTCGTTATAGCCGTTCGTCAGCATGTCGTTGCAGATATCGCACATTGTTTTTGCCGCCTGCGTGATCGGATCGGATGCGAGCTTCCGGATCGACTGATATTGATCGCGCGCCGCGTATATCAGGGACAGGCGGGTCCAGCCTTGCGACATTTCCAGCACGGCCGCGTCGAGTTTTGCGTCGAAGCCTTTGTAGACATTCTTGCGCTGCCGGAGCCGGACGCGCTCGATCTCCTCGTTTGCCGCGCAGGCGAGCTCCGTGGCGGCGAGGCGCCCGCGCCTGGCCGACAGCCGATGCGAGACCAGATCGATAGCGCCCTTGACCGCATAGGCAGCCAGTGCGCCGATAAATGCGCCGATTGCGATTTCGTTCAGTGGCATCGATAAACTGCGAGAGTGACTTCCTGTAACAGGTGTTATCGGCAGGCGGGGCGGTAACTTGATGGGTCGGCCCGGCCTGAGCACCCGCGGATTGCTGGCTCGCGCCATTCCCGTTGATCTGCCAATTGACCGTTATTGACCAATAATTGACCGGACCGAACCAGAAGGGTCCGGCGCGCCTCGCTAACCTCCCGGTCCCGAATGACGAATGTGTTGAGACATTCCGTACAGGAGAAAACCCGGATGACAACTATCGGTGCCCGGCTGAAGAACAGGCGGATCGAACACGGCCTGAACCAGAAGATGCTGGCGGACGTTGCCGGCGTCACGAACGCAGCGGTTTCGAAGTGGGAGACGAACGGCGGTCAATCGATGTCCGCGGTCGTCGCGATGCGGCTCGCGCGGCACCTGAATGTGAACCCGTTCTGGCTGATCTGCGGCCACGGTGAGCCGACCGATGCGGTGCAGGTGCCCGACATTACCGAGGCGTCTCAGGCACTGGCGCGAAAAATCGACCGATTGCCCGAACGCGTGCGCAGCGCGGTTCAAAACCTGCTGGCGGTGCTTCAGCACTGAGCGAATCGCGGCTAGCGCCGTCGGGAGTCACTGCTGATCGAGCGGCAGCGCGGTGGTGAACTTGAGCGTCTCCATAACGAAGCTCGAACTGACGTCGAGCAGATCGACGGCTTTGATCAGGCGTTTGTAAATCTCGTCGTAGGCCTTGATGTCCTGCGCAACGACGCGCAGCAGATAGTCGGCGTCGCCGCTGAGCCGGTAAAACTCCAGGATTTCCGGGATCGCGTCGATCGCTGCCGTGAATCGCTCCAGCCAGTCGTCATGATGCTGATTGGTCCGCACGAGCACGAAGATGGTTACGCCCAGGCCGATTTTTTCCGCGTCGAGCAGAGTCACCCGATCGCGAATAATGCCGCGGTCCTCGAGCGACTTGACACGCCTCCAGCACGCGGTCTTCGACATGCCGACTCGCTGTGCCAACGCGGAGACGGACAGCGTCGCGTCGCGTTGCAGGTGGCCGAGCAGGGCCTTTTCGGCAGGATGCATGGGTCGATTTCCGCGGGAAACTGTCACTAAAAATACCATAAACTGAGATAAATAGGAACGTCCGTTCCGAATAATGCTAAAATAACGAAAAATAAGGGACAATGTTTCGTCTCCACCGGACTATGCTATCCCCGCAACCATGGAGGGTATGCATGGACTCCCTGACCCACCTGTTTACCCGTCACCCCGAATCGGTCGGCGAGACGTACGGGTCGCATTGTCGTTCCGCCCTGGTCTTCTCCGCGCTGATGCTGACCGGCGCAATCGCCGGGGTCATCCACGCCTTTCTCCCGTTCCTGTACACGGAGACGGCAAGTCGCAGGATTCGTTATCTACACGACGTGATGGTGATACACCGTCGCGATTGGCGCACACGAGACCGGGACGCGGCGAACCAGCGTGCTTAACCTGCTGCCGGGAGTCGCGTTGGCGTTGATGATCGCGATCGTCAGCATGGCCAGTGCACAATTCCTCGGCACGGCAATGCTCGGTCTGCCGAGTGGGCTGGTCAGCCCGATTCTGATTGCGATCCTGCTCGGCATCGGCGTGCGCAACTTTACGCGTATCCCGGTCAGCTGCGAGTCGGGTGTCGGCTTCGCGCTGGGCAACATTTTAAAAGTCGGCGTCGCCCTGCTGGGTATCCGCCTGAGCCTCGATACCGTGGCGGAGATCGGATTGATGGCCGCGCCGATCGTCGGCGCATCGATCGTAACGGCATTGATTGTCGTGCAAGGTCTGGCGCGCTGGGTTGGCCTGGCGCCGCGCCTGGGCACCTTGATTGCCGTCGGCACGAGTATCTGCGGTGTCACCGCTATCGTCGCCGTCGCACCGTGTATCCGCGCGCGCGACGGGGAAGTCAGTTACGCGATCGCCTGCATCGCCCTGTTCGGGCTGATGTCGATGCTTGCGTACCCGTTCATCGCCGGTTCGTTGTTCGCGGGGTCGGACATCGACATCGGGTTGTTTCTGGGAACGGCGATCCACGACACGGCCCAGGTCATCGGCGCCGGTCTGTTGTACGAGCAGTTGCACCCGCAGTCCCAGGCACTGGAGATCGCAACCGTCACCAAGTTGCTGCGAAATCTGTGCATGCTGCTGGTCATTCCGTGCATGACGGTCGCCTACGCGCGGCATGCACGATCGGCCGCCGCCGAGGCGCCGGCCCGGTCTCTGCTCGGCGCCGTCCCGCTGTTCATCGTCGGTTTCATCGCGATGAGTCTCCTGCGCACCTGTGGAGACCTGTGGTTCGACGTGCCCGCGTGGCCGATGTTTGTCGATGGCCTGCAGCAGGTCTCGCAGGTCTGCCTGACCGTTGCGATGGCGGCTGTCGGCCTCGGCACGCGCTTCAGTGCGATCCGCATGCTCGGCATGAAGCCACTGGTGGTTGGCTTCGCGGCAGCCGCGACCGTCGGAGTCGTCAGCCTGTCGCTGATTCGCCTGTTGGTTCCAGGCTCCGCCTGACCCGTAGAAGCGGCATCCAGCCTCGATTCCGAAGCGCGATTCCCCTGCAAACTTCGGGTAGACTCGACGCTGACGAATCGGCCGGATCGTCCGGCCGGGGAATAAGGAAAAGAACCTATGAAGCTCTATGGTGCATTGGCATCACCGTACGTTGCCCGCGTTGTGATGTTTGCCGATCTGAAAGGCCTTGAATTGCCGATGGAGCCCGCGCCGGGCGGCATGGGTTCCGACGAGTACCGTAAGATCAACGCGACGGGTAAAATCCCGGCGCTCGAAGTCGACGGCCAGTGCATCGCCGAATCAACCGTGATCTGCGAGTACCTCGAGAGCATTCATCCCGAGCCTGCGCTGCTGCCCGCCGATCCCATGGAGCAGGCGCAGACCCGCATGGTCGCGCGCATGACCGACTTGTACGTCGCGCCGCATAACACGCCTTTGACGCGCATGCGTGGCGCGGGCACCCGTGACCAGGCGGTGATCGACAACGGGGCTGCGGAGTTTGCCAAGGGCTTTGCCTATCTCGAGCATTTCATGGGCCCCGGCCCGTTCGCCGCCGGTGCTACGCCGACACTCGGCGATTGCGCGCTCGCGCCGTTCATGGTCATGCTCAAGCGGACCGTATTTCCGAACTTCGAGGAAGTCATCGATCCGACCGTCGGTGATGGCCGGCTCGCTACCTGGTGGCAGGCGCTGGAGACGCACCCGGTCTGCAAGAAGAACACCGATGCCTACGACGAAGCGCTCGAGACCTTCCTGAAGTGGCTTTACGATATGCTCGCCAAGCGGGCCGCCGGTAAACAGGCGCCCGGGTAAACAGGCGCCCGGGTAAACAGGCGAATGCGTAACCGGGTTTTCGTGCGCGGGAGTTGTGGGGGCGCTTGATGTGTTGGCGGTCAGGTCGGCAACCGAATCCGATTGTCCGGAGATCTACCGCGTGCACGTGGCTGCCGTGCGGAGCTTGCCGCCGGCCGCGCAGGGCGGAGACGGTGTCGAGAAATGGCTGGCGAGCCGCGTACCGGCACAGTATGCGCAGGAGATGCAGGCGGAGGTCTTCGTGGTCGCCGAGGACGGTACGCAGATACTCGGATGGGGCGCGCTGAATGTCGCCAATGAACAGATCACGAACGTGTTCGTCGACCCGGGTCACCATCGTCAGCGCGTCGGAACGGCGATCATCACGAAGCTCGAGTCGGCGGCCCGCGAGGCGGGAATCGGGGTGGTGCAGTTGCGGGCCGCCGGCACCGCGATCGATTTTTACCTGGCGGTCGGTTATCAGTCCGACCCACCGGTCGCGCCCGGCGCCGAATGGGCGCTCATGAAGAAGATGCTGTAAGGCAATGCCCCTGACCATCGACATCGTTTCCGATCATGTATGCCCATGGTGCTTTATCGGCAAGCGTCGGCTGGATCGCGCGCTGGCCGAGCGGCCGGACATCGACGTCGAGATCAGCTGGTACCCGTTCCAACTGACCCCCGACATGCCGCGCGAGGGCCGCGATCGTCTGGAGCATATGCACAGCATCTTCGGCGAGGAGAGGACCGACATGATCCTCGGGCGTCTCGGCGAGGCCGGTCGTGAGGACGGTATCGAATTCCAATACAAGCCGGGTTCGCGCGCGTCGAATACATTGGCGGCACACGTCCTGATGCACTGGGCACAATGGTCCCCCGACATCGATCAGCACGTGCTGGCGGAGAGGATTTTCGTGGCTTATTTCGTCGACTGCGAAGACATCGGCGATCTGAACGTGCTGGCAGGCATCGGCGCCGAAGTGGGCATGAACCGGACGGAGGTGGCCGATAAGCTCGAGCAGCGCGTCGATGAGGCGCTCGTGACCCGGCTCATCGCTCAGTCGCACACGCGTGGTATCAGTGGCGCGCCGCTGTATGTCTTCAACAACCAATACACGCTGTCCGGCGCGCAGCCCGTCGAGGTGCTGCTGCAGTTGTTCGATAAGGCCGGCGACGTGCGGGTGGGCTGACCATGGCATCTCGTTGCAGCAGGATGCGACCAACTGAAACGGACTCAGCCGCAGGGGACTAATATGAAGAAAAGCGTGCCCATCAAGCCATTCTGGTATTCGGATCAGATCGTCTGGCCGAAGACGGTAACGATCATCACGACGGTCAACGAGGCAGGCGTGCCGAACGCAGCGCCGGTTTCGGGCGTCATACACTACGACAACATGGACAAGCAGCCGCGGTTGCTGGTCTGTATGCGGCGCCACGCACACACGTTACAGAATATCATCGCGACCGGCGAATTCGTCGTGAATTTTCCATCCTACGATTACACCGACGACATCCTCGAGGCCTGCCGGTTCTATCCGAAGGGCATCAACGAGCTCGACTACATGGCGATGGATACGGTCCCGTCGCTGAGCGTCAAGCCGCCGACCCTCGTGCAGTGTCGCCAGGCAATCGAATGCACGCTCGACAGGTTCTACGAGCTCGACAAGACCCAGGGTCATGCGATCGGCAATATCGTGAACATCATGGTCGATGAGGAGCTCATCGGGCTCAGTCGTCCGGAGCTTGCCAAGGCGGTCGACCCGGTCATCACGCTCGGCGACGCCGGGAAGAGGTTTTTCCACTGGACACGCGTCGGCGATATCCAGGTCGACGAGGTCAAGAGCCCGCCGGCCGAGGAAGAGGCGCGTTTCGCATTCGAGTTCGGCATGCACTGGGAAGAGCGCGCCGCGAAGCTGTTGCAGGCGGTCCCAATCGAGGTCCGAGCGATGGTGGCGGAGATGGCCGAGGGCATCGCCAGGGATGAGGGAGCGACAGCGATGACCACGGACCGGTTCCAGAAAATGGTCGACGAGTACACGCCGCCGAGCCTGATGGAGACGATGGACTACAAATGATGCGCGCACTTCGGCGGCGCATCGAGTTGCTCTACCTGGAAGTCTTTCCCTGGCCTGCGAGGCAGTTGGCCTGAGCCCGGTACAACCGGGATGCGGTCCCGGGAACCGAGAGATACAAGAATGACGATCAAACCCTTCTCACCGACGCTGACCATCGGACCTCGCGTTCGCAAGTCGCCGTTTTTTGACGCGACCGTTCGCGCCGGTGCCAGGGCATTCTCGATTTACAACCACATGTACATGCCGACGGCGTACTCGGGCCCGGTCTCAGAGTACTGGGCGATTGTCAATGGAGTCACGCTGTGGGATGTGGCCTGCGAGCGGCAGGTCGAGATCACCGGGCCCGATGCACTCGCCTTCACGCAGTTGCTGACGCCGCGCGATGTCTCGACGCTCCTCGTCGATCGTTGCCGCTATGTCGTGTTGACCGACGAGGCCGGCGGCATCATCAACGACGCAATTCTGTTGCGCCTCGCCGATGATCACTTCTGGCTGTCCCCGGGTGACGGCGATGTCGTGTTGTGGGCAAAGGGCGTGGCGACACGCTCCGGCATGGCGGTCACGGTCGGCGAGCCGGATGTGTCACCGCTGCAATTGCAGGGACCCAAAGCGCCACACGTCGCGCGCAAGCTATTCGGCGATGTGGCGATCGAGATGGGGTACTACCACATGTGCCGGCTCGAGCTGGATGGCATTCCGCTCGTGCTGAGCCGCACCGGCTGGAGTGGTGAGCTCGGCTACGAGATGTTTCTACGCGATGGTTCGCGCGGTGTCGAGCTCTGGGACAAGTGCATGGCCGCGGGCGCGGAATTCGATATCAAGCCCGCGGCGCCATCGACGATCCGCAGTATCGAGGGCGCGATCCTGTCCTACGTCTCCGACATCACGCGCGAAGACAATCCGTGGACGGTCGGACTCGGCCGCCTCGTCGATGTCGACAAGCAAGCCGACTACATCGGCAAGGCGGCGCTGCAGAAAATCGCCGCCAACGGTACGCCGCGTCGTCTCGTCGGCGTCGACATCGATGGCGCGCCGCTGGCGGGGAACGATGCGTTCTGGAACGTATTGGCCGGTGCGCGGGTTGTCGGGCGGGTCACCCGCTGCGCGTATTCACCGCGCCTGGAGAAGAACATCGGCCTCGTCAACGTCAGTGCCGATTGCGCCGACGTGGGTGAGAAGCTTACGATCGAGGCGCCGGGTGGATCACGGGGTGCGACCGTCGTACCGATCCCCTGGGTTACGTCCGAGAAGCAAATGCCCGAGGGAATCTGATTCCGGGGCGCAGGATACGAGCCATGGCGAAACCGAAGACCTTCCATCTGGATACGCTGGCGTTGCATGCCGGGCAGCAGCCCGACTCGCAAACGGGCGCGCGCGCAACGCCGATTTATCAGACCGCGTCGTACGTCTTTCGCGATACCGATCACGCGGCATCGATTTTCAATATCGAGCGCACGGGCCACGTCTACTCCCGTATCTCGAACCCGACGAACGCCGTCCTCGAGGAGCGCATCGCGGCCCTGGAAGGCGGCGTCGGCGCAATCGCGACGGCCAGCGGGCAGGCCGCCATTCATCTCGCGATCGTGACGCTGATGGACGCGGGCTCGCACATCGTATCGTCCCAGTCACTCTATGGCGGCACGCACAATCTCATGGCTTACACGCTGCCGCGTTTCGGTATCGAGACGACGTTCGTCGACCCGCGCGACATGGACGCATTCCGCGGCGCCATTCGTCCGAACACGCGCCTGATTTTTGGCGAGACGCTCGGCAACCCGGGCCTCGAGGTGCTGGATATCCCGAAGTTGTCGCAAATCGCGCATGAGGCCGGCCTGCCGCTGATGATCGACTCGACGTTCACGACGCCGTACCTGTGCCGGCCGCTGGATCTCGGCGCGGACATCATCGCGCATTCGGCGACGAAGTTCCTCAGCGGGCATGGGGTCGTGATTGGTGGCTTGCTGGTCGACGGCGGCGTCTTCGACTGGGAGGCGTCCGGAAAATTCCCGACACTGACCGAGCCGTACGACGGCTTTCATGATCTGGACTTCGTAGAGGAGTTCGGACCCGCTGCGTTTATCACGCGCGCGCGCAAGGAAGGCGCGCGCGACTTCGGCGCGTGCATGGCGCCGATGACCGCGTTCCTGATTCTGCAGGGCATCGAGACACTGCCACTGCGGATGCAGCGACACGTCGATAACACGCGCCTCCTCGTCGAATTTCTGAATACGCATGACGCGGTCGATTGGGTCGTCTACCCCGAGCTTCCCGATCACCCCGATGCCGAACTCGCGAAGCGGCTGTTGCCGAAGGGCTGTGGCGCCGTCTTCAGTTTCGGCGTCAAGGGAGGGCGCGCAGCCGGGCAGCGCTTCATCGAGCGTCTCGAACTCGTGTCGCATCTCGCGAACGTCGGCGACGCGAAGTCTCTCGTCATACACCCCGCCAGCACGACGCATCATCGGATGGACGCCGCCGCGCTGAAGGCGGCCGGAATCACTGAGGGGCTCGTGCGGATTTCGGTCGGCATCGAGGATATCGATGACCTGATCCAGGACGTCGGTCGGGGCCTGAAGGCGGCGCAGAAGCCGTAGGCCCATGGAACTCACCGTCGATAACCGCACCGTCCATGTCGCAACCGGTAACCGACCGATCGATCCCGACCTTAAGACCGTGGTCTTTATTCATGGTGCGGGTCAGGACCACACGATATGGGTATTGCCGACGCGCTACTTCGTTCGGCACGGACGCAATGTGCTGGCCGTCAACACGCCGGGCCA
>SMVA01174835.1_pt1 | contig 12328 bp, 9 predicted proteins | sample 2456451 | NCBI WGS metagenome assembly SMVA01 (sample SAMN11095933, study PRJNA526329) | marine sediment metagenome | biome: Marine sediment; feature: Surficial sediment; material: Deep marine sediment; isolation source: Hadal surficial sediment | place: Pacific Ocean | collected 2014-05 | depth 0-1...
GGGAATCTCAAATCGACTGGCGAACGTTTCCGCGGTAGCCGGAGCCCGGGATCCAACGGCAACGAGTACGCCGTTCGGAACAAAAGCCATGTCGGCGGCAAACTGCCTGGCGATAGAACCTGTTCCGATAATGCCCCAGCGTGTTTTCTTCATTTGTGTCCCAGGTATTGCGTGCACGGCAATCCAATACACGTCTTGGTATCTACACCCGCAGGTGATTCAGTTGCACTGTCCGAAAGGAAATCGGGACAAAATCTCTTGTGGTTTCTTGCCGCAACTCTCTAGCCCGGACGATTCATGAATAATCCGGGCTAGTGCCAGGCTTTTTCGCTTGACTCTACGGTGTACAAAACATAGTCGCGCAGAGCAGTCGCTTTCCCAAAATCCACATATGGCACCTTGATCGAACCCGACGCCAGGTAAAATCGCAGTGAAGCCAGGCCCCTGCGTCGCTGCGATGCGGTTTGCGTGACACTGATGCGCTGAACCTTCCTGTGCAGGAAAGCGGTAATTTTGTAACCGATGAATCCGCGACGCCATGCAATGCCATCCCGGGTAACCAAAATGCCGTAGCGCTTGTAAAGGCGCCATATCACACCGGCAACGAGTGGAATCCAAAGCAAAAAAACCAACGCAAACATACCGAGCGGCACCATCATTATTGCCGTGAATACTGTCGCTGGCAAAACTCCGGCCAGAGTTATTCTGGATCGCAGGTAATACTTCGCGATTGGAACAAACTCCGTCGAAGTCGGGTCAAGCACAATGCCAGGAAACTCATCACCAAATAGTTCCTCGGCAAGCATTGGCAGCTGAGAGGAATCACAAATAGGAATGGTGAAGCTCTTGCCTGCTTGCTGCTTGCCACTCGACGCCTGTTTGGCATCTATACGATATCGTGCGAAGAATCTGAGCATGACGTTTTGTGTAGTGCGAACCGTCTGGATCTTTCTCAGACTGATCGAATGCTCGTGATGGGTCAGCAGTCCCGCTGTCGATCGCAGTATGTCGTTGCTCGCAATCAACTTGAAGCGGTGATAACGCAGGAACGCGCCAATGATTGATGCCGTGACCAGAAACAAAAGAAGTCCGAACACAATGACCAGGCCCAGTCCAGCGCCTTCAAAAAGACTCGTTTGTGCCAGCGATACAGGATCGAGCGCCTCCAGTGAATCAGCGGCGCCCGCCAGGCCACCCTCAACGACTTTGTCTTCGACCTCGTTTTCGAATTGCTGCATGAGCGGGCTTAGAAACACCAGGAAAAGGAGGGCGCGGTTGCTGGAGAGCCCGATTCGGACCATATCCCGGACACCGAGGCGCAACAGTGTTTTTTCAGCGTTGCGATCGATTTCTTCGCTATCCGTGTCGCTAGCTGTGACCTTCGGCCGAAATTTCGTGGCAGACTCTTCCCTTATCCTGTCTTTCAGAGCATCCGCCAGCGCAATCTTGATCGCCGGAAGGTGTCCCTCCTGCTTGGCTGAACCGGCTGTATCGATCTTGACAGTCACCAGGCCAAATGCCCGATAGACGACATTTTGCTGTGTATTGATTGCCTGGACCCGGTCGAACTTGATGTCGAGTTGCGTTTTCGTAAACACGCCTTCGCGTACCAGAACAGAATCCTCCGTAATTCGGTAGCGAAAAAACCAGTAGCGCAAAAATGCGCCTGTCAGGGTCACCGCGACAAACGCGCCGACACCGAAGGATATTTTTGTTGCAAGGTTTCCCTCGGCAGCGAACAAAAATACAACCAGAGGTGCCAGACTTGGCAGTAGGTGCTGCGCTATGGCCTGGTATATCTTGCCGAGGTAGAAAATTGCGGCAAGCGGCGACGTGCGGTGCCATTCAGTATTGTCAACGGTGCTCAACAATCACCCCGACTTTGTCCAGAACAAAAACCCGCAGATCTTCTGCAACACCCGCCGGCAGGCCATGAATCTTGAGGTCACCGCCCGTTCCGCCTGCGGTGAATAGTTGCAGGGTGGCAATTCCAAAGCGGCGATCGAGTGGCGTACTGCTTTTTTCCACGTGTTGAATTCGATTGAAGGGAATCGCCGTTACTGTATGCCAGAACACGCCCGACTTATAAAGGATGTCCTTGTCACGGACTGCATATCCCATGCGCGGAACACTCAACATCGGCCATGCAAAAAACGGCAGCGCAAGGAGGGGCAGCAAAAACCATAACCAGCCGATACTGATATCGATGCCCTCGTCGGCGAACGCTATATTGAATATTGACTGAAGGCCGAATACTCCAATGCTGACGACCAACACGCCGATGGCGGCTTCTGTCAACAAACGACGCACGAATTTTTCATCCATGCCAAGCCAGGCTACTGCCTCCGCCTGAGGCAGGTCGTCGCGTTCAATTTCCGGGTTCTCAAACATCAGTTCACTCGTCACCGCGTGGGGGGGCATTATACGGTTCTCCCGATCGACGATACATTTAAGGAACCTCTGATCTATTCGTGAACTCGTATCTTGGGCCCAGAATATCCAGCTTCGGCGTTGCGAATCTTCGCAATGGCTAGCCATTACGGGCGATCCGCGCCTTGAATCTGAATATTCTGGCTCCCAATCTACTTCGCCCAGAATAAATCAGAGGTTCCTTAATTACACCACTTGCCCCGCCGCCCGGGCGGACGCCCAGGCCCACTGAAAGTTAAACCCACCGAGGTGTCCGGTAACATCGACAACTTCGCCGATGCAGTAAAGGCCGGGTTGTTTTTTGCACACCATCGTTTTTGAAGACAATTGATCGGTATCGATGCCGCCCAGCGTCACCTCCGCGGTACGATAGCCTTCTGTGCCCGCTGGTTTTAGCATCCAGCCGTGCATTTGGTCCGCAACCCGTTTCAGATCATCGTCGGCGATTTCAGACAATGGCTTTTCGGCAATGTCCGCCCAAAAAAGCATCTGCAGCTCCGTCACCAGCGCGCGTGGCAAGATAGCGGAAAAAACCGTACGCAACAGCACTTTCGGTTGCCGGTTCTTGGCGTTCAGCAACAAAGAAGCGGCATCATTATCTGGCAGCAAATTCAGGCGAATCTCCTCGCCCGGGTGCCAGTAACTGGAGAGTTGCAGTGCAGCCGGGCCACTGAGCCCACGATGCGTAAACAATACGCTGTCGGTAAAGGTGACTGCGCTTGTACCCAGTGACGCATGCAGGCTGATTCCCGACAAGCGCCCGGTCATTTCATGCATCGCACCGGAAAAAGTAAACGGGACCAGGCCGGCACACGTGTCAGAAAGGTGTAATCCAAATTGGCGCGCCAAACGATAACCAAAGTCGGATGCACCCATTTTTGGTATCGACAAGCCACCCGTTGCGATAACCAGTGACTCGGCCGTAAATGCACCTTTGTTCGAGGTCACTACATAGCTTTGTTCGTGTACAACGGATTCTGTGTTGCAGTCTGTCAAAATGCGTACATTCGATTGTTCGCATTCAGAGACAAGCATGGCAAGAATGTCTTTCGACGAATGATCGCAAAATAATTGGCCAGCGGTTTTTTCGTGGTACGGGATGTCGTGTTTTTCTACGAGATCGATGAAGTCCCGCGGTGTGTATCGGCTTAAAGCGGAAATGCAGAAGTTCGGGTTTGCGGAAATGAAGCACGATGGCTCGCAGTGAAGGTTTGTGAAATTGCAGCGACCGCCACCGGACATGAGGATTTTCTTACCAACTTTGTTTGATCCCTCGAGTACGACAACGCGGCGGCCACGCCCCCCTGCGGTAATTGCGCACATAAGCCCGGCGGCACCCCCGCCAAGGACAATAACGTCGTAGTCGTTCATGACGGCAATATAACATTCGACTTGCCTTGGTCGCGCGTCCTGACGCGCGACCAACGAAGCCCCTGCCGATTTCATTACCCGCCAGCCATCAAAGCAGGTATTCTCACCGGCATGAAAAATTCCGAAGTTCTGATTGTCGGTGCCGGAATAAACGGGCTCGTTGCGGCCAACTACCTGCAGCGGGCAGGATGCAACGTAACCATGATAGAGCGGGCGGACCGCGTTGGCGGTGCCTGTGTATCCGAAATTGCCAGCATTGATGGCGTGACCGAACAATACGCATTGGGCGCATCCGTCCTCGGGCTCATGCAGGATTTTGTATTTGAGGAAACCGGGCTGGCGAGTTGCGTGCAATCATTCGTCCCGGAGCATCCGAAATTCGTCTATTTTCCCGGGGATAAAGAGCCCGCCTGGATTTATCGTGATCCGGCGGAGCTGGATCGTGAGCTGGCGAAGAAGTGGGGCGAAAGTGGTGACGTAGAAGCATTTCGAGCTGATGAGGCGAAGGTCGTCAGCTTCTTACAGGAAGGTTTTGTCAATGCGACGCCGCCATCCATCGATGAGGCGAAGCAAGCCCTCGGCGATACACTCACCTCTCTGTGGATTTCAGGTGCGGCGATAGACCTGTTTGATCACTATTTCACATCTGAGCGCTGCAAGATGTACATGGCGATGACAGTCACGGAGAGTGGGCCGGTTTCACTGAGCGCTCCGTATTCCGCATTCACACTGCCGTTGATGGATTCGGGCTCCATATTCGATGGTTATTACGGTTTCATCAAAGGCGGCATCTGGCAGATCACCACGGAGCTCGGACGATTAAATGCCGAACTGGGGGTTGTCACCCATCTGTCCAGCAAGCTCACCGAAGTCGATGCAGGCAAGGGTCTGGTGTCATACGAGCAAAGCAGTGGCGAGAAGAAACAGGCTTTTGACTTTCTGATTATGGGAACCGACCCACAGACAGCGACCCGGCTGCTTGGCAATTCGGACCAGATTCAAAAAACAGCAGCGCAGCAGTTCCGTGGCAGCAGCGGGAAGTTGAATGTCATGTTCAAGAAACCCATTCGATGGAAGTACGGTTCGAATGCCGCCGATTCGGACATGGCATTTCGTTTTCTGTTCTCAGTGTCCAGCCTTGATGAATACGAGGTCGCGACATTGAAAGTCCTTGATGACGATGTCGACTATGAGCCGGGCTACATGCAAGTCTATTGTGAGGGCGCCGCGATGCGTCATCTCAAGCACGAGGAACCCTTCGATCGCCTGGCTGTATTTGTCAAGAATTTGTCGCTCGGCCGGAACGGCGAGGTTTTACCGGAGGTGGAGAGACGAGTCCGGGAAAAGCTGTTCGAATATATTGAGAACCCGCAGGATTGCATCTGGACGCGTTTGTTGACGCCAAAAGACTTGCAGCAATTATTCCATTTTCCCGGCGGCAATCTCGACCACACGATGCTGACCGGTGGGCAGACCTATTTTGATCGTACCTATTCAGACGATCCGACGGAAAACTTTTATCGTTTTGGCGAACTGGATAACGTGTATCTTTGTGGTTCCGGGACCTATCCTTGCGGGTCGATCGCCGGAACGCCGGGATATATGTGCGCTCAGCAATTGCTGCGGCGCATTGGTTCGGGCCAGTAACGAGTAAATCATCAATCAGGCGCAATTTGCGCAACACGGAGTAAGAGAAAATGTCCGGGACACTCAACAAGCAAATCCGCCTGGCAAGCCGCCCGACCGGCTGGGTAACGGAGCGCAACTTCAGGGTGACTGAGGAGCGGCTTCCGGAGCCGGCGGATGGCCAGATTCTGGTTAGAAACATATTCATGTCGGTTGATCCGTATATGCGTGGGCGCATGAATGACACCAAATCCTATGTGCCGCCATTCCAGATAGGTGAGGTTCTGCAAGCCACGGTTGTCGGTCAGGTAGCAGCCAGCAATCACCCCGACTACGCGGAAGGAGATCATGTTACTGGCATGCTCGGTTGGGAAAATTATTCTCTAAGCGACGGCAAACAACTCCGGAAGGTGCCCGCCGGTCCGGTGCCGCTTTCTTATTACCTTGGAATTCTGGGGATGCCTGGCATGACCGCCTACATTGGTTTGTTCAAGATTGCCGATGCGCAGCCGGGTGAGACAGTATTCATATCGGCTGCTTCCGGTGCCGTTGGTACTGTCGCCGGGCAACTCGCCAGGATTCATGGCTGCCGGGTGACAGGATGTGCCGGCTCGGATGACAAAATCGCGATGCTGAAGGAAGATTTTGGCTACGATGCGGCATTCAATTATCGAAACAGCAAATCGCTGCCCGCCAGCGTCAAGGAGCTTTGCCCTGACGGCATTGATGTGGATTTCGAAAATGTGGGTGGCGAGATATTTGAGGCTGTGCTGTGGAATATGCGTGACTTCGGGCGCATCGCGCTGTGCGGGATGATTGCGAATTACAATGATGAGCAACTGCAACCCGGCCCCAGAGGTATGATGCTTTTCATCGCTCGCCGACTGAGGATGCAGGGTTTCATCGTGACGGATCAACCGGATGCGCACGCCGAGTATCTTGGCAAAGCGACGGCTTGGCTGGCCGAGGGAAAACTCAAAAATCAGGAAACAATTGCCAACGGTATAGAAAGTGCGCCATCTGCATTCATCAGCATGCTGAAAGGCGGCAATACCGGTAAACAGATCGTGCAATTGGCGGACTGATAGAAAGATGACCTATCTTCGCAGCATGCCGGACGCTGATCTCAAAGAACTGCTTAAAAGCGAACCGGATCTTGGCATTCCATTCGCCCAGTATCATGAAGTCCTTTTGCGCGGTCCGTCACCCTTCTCAGTGGGTGAGCGGGAGTTGATGGCGGCCTACGTCTCGGGTCTTAACGCCTGCGATTTCTGCTCCGGGGAACATGAAGCGGTTGCCGCACGGTTTGGCATGGAAGTCGGGATACTGGCGGCGCTGCTCGAAGATATCGCCTCAGCCCCGATCAGCGAAAAACTCAAGCCTGTGTTTCGCTATATACAAAAACTAACACTGCAACCCAACCGGGTAATTGCCGCGGACATTGATGCAATTTACGCCGCAGGATGGGAAGACCCTGCTGTGTATCATGCGGCAAGTGTCTGTGCACTGTTCGCGTTTGACAATCGATTGATACAGGGGATTGGCATCCCGCCGCACGACGCGAAGGAGTTGCAGGAGACAGCAGATCGACTGCACGCGAAAGGTTACGCCAGCACGGTCAGTTTTATTCGCGGCGACCAGGAGTCTGCGCAGTAGGATTATTTCTACCGCGCAGACTCCTAGGCGGGAATGCGCGGCAAATAGGTGCGTGTTCGTGTTGTCATGCGATAAGTATTCGTCGCAGCCGGATCAAGTTTTTCCAGCTCCACTTTCGTGATCCGTTCACTTCCTTGCTGTCCCCACAAAACCACCTCATCACCGATAGCGACCCCAGGGTCGTCGGTGACATCGACCATCATGTGGTTTGCGGTGATTGGCGCAACGACTCTGTGACGTCGCCCGCGGATGAGTACGTCGGCTTTGTTGGTGACCACAGGCGGATAACCGTCGGAGTAACCGCAAGGGAGGGTGGCGATGCGGGTCTCCCGGTCTATTTTATAGGCACGGTGATACGACAGGGCATCGCCGGCGTGCAGTGTCTTGACAAAAACAACGCGCGTCTTGAACGTCATGACAGGTCGAATTTTCATGTTCGGTTGCCGCTCAGGTTCGAGACCGACCAGGCAACTGCCTGGGCGCACCATATCCAGCCACGCATAGGGGTAACGGTCGACCTCGGCAGTTGACGCCGCATGCCGGAGGCCCGTGGCAATGCCCTTGTTTCTTGCCGCGTCGCAAATATTTTCAATACGCTCGATCTGGATCGGATTGAAATCATCGTCTTCGGTCATCGCCGTAAATGTCCCCTCAATTACAAGGTTTGGCAGGGCAGCGACTTTTTCGATGAATTGCAATGCGTCATCGTGAGGAACGCCGACGCGGCCCATTCCTGTATCGATACAGATATGCACCTTGGCGATTTTGTTCGATTCGCGAGCTATATCTGAAAGGATCTCAACGGCATTCGAGTACACCGACTGCGATATGTCGTTTTCAAGCAATTCATTAACCTCCCGGCGGGCGAACGGACCCGTGTTCATTATCATGCCTTCGATACCATTTTGCCGTAGTGCGGTTGCTTCGCGCGTCTTTACGACCATGAAATGGCGGACATTGCTATCGCGTTGCAGTGCTGTTGCGATTTCCACGCCGCCGTGACCGTATGCGTTGCACTTGACCACGGCCATTATGGGCAGATCGCCGATTCGCTTGCGCACTTCACGAACATTGGAGGCAAGAGCGTCCATGTCGAGTTCAATCCACGGGTCGATTTGATCGGCAATGTTAAAATGCTCTGCAGTATCCGGTGTGGCCGATGCGCCGGCGAATTTCCCCGTGACGAAAACGGCGGCTGAAACACCGGCAATACCCAGAAAATCCCTGCGGCGCGTATTACCCATTCTGAACTCCCGGTTGGCCGAACATTATGATTTGGGCGGGACGATAACACACCGGGTGAAGTGGCCAATCTTGCCTATGCCCGTGGATTGGGCCAGTGTTAGCTGAACTCCGTATCGCATAAGAAGGAGGTCTTGTTTCATGGATACAAAATCATCGACGCTGATAGCCATTGCACTTGTGTCTTTTATTGCCATGTTCCTGTTTGTCGAACCTATCCCACAGTGGCCGGAATACCATGATTTTGCGGATGATCGAACGCTCTTTGGAATCGTGAATGCTCACAACGTGTTGTCCAATGTTGGTCTCGTCATCATTGGCATCTGGGGCCTGTTATTTATTGCGGGACGATCAGGCAAGCAAGCCACCGGTGATTTATGGCTGCCCTACCTGATTTTCTTCGGCGGACTGATTTTGACCGGATTCGGATCCGCTTATTACCACCACGATCCCGGCAGTGCGACTTTGATTTGGGATCGATTACCGATGACCATCATGTTCATGGGGCTGTTCGCGACCATCCTCGGTGAGATTGTTGGATCGCGTGCCGCCAACAGGCTGCTGTTGCCCTTCTTACTGCTTGGTGTTGGCAGCGTTCTCTGGTGGGCGTGGACGGAGTCCATTGATGCGGGTGACCTGCGCATATATGCGCTGGTGCAGTTTTTGCCGCCAGTTCTGGTCGTGTTCATGCTCTTCGCCTATCCGCGCCCGGCGCACTACGTTCCCTATATTGCGGGAATATTGTTGCTCTACGTTGTGGCGAAGTTGTGCGAAGAATTCGATCTGCAGATTTACCAGGCAATGAAAGGGCTGAGCGGGCATGCGTTGAAACACGTGGTGAGTGCCTTCGCCAGCGGCAGCATTTTGTTGATGTTGTATCGACGCAGGAGTTTGAGTATCTCAAAAGCGTCGAGTGGTGATCACCAGTCGGGCCCACGACTTAAAGTGCGCAACTCGCAGGCAGGGAATCCGGGAGAATCCAGCGCGGGGTCTTGAGATCAACAACCTGCCTTTGCCCCTCTTGCTGGCCGATCTTTGTGAACCAGTCAACGAGAACGTCACGAATCAACGGCAAGTCATTTGAGTACTGGAAGCCTTCGTCTGGCATGGCCGGCTGCAGAATTCCGTCGCCGCCGAGCGCCAGGAAGTCACTGACAGCGACCATGACCCGTTCATTATCCTCAATGTCGCGACCGTCGGCGAGATTCATTCGGATCGCCATTTGATCGTCTGTGCACTCTACGTAGACTCGCATCCCGGAGAATCCAGCACGCAGTCCGGTCCGGTGTGCTTGCTTCTCCATGATCCGACGAAGTTCCGCGCCAGACAAATCCAGGACTACGACCCGATTGTCAAAGGGCATGATGTTGAAGACCTTCCCGAAGGTCAGCTCACCTGCTGGCAGGTTTGCCCGAATGCCGCCAACAACGTTGTGCAAATAGATATCGGCGTCGATCGACTGGAGGACTGCATCAGTTAACAGGTTGCCGAGCGCTGACTCCGGCCCGCCTTCAAGCGTGATTGCTGTGTCCAGGACTATCCCGAGTTTCTCTGTTTTCTTCTTGTTAACGATTGTTGCAGCATTATCTGCAATTGCTGCAACGGCGCTGTTCGGCAGAATCGGATAGCCCTCGTAGCGTGCTACGACGATCGTATCCAGATCATCATCCGGGGATGCACATTGCCCGGTGTCCGTATGGGTAAAACTACAGAGATCGTGAGGAGCAAAAACCTGCCGCTGCTGAATCTCACCGGTATTTTTATCCAGCGTGAAATCGACTCGGCTAAACGCGCGTGTGCTCGCGAAGCTGGAAGTAATTGATACACCGTTGACGACATGCGCAATGCCGCGATGAACGTGCCCGGCATTGATATGATCGACCAGGCCGGGCGGTAACTCGCTGGCAACACGCATGATCTCCCCCGCAAGATCACAGGACGACAAATCCATTGGGTCGTCGAAATCTTCGCAAAAACTTCCGGCGTGTGCGGTAACGATAACCAGAGAAGCGCCATTATCACGCAGGATGCGCGCTTCTCGAATGATGGTTTCGGTCAAGGGGGCGACGCGCAATCCAACAGTGTTTGCGGCGATGGATACCGCGAGCGCGCGTTCGGTCATGACACCTATGATGCCGATATTGATGCCGGCGACTTCAACCATTGTAGAAGGCTGAACGTTTGGCCAGTCGACCGGCAGATTGGTCGACAAGTCGATTAGATTCGCCGCTAATAACGGAAATTCGGCTTCCGTTGCGCGCAGTTTCAACGCGCCTTGCGGATCGTCCGCATCGCTCTGCGGGATTGCCATGGGTCCGACCGGGCCAAAATCGAATTCATGATTGCCTATCGCCGCGGCGGCGACGCCCAGTGCGTTAAAGGCACTGACTACTGCTGCGCCCTCATTCAAATTCGAATCAAGTGTTCCTTGCCACATATCACCGGCATCAATGAGCAAAACACCACCTTCACTCTCTGCACGAAGTGCTCTGAGTGCGTCAACATAGCCCGACAAGGTCGTCAGGCCGCCGCGGCCCGGGGAAGATGACAGCTCGCCATGGACATCATTGATGCCTACCACCGAAATGACGACAAGCTCGGGTCCAATGGCGACGTCGTCGCCGGAGTCGCTGCAGGCACTGCCAGCAAGACCCAGAACGATTGTCAGCCACGCGGCATAACGATAGATCGAATGAGTTGCTTGTCCAGTGATCATGATCAATACCGAATTCCAGAAAAGTGGAAGTTAACCCAATAAAACTGCGCTGCCTAGGCCGGAGCGCGGGATTGTCAGGCAGAGCGAGCGCTCAGTGCTTGGAATGACACGATGACAGTGCTAGTTTTGCCGGATGGCACGGTTGGTCTTACGGAGTCATTTATCGAAAGCCTGAGAGAAGCCGGCTAGTATCGGTTTCTCCCTGGGTTGTTAAGCCTCTTTTGGAGCGAGTTCTTGTGCATCTTCGGGAAGCATAATCTCGGTGCTTCACGGGACTCTGGCAACTCGTTTCACCCACGTTCTTAATGCCATAACTCCATCAAGGAGACCTGCATGCCCGCATTGTTACCTGACGTTGATCCAGACGGTTTACTGGAGTACTCGGTCGTCTACACGGACCGATCTGTCAACCATATGTCCGCTGTCTTCCAGTCCGTGATGCAGGATATTTCTGCGACTTTGCAAAAGGTGTACAACGCCGATGCTGTGGCCGTTGTGCCGGGCAGCGGCACGTTCGGGATGGAGGCTGTGGCACGCCAATTCGCGAATAACAAGAAATGCCTGATTATCCGAAATGGCTGGTTCAGCTATCGCTGGTCTCAAATTCTCGAGATGGGCAACATCCCGGCGGATACAACGGTCCTCAAGGCGCGCAGGCTTGGATCAGAGACGCAATCGCCATTCACACCGGCGCCCGTTGAAGAGGTTGTTGCGACTATTCGTGAGGAGAAGCCGGATGTCGTGTTTGCTCCTCATGTAGAGACATCATCAGGGATACTTCTGCCGGACGGCTACCTGCAGCAGGTCGCGGCAGCAGCACATGAAAACGGCGGTCTGTTTGTTCTTGACTGCATAGCTTCGGGCGCAATCTGGGTCGACATGAAGGACGTCGGGGTCGATGTATTGATTAGTGCACCGCAGAAGGGGTGGAGCGGTTCACCTTGCTGCGCATTGGTAATGTTAAACGATGCCGCACTGGATGCCATGTCGGGCACGTCGAGCAGCAGTTTCGCCTGCGACCTTGGCAAATGGCTGGAAATAATGCGGGCTTATGAAAGCGGTGGGCATGCGTATCATGCGACCCTGCCGACAGATTCATTGACGACATTCCGCGACGTAATGAAAGAAACGGAATCCTACGGGTTCGAAAAAGTTAGAGGCGAACAGCAGGAACTGGGCGATCGGGTTCGTGCGCTTCTCGCGGAACGTGGTTTTACCAGTGTCGCCGCGCCAGGCTTCGAGGCACCCGGGGTTGTGGTTTGCTACACCGATGACCCGGACATGAAA
>SMVA01267739.1_pt1 | contig 12328 bp, 11 predicted proteins | sample 2456451 | NCBI WGS metagenome assembly SMVA01 (sample SAMN11095933, study PRJNA526329) | marine sediment metagenome | biome: Marine sediment; feature: Surficial sediment; material: Deep marine sediment; isolation source: Hadal surficial sediment | place: Pacific Ocean | collected 2014-05 | depth...
GAATACAGCCTGGATCGAATCATTAGGTTGGTCCCGTGATGAAGCAATTGGAAAAACCGCTATTGACCTTAACATCTGGGGAAGTGCAGAAAATCGAAGCAGGGTCATAAACGAGCTCGAGAAGAGGGGGAGACTAAGACAATTCAGATCTGAACTTTTCTCCCGATCAGGAGAGCGACGAGTGGTCCTTCTTGATGCAGAGTTTCTGCACTTGAAGGATGACTCAAAAATGTTCATTTCCGGGATTGATATCACAGAGAGAGAAGAGATAGAGGATCAACTCCGGCAATCCCAGAAACTCGAATCGGTCGGTCAGTTAACTGGTGGTATCGCCCATGACTTCAACAATCTTCTCAGCGTCATCCTGGGTCATGCAGAGTTAGCGTCTATTGATAGCGCAAACAAGAGTGAAGTGCAGGACTCGCTCAAGGCGATCCGGAAATCCGCAGAAACCGGTGCAAAACTGATCCAGCAGCTTCTGGCTTTTTCCCGAAAGCAGAGACTAAGCCCCGAATCCTTTAACCTCGGCGATCGGATCAAGGCCATGCGGCCAATGCTATCAACGACGCTGGGCAAGGAGATTGGGTTGAGCATCATTACCGATGATGAAGGCTGGCAGTGTCAGTTGGACCCGATACAACTGGAAAGTGCCGTGCTGAATATGGTGATAAATTCGCGTGATGCCATGCCCGATGGTGGTGAGCTGGAATTTATCGTGACGGGCAGAAGATTGAATAGCCAGGAGACCCAGAGATGGGACATGCAGCCCGGAGATTATCTCCGACTAGACATCAAGGACAGTGGTACAGGTATGTCGCCAGAGACCATCGAGCATGCATTTGAACCTTTTTTCACCACGAAACAATCTGCCGGAGGCACTGGATTGGGCCTTAGCATGGTTTTTGGGTTTACCAAACAATCAGGGGGGCATGTTTCAATTTTTTCCGATTCCGGGTCTGGCACAACCATTTCACTGTTGTTACCCAGGAGTGTAGACACAAGCCAGCCTGACCTTAAAAAAGAGTTACAGATTCAAGAACAGCAAAATAGACGGGTTCTCCTGGTCGAAGATAATGAGGATGTAAGGATACTGATATCAATGTTTCTCGATTCATTGAAACTTGAAGTCGTGGTTGCCGGATGTGCTGAAGAAGTAGCCAGGCTGAACGATCAATCATTCGATCTACTGGTATCAGATGTCATGCTGCCTGGTGGTGTAAAGGGACCCGATATTGCGAGAGAGCTAAGAAATAAACATCCCCACCTGGCTGTGCTTTATATGTCCGGATTTCAGCAAGGAGCACTTTCTCGTGAGGACCTGCAGCACGACAGGGTAGCATTTCTTCAGAAGCCATTTTCCAGGAAAGACTTCTCAAATAAGATCGAACTTCTTCTGAATGCATTCGAAGTCCCGGCTTAATCCATTTTCAACCTTCTCCTTACATCACCTGTAAAACGCAGGTTGGGCTTTAAGCCACTAACTTTAAGCTACTAACTTTAAGAACAATCAACCATGAGACATCGACAATGAAGTTCTGGACACTGACAAATAGTTCTCCCACTCGTGCGGCAGGATCAGCTAAACGTGCGGAATTAGCGGGCTGGGATGGTATTCTCGTGGTGGATTCGCAAAATCTTTCCGGTGACTCATATGTTGCTTTAACTGCCATGGCAATGTCCACAGATTCTATCGGACTCGGAACCGGGGTGACAAATCCGGTGACCAGACATCCTGCTATAACTGCCAGTGCCATCGCAGCTATTCAACGATTGTCAGATGGTAGAGCGGTTCTGGGAATTGGTCGAGGAGACTCGGCACTTGCTTACCTTGGCAGGGCACCGGCAAAAGTCACTACCCTGGAGAGATATGTTCAGGTGTTGCAAGGCTATTTACGAGGAGATGCGGTTGAATTTAGTGAGCTGGATTTTGCGGAGCAGGTCGCACCGGATGTAAAGACTCTTGGGTTAGCAGATACACCTGATTTTAGTCAGTTGAAGTGGTTAAACGAGCGTGATGTGAAAGTACCAGTAGAAGTTGCCGCTACCGGTCCACGGGTCATTGAAGTTGCAGCAAGAAATGCTGACCGTGTAGTATTTGCATTGGGTGCTGGCATAGAGCGGTTGTCCTGGGGGGTAAATCTTGCCAGGGAAGCTGCAGCTAACAGTAGCACTAAAGTGCTCTTTGGGGCATATGTCAATGTTGTTTGTCACCCTGACCCGGAAGTGGCAAGGCGGCTTGTGCAAGGTGGTCTGTCAACATTTGCGCGGTTCTCAGTCATGCACGGGGATGTAAAAGGTACAATATCTAACAATCAAAAGAAGGTTCTAGATCAGCTGCACAGTAAATATAATATGAAAGAACATACACAGACCGATTCAGAACAGGCAAACGTTCTTACAAAGGAATTTATTGATGAGTATGCCATCGTTGGACCCCCTGAATTGTGTATTCAACGAATCAATGAGATTGAGGCCTTGGGTATTGACAGATTAACCATCATTGGCCCTACTGCTGGAGCCGATCGTGAAGCCGCAAGGCAAGCTGAGCAATTGCTCGCTTCTGAAGTCCTGACTGCCTTCGAGTGAATTTCTGTTGAGTTACGACTCAAAAGTATAGGTTTTTCCCTGTTGTGCCCAGGAATGAAATCCTGCTTCTGTGGACTGTGCCCTGAAGTCCCGCCAGTTATCGCCATAGTGCATTAGAATCATCTTTCGTTTTAGCTTAATGGGCAGAGTGGATAGTTCATCGATCGAAGCATGAATCCCGGCAGTAAATAGTTGGCAATCATGAAAGATAATGTCGAATTTAAACTTTTTGTCGAATGTTTCTATAAGTTCGCGATCAAACCTGGTGTCTGAACTATAAAGAATCCTGTCATCGATGATGACGCCACAACTCCAGGCTGAGTCTTTCCACGAATTTGCGCTATCTGGAAAATGCATGGTTCGGGGCATTTTGATGTTTATCGAGCCAATGCTTGTGGCCCATGTTTCGCGCGGGTAGCCTTTCAGTTTTTTCGGGCGAACCACCGACCACAGGTCGGTAAAGGTGAGATCCCGTGCTTCTGAGCGTTCCGAACCTCCTCGAAGTGACTGCTCCCAGAGAATTTTCTGGTAAGTGTTGTTGATAACCATTGTCGGTTTTTGTTGGGAAACATAGCGACCAAATAACTGGACTTCTTCCAGGCCGCCAACGTGATCTGCATGACTGTGGGTAATGAGGAAGTTTTTCACGGTGGATATCGGTAAACCCACCTGATGAAGCGCCTGAGAGCATTTGGTTCCGCAGTCAACCAATAAATGATCGTTTCCCTTGACGATCAGTAGGTTGTTCTGGTTCAGGGTCTTGGCGAAAGCTGACCCGGTGCCAATAAAATAAAGGCTGAGTTCACCATTATTACTCAGCTTCACTTTTCTGTTTCGAATTTTCATTGTGTCGACCCAGGGTTTACGCTGATTATGCTGATTTTACAGCTATAAAAGTGTTAAGTACGTCACAATTTTAACAATTTGACGCAACAGCCAGCAATGTTGACAAGTTTATCAGTCAGGACAGACAATGGTCCGCATTGACCTCACAGAATAAACCCCGGAGAATCTCAATTGGAACTGTTAGCCAGTGCACAAAATATCCTGCCCGAGGTCATCGACCTCAGGCGAAAGATTCATGCTAATCCGGAGTTAGGTAATCACCTGCCGGAAACGACCAAGGCTGTCGTTGAAGCCCTGGCCGGTCTCGAACTGGACATTCGGTATAGCAGTAAGACCACAAGCCTTGTGGCGACATTACAGGGTGCGGGTAATGGACCCCGAATCATGTTGCGTGGTGATATGGATGCGCTGCCGATGCCGGAAAATAATGACCTGCCATTTTCCTCAAAAAATGAGGGCATGATGCATGCTTGTGGACATGATTCCCACACAGCGATGTTGGTGGGCGCGGCGAAAATTCTGCATGCAAACCGGGACAAATTAAATGGATCGGTAGATTTCTTTTTCCAGACCGGTGAAGAAGGCCATTTCGGTGCAAAGGTTGTATTGGATGAGGGATTATTTGAGTCTCCCCATTCTCCTGACGCGGTTTTTGCAATTCACATTACTCCCTTACTTGAATCAGGGAAGGTTACAGGTAAGGCGGGTCCGCTACTCGCTGCAGCAGATACCTGGGAAATGACACTGAAGGGAAAGGGTGGCCATGCTTCAATGCCACATGATTGTCTTGACCCGATTCCTGTTGCCTGTGAAATCGTGCAGGCTTTTCAGAGTTTCGTTACTTCCCGAATCAACGTGTTCGACCCGGTGGTGCTAACGACAACAAAGATTGAGGCAGGCACAACTTCCAATGTCATTCCTGAAACAGCTGAAGTATTAGGCACATTGCGTTCAACTTCAGAGAAGTCCCGGAACAAAGCACATGTCGGTATGGCGCGATTAGCAAAGCAGATCGCCATCGCACATGAACTCGAAGCTGAATTTGTCATTAGTGAAGGTTATCCAGTTACCGTCAATGATGCCGGGTTTGTTGATTTTGCCAGGCGCTGCGTTCTTGAAGTGCTTGGTGATCAAGCATACATTCCCATGAAGACGCCGATGATGGGCGCTGAAGATTTTTCCTACTTCCTGCAAAGGTGGCCCGGCGCAATGTTCTTCATTGGCGTCAAACCCGAAGATGCCTCACTTGCGGCACCTTGCCATTCCAACAGGATGATATTGAATGAAGATGGCATGGCGCATGGAATGGCTTTACATGCAGGAATTGCGATGAAGTGGCTGGCGCAGCAGAGCGCGCCATAATTTGGATTCGCTAAATACTTAGACAGCTACACCATTAACTAATCTTGAAAGGTTTGTTTTATGAAGCTCTATGACTACCCAGGGGCACCGAATCCTCGTCGAGTGAAAATTTTCATGGCAGAGAAAGGAATCGAGTACGAACTGGTTAACTGCGATATGACCAGGGGTGAGCATAAGACCCCTTCGTTTCTGAAAAAAAACGCCAGCGGAAAAATTCCTGTCCTCGAGCTGGATGATGGGCGATGCCTTGGCGAGTCAGTGGCTATCTGCAGGTATCTTGAAGCCATTTTCCCCGAACCCAATCTGTTCGGTAATGATCCTTATGAACTGGGATATATTGAAATGCGAAACCGGCAGATTGAGTTGGAGTTATGGACTCAGATCGGCACATCCTGGGTTAATGGCCCCGTCGTGGCTAAGATGGGTCGAGTCAACCAGATTCAGGAAGCTAAAAACGCCAGTGATATCAATGTAGCCAGATATTATGAAAGGCTCGACAAGGAACTCAACCAGTCTGACTTTGTTGCCGGTTCGCGGTTCACAGTTGCTGATATTACCTTGTTAACTGCCGTTGATTTTGCAGAGGCTTTGGTTGACCTGAAACCAGATGGTGCGCTAAAAAACCTGTGGCAATGGCATCAACAGGTGTCGGAACGACCCAGTGTTACGGTGTAGGATCTGGACAATTTCACCGCCTTTAACCACTTGATTCTCCTGCCTCAATACTTGTCGTGGAAGTTTACCCAGGCCATGGGGAAGGGAAGCTCTTTCTCATCCCGGCCTTTCGGCACCAGATCAAGCATCTGGTATGTAGCGTTGAGTGGATCGAGGCCGCGCGAATAACAGGAATAGGTGTGGTAGATGGTTCCTTCATCGTCTTTTGTGAAAACACTCAACCCGGGTAATTCTTCCCCGACTGAAGACTCCCGGTAGTTGTAAATACCGGTTTCCTGATCCGGGAAAGAAATGTTGAAGTCCTCGTTGAATGAGGTTCCGGCTGAAGACAACCAGTGAAAATCCCAGCCCATTCTTGTTTTGAATTCTTCAAATTCCTGCCATGGTGCACGTGAAATCACAGCCAGTGAGACATCACGTTGACCAATATGATGATTGATCGTGTCGTACTGATCTGCCCAGAAAGAACATCGTTTGCAACCTTCCTTCCAACCGGGTCCAAACATGTAGTGATAGGTGATGAGCTGTGATTTTCCGGAGAATATTTCGCCCAGGGTAAAGTTCCCCTGATTAGATTCAAAGCGGTAATTCTCCTCAAGTTTTCGCCAGGGTAGTTCCCGCCTCGCAAGACTGAGTTCATCCCGAATTCTTAAAAACTCCTTTTCCTTTACCAGTAGTTCCTTGCGGGCGACATGCCATTCTTCATTGTTTGCTATTTTGTGTTGAGTCATCGGGAATTTCCTTCCTCTGCTTTTTCTTTGGTAAGGGATGTTAAAAACCCTCGCACTGCCTTCGCCGACTCCCAGGGAATTTCTTCCATTGGCATATGCCCCACTCCTTCATAGGAGACGAGAGTTGCATTGGGTAACACCTCCATGAACTTAGCGGCATACTCAAAGCTAATCAAGGCATCATCCTTGCCCCATATGATCAGGGTTGGTTGTTCCAGTGAAGCCAGTTCAGATGGCTGGGTCTTAACCACCTTATAATTTGCAAACCTGGTCATCGTGGCCTCGCGAGTTCCTTCTCTCAGTGACAAATCACAATAACGCATGATCAACTCATCGGTGACGACAGCGGAATGGTTATAGGCGACTTCAACCCCTTGCTTAACAATATAGTAGGGGTCGAGTTTTGTCGCAATCGCCCTGAACCAGGATTGGCGTAGTAACTGAAATGCGATGGGAGTGCTATCTTCCTCAATAGAGCCTGAGGCAGCTAACTCTTCTCTCCACGAGGGTAATCCGACGGAATCTATCAAAATCAGTGCGCTGACCTTTTCAGGGTAGGCTAGCGCGTAACGCCAACTAACTCCTCCACCCATTGAGTTACCACCCAGCACAAAACGATCAAGGCCAAGGTGATTGGCAACGTCATCAACTACCTTCATGTATGCTTCAGTTGAATAGTCGTTCGATGGCACAGCGCCTGTTAGTCCATGCGCTGGCAGATCAAGGGTGATAATTTTAAACTCATCACCCAGGATCTCAACCCAGGGTTCGAAAGTGTGCAGTGAAGCGCCAGAACCATGGATCAGGATTACTGGCCGCCCACGGCGATTCCCTTCAACGCGATAGTGTACCCGTGCCCCTTCATCGGTAATCAGGAACTGGGATGTCCTGCTGGAGTATCGGGCGTCAACAACGCCTGCTGGTATGGAGCCTTTATACAGAAAGACACTGCCAGTGATGACAGACAGGAGTAAGACAAATCCAATAAACTCTAATACTTTCAATGTGTTAACTGTATCCGGTTGATAATTGTTTGAGCCGTAGAGATGGCTTCGGTGTAAGGAATAGAGGATACCTTAAGAGTGACCAGCACTGAAGCTGCATGCAGCGAATGCATAAATTCCTTGCATCGCTAATTTGCGTCAGTAATATCTATGACCCCGGGATTCCAAAGGAATTTAGCGTGGCACCGGCTCTATCCAAAATATCAAGTGATGATGACGCTGTTAGGTTATTGATTTTGCAGGCGTTTGAAATTATTCGATCTGATGATTTTGATCGATATTTTGATTTGTTCACTGATGATGCAGTGTGGATGATGCCATCCAGTTACGAGGACATTCGAATTGAAGAAGCAAGATCTTTTTATCGATTTACCAGCAAATTTCGATTCGATCAGGAAACCCGGGTAGATGAATTGGTTATCACCGGAGACTGGGCATATGTCCGAGTGGGATTTGATGGGTACTTACGAGCAAAGTACGATGATGGTGCGCCGCCACTCAGATCTGTTAGCCGACATATCTGGATTTTGCAGAAGCAGGTCGATGGTGCCTGGAAAATTTCGCGCGATATCTGGAATAACCCAAAGGGAACTGCCTAACCTGAACACCTCTCACCTGGTTCTGTTATGAGAGGTATCCGACCTGATATCGCCGCGCTTGAACAAAATGGTATTACTGCCATCGCCTTCACTCGAATTAATGATGCCGCTGTTATTCCTCTGTGGTTTGGAGAAGGGGATGCGGTAACTCCAGCATTTATTCGTGAAGCCGCTAAAAAGGCACTCGATGATGGAGCAACATTCTATGTCCATACCCGTGGCCTGGAACAACTCAGGCTCGCAATAAAAGTCTATCTCGACTCGATTTACGGATCGGACATTGATCCGAACCGGGTTTCAGTGCCTGGCTCAGCGATGATGGGTGTCACCATCGCTGCCCAGATGGCATTGAACAAGGGAGATGAGGCGCTCATTGTCAGTCCGCACTGGCCTAATATCGAGTCGACCTACGCCGTAACGGGGGCTAAGGTTAATCTCGTCAGGCAACGTGAAACTCCAACCGGGTGGGAACTGAGCGCCAGGGAAATCATTGACAAGGTAACCCCCGGAACAAAAAGTATTTTTGTTAACACACCCTGCAATCCAACTGGCTGGATAATGTCGCGCGATGATCAGGAAGAACTCTTAAGTTTCTGTCGTGATCGAAATATCCTGTTGATTGCAGACGAGGTTTATCACCGACACATATTTGGCGCTAATGCCGCGCCCTCATTCGTTGAAATAGCACGCGAAGATGATCCAGTCGTCGTTGTCAATGGCTTTTCCAAAGCCTGGGCGATGACTGGCTGGAGAGTTGGTTGGGTGGTTACGCCACTAGAGCAGGCGAACCATTGGGCAATCATGTCGGAATGTTTCAATACCGGGGCGACTGTTTTTGCCCAGCACGCATGTATAGCGGCACTCGAACAGGGTGAAGACACGGTCCAGACACTTAAAAGACAGTACGAAGAAGGTTCCCGCCTGGTGATACAGGCGTTCAAAAATAACAGTCGTATCGAGCTGTCACCGCCGAAGGGTGCATTTTATGCATTCCCGAAGATTAAAGGGATGAATTCAAGCTTTGATTTCGCAACAAAATTACTCGCAGAAGAAGATGTAGGCGTTGCCCCGGGCTACACGTTTGGCAGTGGAAATGATGGAAATATCCGTCTGTGTTTTGCTCAAAGTCATAAAAGGTTGCAGGAAGGATTGGATAGAATTGTGAGGTTTGTTGATCGTTATGATAACGAATTACCTTGATTGACTGTCTTTAGTCAAACACGGTTCAAAAAAGCAGGACTAGTTAAGAACATAGAGAAGAGGGCGACCATGGCAATTTACGATTTTGCAATCGGACAGACCAATCCGGATACATTTCCTGTGGAAGAATTCAAACAGGCTGCTTTGCGGGCTATTGATGCAGAGCATGATGCCTTTAACCGTTATCCAGGCAACAAGGGTCACGAAGGACTCCGGCGTCTCATGGCCGACAGAGAAAGTCAGAGGGAAGGCGTACCTGTCGATTTTGAGCAAATTGCTTTAATGAATGGATCCATGCAGGCGGTGACGCTGGTTGGCCAGGCGTTGATGCAAGGACATGACGATCTCGTCATCACGGAGGAGTACACCTATAGCGGTACCATTGGAGCCTATAAAGGTATCGGTCTGGAAATGGTTGGCATACCCCTGGATGATCAGGGCATGCGAATGGATATACTTAGCGACAAGCTAAAGGAACTGAGTGACGCGGGTCGCTTGCCTAGATTTATTTACACACTAACAACCTACCAGAACCCAACAGGCACGTGTATGCCAGTAGGGAGAAAGGAAGAACTGATCCGAATCGCCGCGGAATATGACCTGCCTCTGGTTGAAGATAACTGTTACGGCGATGTACATTTTGAAGGGGAGAAGGTGCCGTCGATGTACGCCATGGACGACAGTCCTAACCAGATTTACATAGGTTCGCTTTCAAAAATTCTTGCACCTGGCGTGCGATTGGGCTACCTGCTGGCAAAGGAACCGATGTTCAGCAATATTGTCAACAAACGCTTTGATGCAGGAAGCAACTATTTTGCGTCGGCGGTAGTAGCGGAATTCTACAGGAATGGCATCTGGGATCATTGCGAAGTGGCTAATCCCGTGCTGAAGGTTAAAAGAGACCTGGTCAACGCAGGACTAATTGAGCACTTGTCAGATACCTGTGTTTGGTCAAACCCCGTGGGAGGGCTTTTTATGTGGGTCCGGTTGCCTGAGGATATTGATATGCAGAAGTTGACCACAGTGGCTAACGAAAAAGGATTCTTTTTTGCCCCGGGTGTTGCATTCCATGTGGACTATGCCAATAAACCATACATCCGGCTTGCCTTTGGACATGTGCCCGATGACTTGATCAAGGAAGGCATTCCTGTATTGGCATCAGCGATCAAAGCAGCCCGGACCAGTAATGAACGCCGTAATTTTGACAGTTTGTTTGATTGATGCATTGTTGGGGTTGGCAGGATTTAACGGAGGCGTGCATGGTCAGCCGATGGAAACAGCCGATCCATCTATTTGTCGAATGTGGAGTTGACTGATGGCAATGAAAGCCACGATGGATAGATATATTGTCGCCGAGATGACAATTGCGATTGGTTCTGATGTAAATGTTGCCATGAATCCTGCAAGTAGTCCCCCGAGTGGCATCAGGCTATAGGTAATACCATGAATTCCCATTACCCTGCCTCTTAACCTGTCGGGAACCTGTAGTTGTAGTACGGTCATCGAACAGATCATAAAAATTGAGCTGAACATCGCAATGAAAAACGCCGCAATTCCTGCAATTGGATAGGCCCAACCGGCGTCGAACATCTGATTGGCTGCGGCGCTAAACAGGAAGATAAAGGTACCCGAGAAAAATGCCGAGCACAGGATAACAAAGCCTAACTTTTTGCTTGATTGATAAGAGCCGACCATTATCGTTCCCATCACTGATCCCACGCCGGTAATTGATATCAAGAAGCCATAACCCGTTTCGCCTGCTTGCAGTAGTTCTGAGAAGGCAGGCATTAGCTGCATATAAGAAGAAACGAAGAACATTCCTGCATAAGAGAGTGAAATCAGTACCAGGAAGATTTTATTGTTCATAATAAAACTGATGCCTTCAGCAATTTTCTCGAGGGTTGAGGCGCTAACCTGGGCGTAGTTTGGTAGATTTATCTTCAGTCCGGATATAACCATGAACATTGTCAAAAACCCGCCAGCACACAGAGTGAAAATAACCCAGGTGTCAGTGAAGGCAATGATAATACCGCCGAAGGCAGGCATCATCATTCGTGTGCTTTGCCAGATAATAGAATTCAGGGCGATGGCACTCATCATGTCATCACGCTCAATCAGAAGGGGGAACAACGCCTGCCGCGTGGGCCAGTCAAACCCGGAGACAAAAGAGATTAACCCGGCAATAAGTATTACCTGCCAGGCAGCCACTAGATTGGTTGCATCGAGCACCGCCAGGATTGCCAGAAGCAAGGCAACTGTAAATGAGGTCGTCATTAACACGATTTTCTTGTTTAGCTGATCCGCCAGTGCGCCGCCAAACAGGGTCATAGTAATAGCAGGTATGGCCGTTGCAGCACCCAGGTAACCAAGCATGAGGGCCGACCCGGTGAGCTCATATAACAGCCATCCCTGGCCCATGGTTTGCAACTGTGTGGCGCCAATTGAGGCGAATGAACCAAGCCAGTATCTGCGATACTGGGTGCGTTGGAGTGCGCTGAGGCGGCCTGAAAAATCCACGGGAATAAAACTAACAGCAAGAAGTGTAGACGTGCAATATAACAGAATTCACCCGCACCGATGCCTATGCGAGAACTGACCTTGTCATGAATAGTCACGCCTGGTGTTGAGTGATATTGTAAACCCCTGATGAAACACAATTATTAAAGGAGATACCAATGAGCTTTGAATCTGTTGTTACACCTTCCGGGCAATTTGCATACGATCGCATGCATTTTTCGCAAGCAACCAAAAGCGGGGGGTTTATGTTTCTGTCCGGTGTCATCGGAACCGGAGAGAAAGGCAAGCTGCCAGGGAGTAAGAGTGAAGAGTTTCATAACGCCTGGAAGGGGATTGGTTCAATTCTCACGGAAGTGGGTGCAGGCTATGGCGATATCGTGGAATGTACCACCTACCACGTGGACATCAATTCACACATTGGTGAATTTAGCAGTATCCGTGATGAATACATCAGTGAGCCATGGCCAGCATGGACTGCCATTGGGATTACAGAGCTGCTGGTCCCCGGGGCAAGTGTTGAAATACGAGTGACCGTTAAACTTCCGGATTAGTTTTAGCTTGCGAGCTTCTGTGTCGGTGTTACCTGGTCCTGTTTGCGCCGACCAACCAACAATCTTCGATCCGGTATGAGGGCGCCTTACCAGCCTTGGCAAGCCGTATTGCGAATTTCATGGCAACTTCTTCGGCGACGTTATTATTGAAGATGTTCTTTGCCCGTAAACAGACGGCATACCTTCGCGGGAGAAACTTTAAATAGCTTTCCGAATCGAGTCTGGGTTTGTGCCAGATTGTACTCACCCGTAAGGAC
>SMVA01323255.1_pt1 | contig 12328 bp, 11 predicted proteins | sample 2456451 | NCBI WGS metagenome assembly SMVA01 (sample SAMN11095933, study PRJNA526329) | marine sediment metagenome | biome: Marine sediment; feature: Surficial sediment; material: Deep marine sediment; isolation source: Hadal surficial sediment | place: Pacific Ocean | collected 2014-05 | depth...
AGGTTTTCCGGCGTCAGGTCATCCTCGGCAATCAAACCGTAGCCATAGCGCTCGCCAAGCGATTGCGCGCGCAGCGATTGTTCGACTTCGCCGGCTAGCGCGAAGGGCACGAAGACGCCGGGTACACCGGCCTGCAACCAATCGAGCGCGGTATTGTAACCGCATTGGCCGACGGCCACCGCGCAGCGCGTGAGCATGGCGCGATAATCCCGTCTTGCCGGTTCCACTACCACGGGCGCGCCACGCGCGGCATCGTTAAGCCGGGCGCAAACGCTGGCCGCATCACCGCCCCCGACAAGCAATCGCCAGCGCCGCGTTCCCCTTATCCGCGCGGCAAGGATAGCGGTTTCGAACAATCTGCGCCCGACCGGACCGCCTCCCGCGGTCACCAGAATTTCCCCGGCTCCATCCTGGCCAGCATTCCGGGCCGGGGCCTGCGGCGCCACGATATAGCCGGTGTAGTGGAGCATTGCTGCCAATTTTGGCGTCACCGGCCAGCTCGCCGCAAGCGACAGGATTTCGGGGTCGCAATGCACCAGAACGCCGTCATAAAACCGCGCCAGTCGCGCTTCGGTCTGTTCAACTTTCTCCGGTTTTGACGGTGGCGCCAGAATGTCGCGAATCGAGGACAGGACGAGCGGCGGGCGCGCTTTTCTTGTTGCCGCCGTCAGCGCGGTCTCGAACTCATCGTGCAAAATGCGGCGTCCAAACGGGAAAAGCTCGGTGATCAGAACGTCTGGCGGGCTCTCCTCGAAAGCGTTGAGGATCGAACGGCTTCTTTCCGCCATCTGGGAAGCGCTCACCGGATTGCCCGCGCTGTCGAGCAGCCGGGTGAAGTTGGCACCCTCGGAGCGGACTGGCGGCAACTGAACCAGATCGATGCCTGCACTATCCAGATGTGCAGCAGGCATGCCCCCGGAGATCACCCGCGCCCTGAAACCGCTGTCCCGGCACGCGCAAGCAAGGGTAAGCGCACGGCTCAAATGCCCGGTGCCAAGCAGATGCGTGACGAGGATTGTGACGCGGGTCATATGCGGTCTATTTCGATCAACCGGACAGGGGCGTTATCGAACACCAATGTGCCGTCATCGTCAGCCTCGATTAGGTACAGGCGATTGCGCTTGACCTGAAACGGCGCCGGGCCGGAAAAATCCCAGCCGGTCGCGCGCGCCAGCAGAACGCGCATGACGCATATATGGCAGACCGCGACGATTGTGCCCTCAGCCGCCGCAATCCACGGCTTGATCCGGTTCCATACCATTTTCGGGGTTTCGCCGCCCAAGGGCTGAAAATCCCAGCCCCAGTCCTCGATATGGCGATAGCCGGAATTTGCATCCGCCGCCAGATCGATGCTCAACAGGCCTTGCCACCGCCCCCAGTCCATCTCGATCAGTTCCGGCACGATGCGCGGCGAGCGTCCGCTGACCAGCCGCGCCGTCTCGACCGCCCGGCAAAGCGGGCTGGAGAACAATGCTGCTTCCGCCATATCGTCCGGAAGCCGCAGCCGGGCAAGATGTTGGCGGGCCTGCGCGTCCAGCGGCTCATCGACCTGACCCTGGATCCGGCCGGCGCGGTTCCACGCCGTAGGGCCGTGGCGAAGCAGCGCGATGCGGGCGCGGGTCAGCGGCCTTGCCTCCCCATCAGCGGTTCCAGCCCGGCTTTCAGGCTGGCGCGCGCGCCATCCAGCAAATGCTCCGCCGCGATCTGCGCCCGCGCCTTGCGCCCGGCCGCAAGCCGGGCCCTATCGTCGGTCATCAGCCTCTCTATGGTTCTGGCAAATGCCGGTGGATCGTCCGCTGCGACAAGCCAGCCGCCATCTCGCACAACATCGCGAACGCCCGGCCGGTCTTCCGCCAGAACCGGGCATCCTTGTGCCTGCGCCTCAAGATAGACCATACCATAGGCCTCGCCGATCCCGGGCCACAGGAGCATGTCGGCGCTGGCAAAGCGTTCCGCCATCTGCTCCGGCGCCAGCGCCCCCAGAAATGTGACCCGGTCACCGAATGCCGAGAACAGCTGTTCGACCTCCGCCCGTTTGGGTCCCTCGCCGATGATCGTGAGGGTCCAGCCATCGGATCGCACAAGGGCGAGCGCGCCGGCCAGCGCCCGGTAACTGGCCAGCTTGTCGCCGTCGCGAAACATTGCGCAGGCAAGAAACCGGATCGGACCACGTTCCGCGCGGCGGTGCGCGGCAACCTCCAGGGCTTCCCGGTTCAGGAACGGCCTGAGCCGGATCAGGTTCTGATGCGGTTGGCGATCGCGCTCCAGCGCTTCCCGGTCGCGTTCGGTCATATAAAAGATCATATCGGCGGCATCGCACGCCGCTTCCGCGGCCGCTGCGAACCTTGCATAAGGCCCGGCCAGGCGCTTGGCCGCGCGTGTCGCTTCGACCAGCACATAGGGGATAGCCCAATGACGCGACAAGGCCGGCCCGAGGAGATCGGGCGCCTTGTAGTAGGAGTGATAGGTCAGCCACAGCGCCGGCGGGTCCTCTTTGACAAGCCGCTCTTTTTCGAGGCCCGCGGCATGAATTATTTCATCCTGTTTTACCTCCTCGCCCGTGCCGTCGCGGGTGCGCAATTTGCTTATCAGCCGCACCGCGCCAAGCCCGACGCCGCCCAATGCCGCGACCAGGGCGCGCGCCATGGTCCGGTCGCCCGACGGCACGGGATCGGTCGGCGGCTTCATCGGAGCGTAAAACGCGATGCCGGCCATTGCGGTCCCGTTTCTAGGCAAGCGCCGCGCGCAATCGCGTGGCAAGTTGGTCGATGCCCCGATCCATGCCGAAATCGGCGACCAGCCTGGCGCGGGCTGCCCTTGCCATCGCGGCACGTCCCTCGGGATTGCCGATGATTCTGGCCAGCGCCTGGGATAATTTCCCCGCATCCGGTTCGACCAGGACGCCATGCTTGCCGTTTTCGATAAATTCAGGGATTGCCGAAACATTCGTTGCGATAATCGGCAGATCCTGACTGGCGGCCTCCATGAGGACATTCGGCAGGCCGTCGCGGTCGCCGTCCCTGGCGATCCGGCTCGGCAACACGAATATATCGGCCGCGCGCAAGGCTGCGATCACCTCGCTCTGGTCGCAGGCGCCACGCCATTCGATGCGGTCGGCAATCTCCAGTTTCCGCGCCTGCGCGCTCAGCGACGATAACAATTCGCCATCACCAATGTGCGTCAATCGCCAGTCCAGCGAGGATGGCAGCGCCGCCAGCGCGGCAAGCAGAAGGTCATAGCCCTTTTTTTCCACCAGCCGCCCGACGGAGACAAGATTTACGGTTTCGCTGGCGCCATCGCGCCCGGGGCGAAGCGGCGGCGGTTCGGGAAAGCGGGCAAGATCGAGGCCGTGATAGACAAGGTCCAGCCGCGAGGGATCGGGGGACAATCCGCGCAAATGCGCCGCACCGAGCGCCGTGCAGGTCATGGCGAATTCAGCATCGGCCAGTTTCTCGCGTTTCTCCCATTCCGGCGATGTCCAGATGTCCTTGGCATGGGCGGAAAAGCCCCAGTTGATGCCGCGCAAAAGGCTCCCATAGCGCGTCACCGAAGACGGGGTGTGCAGGAAGTGGGCGTACAGAAATTTCAGCTCAGAGGACGCTTCGCGCGCCAGCACCATGGCCTGACCGAAGCGGCGAATGCGGTTCGGCGTGGGGTCTCGCAAGAGGTCCCGCAGCCACGCCTTCATCGCCTTGCCGAAACCAGGCAGGCGAATTGCGTGCGCCAGGGCCTTCAGCACGCGCAATGGCTCCTGGTAGAGGTATTCGGGCAGGTAATTGACCTTCGCGCGCAACGCATCATGAAGGGCATGGCGCTTTTTGTCGGTCGGTCGGCGCAGCGACCACACTTCAAAGCCAATGCCGCGTTGCTCCAGCGCCACGAGTTCCTGGGCGATGAAGGTTTCGGAAAGGCGCGGCCACCCCTTCAGGACGATTCCAAGCTTTGTGGGCAAGGATAATCCCTCGTTCATCGGCTCGCATTCACATTGAGAATGGGTGTCGCCAAAGCGATGATTTTTTCCAGCCCATCCAACAATCCGGGGCGGGCGCGGCCCGATGGCAGGGGCTGGTGAACGAGGGCGCGGATCGCCTCCGCCATCACTTCAGGTCCGGCGCCGTCGCGTTGGCGGTCGAGCATTCTGACCAGCCCCAGACCCTCTGCGGCGGAGGCCCGGATATATTGTTCCATGCGCGGCGTTCGGCGCGGGGCGATGACCGCCCGGCAGTCAAAGGACAGGATTTCGCAGAACGTATTGTAGCCGCCCATCGCGACCACGCCTTGCGCGTCCCGCATCAAGGCTTCGATGCGCGAATCGAAACCGACTGCCGAGACACGCGGCTCCAATGCGCTAACACGGCGATCGAATTCCAGGCGTCTTTCGCCGTTCAAAAACGGGCCGTAAACAATGAACGCTGAAGGTTGCAGTGCCGGATCGGTCTCATAGGCTTTCAGCGTCCATTCCACCAGGGCCTCGCCGTCGCCGCCGCCACCGGGCGTTACAAGAACATAAGGCTGGTCCGGCTGTGTTCCCGGCGTCTCATCGGGTACGGCGCGGCGCAGATACCCTGTATAATGCACCCGCCGCTTGAAATCGGCCGAAATATCAAGGCCCTGAAATGGGTCGTAAACGCTCTCGTCTCCGTAGATCCATATCTGGTCATAAAACTTTTCGGCCGCTTCCAACGCCCCCTTGCGCTCCCATTCCGCTGCCAGCGCATCGGGCGCGTCCAGAATATCACGGATGCCGAGCACCAATTTGGCATGACCGACGTCTTTCATGTTCTCAAGCGTCTTTATCAACTCGCCGCGAAATCCGGTTGGTTCCTTGTCGACGATGATCAGGTCCGGATCGAAATCCGACGCGGCGGCCGCGATAACACTGGCGCGAAGGGTGGTCGTCTGTTCGATGCCCAGGCTCAGGGATTCAGATACATATTGGCCTTCCGGTGTTTTCACGACGCCCGGCATGCGGATGTGGTCGACGCCGGGCGGAAAGGTGAAGCGCCCGGCAACCGGCGACCCGGTCAGGATCAGCGCCGACAATCCGTCAAAGGATGATGCGAGCGCCTCCGCGATGGCACGCGAGCGCCGCAGATGGCCCAATCCGAAAGTGTCGTGGCTATAGAGAAGTACACGCGGGGGGCGGCGGCTCCGCTGGTTTCCGTCACGCATGAATTGATCCCGCACTCGCCACCGCTGCCGCGCATCGTCTTGTTATTTGCCGATGCCCTATTGACCAATAGAGGCCGATGGGCCGTTTGTGAATACCTGCGACCGGTGGCGTTTTTCACACCAATGCCAGGTGCCGGTTGCCATCAGCCGGCGCCAGGAATGCAGCGGGTCCGGGACAAACCTTACATTTGCGGATGCGGTCAATTCTGCTTCATTACGATTCACTGGGCTATACACTGGAGTTTTGATGAGCAGCGTGAAAACCGAAACCGAGAAAATCGCCGCGTCGGGACGCACGCCGCAAGAGCATGCCGAGATTGCCCGCGCACTGGAATCTGACCCCAAGGGGGAGCGGTCGGTCACGCTTGATTTCGAAAATGGCAGTTTTGACGGCTGGAGTATGCGGCGCCTTCCGCGGCCCCGATCGGCTATCATTCAGAACGAAATCGTTCGCATCGGCACCCGGGCATGCCGTTTTGAAATCGACAAGGGCGACTATGTTTCGCAAGGCGCCCGGGCCGAATTGCGCGACTGGTATAACGCGCCGCTGGAAGCGGAAACCTGGTATGGTTTTTCCACGTATCTGCCGATGAGTTTCGCCCCGCCGAAGGGCGTCGGCGTCGTTCTGGCGCAATGGCATGATCAGGCCGAACTGGGCGATCCTTCCGGCAAGCCGCCGCTCGCGATTCGCTATCTTGACGGCGCGCTTCGCTTCACCGGAGCTTTTTCGAAAATTGCTTCGCCTGATCCCGATCAGCTTCACCTTTTTCACGAAATCCCCGAGATTGCGCACGATGTCTGGTTTGACTTCGTATTTCGCATCCATTGGTCGAAAAAGGAAAATTCCCGCGTCGAGGCTATTCTGGACGGAAATTCCCTGTTCCGCTTTGAAGGTCCGCTCGGCTATCGCAACCAGATCAAAGGGCCGTATTTCAAGCTTGGCGTCTATGCCAGCGGCGAGATCGATGCCCCGCTTGTCGTCTACCATGACAATTACAGCCGCGGCGCCAGCTATGAAGACGTCGATCCCAGTGTTTCGCATGACGGATCGGGCGACCAATCATGACGCCGGCAAATCCTGAGAGATCCCTTGCAATCTTATCCCTGTCGGGCGCGCATGGGGAACCCGGACCGCGTCCCGGCGCTTTTGCGACGATCCGGCATTTAACCGTGTCGGATAGCGACGCCCTTGCCCCGCCGGTGGCGCGCCTTGCCGCCGCAGAACTTGCGCAAGAGGCCGGTTGCGGCTGGATGATCGCGCTGCAGGCCGGCGAAGCCCTGGCGATTGACGCATTTGAGCTTGTCGCGCCCGCTCTTGGCCTGTTCGACGCCATATTCGGCGCAGCACATGTGCTTGGCAGCCAGGCGGCCGTCTCACCGCTGAGCCGGCTCGCTTTTGACAGCGCCGACCGGCTGCCCCATGCCCTGTTGAACTGGTGGCTGCCCGACAGCCATCTCGTGCGGACCGAAGTGGCGGCTCGGACCCTCAACGATGTCGCCGCCCGTGGCGCGAACAATTGGGCGATCGACTATCTGTTTGATATCTGGGCCAATGCGCGCTGCCTGAAATCCGCCCAGCCCTTGTTGATTCTGGATAACGCGCCCGCGCCGCGCAGCGGTTGCGAAAGGCAGGACATTATCCAGCGATTGGCGGAAGTGCCGGTGTTCCTGCCGATTGTCTATGGCGATAAAGTCTATGCGCTGCCCTATACCGGGCAAAATGCCGGCATTGAGCGGGAGCAGACGCGCGGCTTGTTTTTTGAGGCGATGGAACTTGAAGAACTGCGCAAGCGGGTCAAACCGGGCGCCAGAATTGTCGATGTTGGCGCCAATACCGGCAATCACACGATCTTTTTTGCCGGCCCCATGAAAGCTGCGATGGTCACGCCGCTGGAACCGCTGCCGAGCGCCGGCGCGGCGTTGCGCCGGGCGGTTGAAAAAAATGGTCTCGACAATGTCGATCTGTCGCAGCTGGGCATTGGCGTTGCCGAACATGCCGGCCGCGCGCGGGCGGTTTCTTCGGAACGCGGCGGGCTTGGCGCAACACGTCTGGCGCCCGACCCGTCCGGCGACATTGTCATCGACACGCTCGATGCCCTGATATCTGAGCCGGTCGACGTTCTGAAAATCGACGTTGAGGGCATGGAGTTGAGCGTTCTGGCCGGCGCGCAGCGTGTGATCGAGCGCTCCAGGCCCTTGATCTATATCGAAATTGCCAATGAAAATACGCTGGCATTCAACGCCTGGCTTAGCCGAGCCGGATATCAGGTCGAGCGCATCTTCACCGACAAGAAACACGCCAATTATCTGATCGCACCGCGCAACGCGCAAGACCGGATATCCTCTTGAATGGCAACGCTGAGCGACCTCATAGGGGAACTGGACCAATGGTCGGATGCGGGCCTTGAAGCAACCCTTTGGTGGCGCAATGACGATGCGGGGACAGAGGGCCCGCAACTGGACAGGTTGCTGGAAATTGCAACGGCGGCCGGTGCAATCGTGCATCTCGCGGTGATACCGGAACACCTGACCGAGGCCGCGCGATCGACCATGTTGGCAGCCAATTGCGCCCGGTTGCTTGAGCACGGATTTTCGCACATTGATTATGCGCCGCCGGGGGAAGGATCGTGGGAACTTGGGAGCCATCGGCCGGTTTCGGTCATCCTTGGCGAACTGGCCGAGGGCAAGGCGCGTCTGGAAGATGCATTTGGCGACCGGTTTATTCCGGTCGTCACGCCACCCTGGGGCCGGATAGCGCCGGAAATTGCCAAACGCCTGCCTGACATCGGCGTGCATTGCGTATCGCTGACAACGCCGCGCGCCGCCAAATACCGGGCGCCGAACCTGCTCGAAATATCGACCTGTTGCGACCCGATCAACTGGCGCGGCGGGGCGCATTTCGCCGGTTCGGAGAAAGCCATCCGGCATTTCATCGAGCATTTGAAGCAGCGCCGCCGATGCCACTTGTCCGGAACCGGTGATGGCGAGGAACCGTCCGGACTTTTGACCCACCATCTCGACCATGATGGAGAAATCTGGGATTTTGTCGAAACGCTGGTGAGCGCGCTGTCCGGCCACAAGGCGGCGCGGTGGGTTGCCTTGAGTGAATTTTTAGAGGTTTGACGCCATGTCGCTGACCATACGCCATGCCTTCGACGATGAGCGCGCCGCGGTAGCGGAGTTTTTCCACACCCTGATGAACCCCAATGTCCCGCTTGGGCTGTGGAACGATCTGCTCGACCAGCGCTGGACCACGTCACCGGCTCCCTGCGCCGTAATTGCCGAGGAAAAAGGCCGGATCGTCGGCGCGCTTGCAACGGTTCATGCCGACCGGGAAATCGATGGCCGCGCCGTCAGGACGAGCAATCTGTCGGGCATGTATATCGAAAAGTCCCATCGTGGCGTCGGCCTTGGCCGGGCCATGGCCGTCGAGGCGCTGGCCCGGCCCGGCGTCGAGTTCACTGCCTATTCAACCAACCGGGCATCGTCCGCCGCTGTGATGAGCGCTGGAATGACGGCGCTGGATCGGCATCGCCATGTCTGGTTTCCCGGCAAGGACGGCCGTGCCGGATCGTCGGGAAAAATGGCGATTGAGGTTTTCCGTGATCGGGACGAGGTCACCGCTTTGCTGGACGGGCCTTTGCGGAAAATCCTTGGAGATCATGAGGGAATGAACATCCACCCCGTCGCCTTTCAGGCTCCCGGTGGCAAGGTCTGCCTGGTGGTGTTCATGATCAAGGTGAAGGGCGAGGATGTCACCTATTATGACGCGCTTTATATCTCGGACCTGTCGCTCTTTGCGAAATATGCGCGGGAATTGGCAACGGCTCTCTTGCCGGCGGGCGATGCGCTGATGTCGATAGACAGCCGCTTCATGGACGGGCTCGATGCCGAGCCGGATGCGACATGGGAAATACGGATACCGCGCGCCGGCCTGCTGACCGGCCTTGCCCCTTGCAAAGCCGATATCCTTTATTCGGAAATTCCGCTTTTCGATCTGAAACTGGACTGACCGTTTTCTATGCCGTTCTGCGCAAGGCCAGCGCCCAGCTGCTGTGCTGGTGCTTGTATTCCCGGTAGCCGGGATGCGGCGGCTCCCACCAGGAAAGCTCCTCGATTTCCACAACCTTGAAGCCAGAGCGCGTGGCCAGCTCGCGCGCCGCGGTTTCGGTGTAGAAGCGAAAGAACCATTTGTCCCGGAACCAATAGGATCCGTCCTCGTTTTTGCGCATTCGTTTGTCTTGCAAGACCGAATCGCGCTCCGTAAACACGGTGACGACCGCCGTGCCGCTGGTCGAGGTTATGCGCCTGATTTCGCGCATCGCTTTATCGGCATCGGGCAGATGGCCCAACAGGTCGCAGCAGAAAACGTTCTCAAATACGCCGTCGGAAAAGGGCGTGTGGAAGGCATCGGCCTTCATTGTGACGACATTGGCGAGATTTTGTGCGCGTCTTCGCGCCTCGCAGATATCCAGTGCGCGCTCTGAGGAATCCGCCGCGATAACGGGTCCGAGCTCGGCAAGAGCCTGAACGTTCTTGCCATCGCCACAGGGCAGGTCGAGGATTGCAGCGTTCGCCAAAAAGAAACGCCGGGCAAAGTCGACAACGGGAACGACTTCCTCTGGCCACAGCCGCTCGCTATCATCGCTCGGATAGGAAGCGTCCCATGCCTGCTCAAGCGCTTTGCTGTTGCTCATCGCAATGACTCGTCAGTGAACCCAAGGTCCGGATTCCAGGATTTTCTAACGCTGGGCGTTTCCGGACGCGCGTTTTTGTTGATTCGCCCGATGATATGGTGTTCTGCAACGAAAAAGTCACGAAAGATGCCAGGATTATCCGCAGAAACCGGTGCCGGTTGAAAGTGAAAGCAGCCGCCGCCGGCGGGCCGAGGGGGCTGTATATTCTAATCTTGGAACAACAGGTAGGCCTCCTCGCGCTGGTCCTCAAGCTGACGATTGGCTAGCTTGTTGGCTGGCGTGGCGGGGAGGCTGCGCCAGACGGCGCTACGCTCGACCAAGGCGGCTTCGAAACGCCAGCGGTGCAGGAAATGCTCTCCCATCATGGCCCGAAGGGCGGCGCGCTGATCGGGCGAAAAGGAGGAATCCAGCAGCCGGTTCAGCTTGCTTCGCGTTACGGTCAAAGGCTCGATCATTGCAAAGGCGCGGGTCGTCTTTTCCGATGCGGGCTGGGGTGGGTCTAGCGCCCGAAGAGCCTCTTGCAGCACGGCCCAGCTCTCAAAGCGGCGGTCTTTCAAGGCCGACAAGGAATTTGTGGCAACACCTTCGGCGGCGAGCTTGTCCATGACCGGCACAGAGAGAACATAGGCGTGATCCTGAAAAACTCGCTGATTGAATACGTTCTGCAAAAAAAACAAGGCAACGAAGCAGATTGTGCCGGCGATGATCGGTGTCGTGACCCAGCCCGAAGCGATGCTGCCAAGGACACGCCAGCGAATGCCGCGGCCGCCCTTTAAGAGGCCGATGCCGATAACCGCCCCGACCACCGCTTGCGAGCTGGAGACCGGCACCAGGGGAATGGTCGGCAGGCCATTGGAGGCGAGGAGGTGCTCCAGGTTCTGGGAGGAGAAGAGCAGCAGCACGATGGAATGCGCCACGACAACCACCCAGGCGGCCAGTGGAGAAAGGGGAAACAAGCCGGATCCGACGGTCATCATCACCTTTTTGGAATAGGTGAAGACGCCAACCCCGATCGCCAGTGCGCCCAGCAGAAATAGTTGCTGGATCGCGGTAAAGCGGAACAGCTCGCCGCCACCGAAGGCCGTAAAGGGGTTGGACGGCACGAAGACGCCCATCACGTTGGCAATATTGTTGGCGCCCAGGGAATAAGCGCCAAACGCGCCAGCCAGAATGAGGCCGCCCCGCGTATAGGCGTCGAGGCGAAAGATGTGGAGTTTTGTCGAGTTGACCAGCTTACTGACGATCTTGAATAGCAGAACCGCGAAAAAGGCCGCCAGCAGGGGGCAAGCGACCCAAGTGGCGAGAATCTTCACGAGCGATCCAATATCGGTCGGCGAGCCGGTAAAGAAGTTCCAACCGATAATCGCGCCGACAATGGCTTGGCTGGTCGAGACCGGCACGCCCAGTCTGGTCATCCAGTAAACGGTCAGGGCCGCGGAAAAGGCGGCCATACCAGCGCCAGAAACAGTGTTGACTGCCCCCAGCTTGCCAAGTGTATGGGCCGCGCCGGCGCCCGAAATCACGGCACCGAGGATGACGAAGATACTGCAGACGGCGGCGGCCACCCAGAACTTCACCATGTGAGTTCCGACCGCGGTGCCAAAGACGTTCGCCGCGTCGTTGGCGCCAAGCGACCAGCCGAGGAACAGGCCGCCGGTCAGAAATATCAGTATCGAAACTTCCACCGGACTCTTCCCTCGCGAAGCCGTTGCCTCAGATGGTGCGCTTGATGGCGTAGATCGTCAGCTTATCTGCCACGGCTTCGGCCATATCGGAGATCCAGACGATACGCTCGGCGAAAAAGCGCAGATGGATCTTGTTGGCCAAGGGGAGGTCCATCGCGAATATCTCCCGGCGGATCTTGGTGACCAGGACATCGGCGTCCTTTTCGTAAAAATGGACCTTGTGCAGGTGGTCGTTGATGGTCTGGACGTCGCGAAAAAAGGCGCGTGCCGCCAATACCAGGGCCTCGACCGAGGCACAGGTAACCTTGGCCAATTCTCCGTAATTTTGCCGCAACTCATCGGGAAATTCGGGCGATTCGGTTGAGAAGTAGAACAGGACACCCTTGAAGGAGTCGATAATCCCGTCGAGGGCTTCCAAGAGGGTGAGCACGTCGCCGCGCGCATCCGGAATCAGGGTCTCGTTGTACATTTGCAACTCGACGGCAAGGCCCAGCTTGTCCCCGCGAGACTCCAAGGCAACCATCTGATCGAGCCGCTGATTGAAGCGCGTGCCGATGCCTTCGCTCAAATAGCTATCTATGGCCTGATCGAAGGTCATGGCCGATTGAGAGACCAGGTCGAGGATCTCATCGACTTTGAGTTCCAACTGTTTGGTTCGCTTGAAGAGCTGAACAGCCATGGCATTTCCAGGTTCTTGATTTTCGAGGATACGTTCTAGCCGGTAAGCTAGCTAGTCCGTTTGAAATATCATACTTTTGTTGTGGTCGACAAAGG
>SMVA01400918.1_pt1 | contig 12327 bp, 15 predicted proteins | sample 2456451 | NCBI WGS metagenome assembly SMVA01 (sample SAMN11095933, study PRJNA526329) | marine sediment metagenome | biome: Marine sediment; feature: Surficial sediment; material: Deep marine sediment; isolation source: Hadal surficial sediment | place: Pacific Ocean | collected 2014-05 | depth...
GTTCGATGCACCGAGCATGTGGGATGGCGATTTTCGAGTGCGAAAAAGTCGTCAATTTACGGTCTTATTACCGTGAAACTGGTGGCGCAAGAGGACCGCTAGGCCATGTCTGATCTGTCGTCGCGACCCAATCGGGGGATCGCTCGGGTACTGCGCGAGCGCCGCACCGTTCACGACTTTACCACCGTCGAGCCGCCGCTGGATATCATCGCCGAGGCCGTCGACCTCGCGCGCTGGGCGCCGAATCACTATCGGACCGAGCCGTGGCACTTTTACTTGCTTGATCGCCACACCGGGGCCCGAGTAGTCGAGCTGAATGCGGACATCGTGCGCCAGACTAAGGGCGACAAGGTCGCTGCAATAAAGCACAAACGGTGGTCGGCCATGCCTGGTTGGATGGTTGTAAGCTGCGCTCGTAGCGATGACGAAATCCGCGCACGCGAAGATTATGCGGCGTGCTGCTGTGCCGTGCACAACATGGCGCTATACCTTTGGGACCAAGGTATCGGCATGAAGTGGACCACCGGTGCGGTCACACGCGACCGTCGATTTTTCAAGATTATCGGCATGGATCACGCAAAGGTCTACGTCGTTGGCATGTTTTGGTACGGCTATCCGGCGACCATACCCACGCAACATCGTAAGCCGGTCGGGGAGATCCTATCTCACGTCGTATCGGAATCGTCGGAGGGCTGACGGTTGGTGTTCCAACAGCGTTTCGACGTTTCGACCAAGGGCCGCGGGACCTATGAGATTACCGCTACGGTAGTGTCGTTGATATCAAGCTCAAAGATCGGCGTCGGTTTGTGTAATGTCTTTGTCCAACATACCAGCGCGTCACTCATCGTGTGCGAGAATGCGGACCCGGATGTGCGGCGCGACCTCGAAACTTTCATGTGCGATCTCGTGCCCGACGGCGACCGTCGGTTCGTTCACCGCCAGGAGGGTCCGGACGATATGCCAGCGCATATTCGATCCGTGCTTACCCAAACGAGTATCACCATACCCGTTAGTGGCGGTCGCTGCGGACTCGGGATATGGCAGGGTATATACCTGTGGGAGCATCGAACGTCACCGTATCGGCGCCAACTGCTAGTAACGGTCTGCGGTGCCGATTGAACCACCAATGGCTCGATGGTTTTGTCACGAACAGCGCCTAGACATGCGGGTTAGTTACGGATCGGTCACGTCGTCGAGCGTTTCATCTGCGCCGCACGTGCGCTTAGTGCGTTGCGGTTTGCCGCATCGATTTCGCTGTCCCAGTGTGGATCCGACTCGTCCCACCCGGCGATATTGCGTTCAATCAGATGCACCAGCGCAGCGATATGTTTCTCATCGTCATTCAGTGCCGGAATATAACGCAGGCTGTCGCCGCCCGCCGCGCTAAACACCTTCGCGTAGCGGATCGCGATCTCTTCGAGCGTTTCTAGACAATCGGCGGAAAATCCAGGGCACAAAACGTCGATCCGTTTTACGCCCGCAGCAGCGAGCTGGCGCAGCCTCGTTTCGGTATAAGGGCCAAGCCATTGTTGCCAGCCAAAGCGAGACTGAAAGCTTAAATCCCAGCGCTCGTCATCCAGTTCGAGTCGCTCGGCCAGCAGCCGCGCTGTCGTATGGCAATGGCAGTGATATGGATCGCCGGCCAGCAGGCTATTTTGGGGTGTGCCGTGAAACGATAGCAACAGGTGGTCCGCGCGTTTATTGGCCATCCAGTAGTTTGTAACCGATGCGGCCAACGCCTCGATATAGTTTTTGTCGGCGTGGTAATCGCCGATAAAACGCAGTGCCGGGACCCACCGCCAGCGTAATAATTCGTCGTTGACGGCGTCCATTAGTGATGCGGTGGTGGCCGCCGCGTATTGAGGATAAAGCGGCAGAATCAGAATTTTACGGGCGTTCAGTTCGCGTAATCGACGCAGGCCGGCGGCGATCGACGGCGAACCGTAACGCATTCCCACGACAACTTCGATTCGTCCAGGCAGCCGCGCTTCCATCGCCGTTGCGATCGCGGCGCCCTGGCGTTTGGTAATGGCCATCAGGGGCGAACCGTCGCCGCCCCAAATTGCTGCGTAAGCCGCCGCCGATCGGCGCGGCCGAATTCGCAGCACGATGCCGTGGAGGATCGGCAGCCACAATAGCCGGGGCAATTCTACCACTCGCGGATCGGACAAAAATTCGGCGAGGTAGCGTCGCACCGCTGTCGGCGTCGGCGCGTTCGGCGTACCCACGTTGCAGATCAAGATGCCAATTTTCGTTGGTTTGCCGTGTTCGAAATCGACCTCACCCGTATAGCGACTCATCGGGTTAGTATAATCTTAGAATCCGCGGTTCGAGCACCACCGAGGAGGAATATTTTCCCATGACCAAAAAAGTTATAGTTCACCAACGACGCCAAATGCTTCGGGGTCGTTTCATCAGCCACAGCGGATCCCAGGATAGTCCGTATGCCGGTTTATGGAGCTGGCACCAATGCTGATTAAATCCGCAGCACAATGTCGAACCTTTATTGCCAACGACGGCTGCGAGATCCGCGAACTTTTACATCCCGCAAACGATGCTGTCGACATGGGGTTTTCGCTGGCGGTCGCCGCCGTGGCACCCGGCGCGCAGTCGTATCGTCATCGGCTGTGTAATACCGAGGTCTATTACATTCTCGCCGGAGCGGGGGTCATGCACATTGGTGATGACGAGCGGCCTGTCAGTGTTGGAGACGCGGTTCTGATACCGCCTAACCAGGTCCAATGGATCAGCAATCCACACGCCGAAATCCTCAGGTTTGTCGCAATCGTTTCGCCGCCGTGGCGCAGCCAAGATGACGAACGGTTGGAACCGACGGCGGGTTAATTTCGATAGCGCAAAACAATTGCCGCGGGGCGACGCAAGGCGTTGTAAACGGCGATTGAGCCGATCAGCGAGACCCCGCCAATGCCCGCAACGATGCCCGCGACTAAGACCCACGGATTGAATGCATAGTCAATTTCGAGGACCCTCGTTGCGACGATCCATCCGGCGAACAATGCGACGCTTCCGGCGACGGCTCCAGAGATAAAGCCGATGGTAAGAAATTCCACGGCCATGATTCGCATCGTTAACCGCCGGCTGGCACCGAGGGTCTTGAGTAAGGCGCTTTCGAAAACCCGTTCGTCCTGCGTCGCCTGTATCGCGGCAACGAGAACGAGCACGCCGGCGAGAAGTGTAAAGATGAACACGAACTCGATTGTCGCGGCCGAGCGGTCCATGATCGCCCGGATGTGATCGAGTAGCGCGGCGACGTCGATGACGGTGACGTTGGGAAAGGTCTTGACCAGGTCGCGCAGCATCGAACGGTTTGCGGCCTCTAATCGGAAGCTCGTAATAAAGGTTGCCGGGTAGCCCTCGAGCAACGCCTTAGGCGCCTCAACAAAAAAATTAACCTGCATCGAGTCCCACTGCACCGCGCGCAGATTGGCAACAATCCCGCTTACCTCGCGGTCCGCGACGCGGTAGGTGAGGGCATCGCCGAGCCTGATCCCGAGCGTCTCAGCGATCCCTTCCTCGACCGAAAATTGTGCGACGTCACCGGTGCCGTCCCACCACTTGCCAGCCACGATCCTATTGTGGGATTTGAGTTGGTCCGACCACGATAGATTAAATTCGCGATCGACGAGTCGCCGCGCACGGGGATCGGCATAGGTGTTGGACGATAGTGCGGTGCCGTTAATCGACGTCAAACGGCCGCGGACCATCGGGAAAAATGTCGGGCGGGGGAGCGCGTGCTGCTCAAAAAAACGGCTTAGTGCGGCGACGTCTGCAGGCTGGATATTAATCAAAAATTGGTTCGGCGCATCCGGTGGAAGGCTCGTGATCCAGCTATCAAGTAAATCGTTGCGGACAATACCCAGGACAAGTAGGGCCATCAGACCGAGCCCCAAAGCAGCGATTTGTACAACTGTGAGCAGGCCACGGCGCGCAATGTTTGCGACGCCAAACCGCCAGAGCAGTCCCGGGCGTCCGTGCATCTGGGCGATCAATCGGGTGGTTGCCAATGCGCTTAGAACCAGCAAGCTCAAGCACACGCAGAGTCCGAGGAGCGACCATAATGTGAGTGTCCAATCGCCACCACGCCACGGTGCCACGAACACGCTTGCGGTTAGCGCGTAGATGACGACTGTCGATCGACTGATTGGTTTGGCGTCTGCGTCGCCACGCAGGACGCGCAATGGTGGCACGTTGCGTAAATTCATCAGCGGCGGGAGCGCAAATCCGGTCAAGGCGACCAAAGCCATTAGTGCGGCACGTATCGCGGTTGTCGTCGAGGGAGGGGGTAAATCCGATTGCGTCCAACCGGACATCGAGGTGGCGATGATTTCCTGACATATTGCACCGATCACCAGGCCAATCGAAGCCGTTGCAATGCCGAGCAATAAGATTTCAACCAAGAAATAGAACAGCACATATTGCCGAGTGGCCCCCAAGGTGCGCAGCAGCGCGACCGTATCTTTGTGTTGGGCACCGAAGCTACGGGCCGCGAGTGCGATCGCGATGCCGGCGAGAATTATTGTGGTAAACGAGGCGAGTCCGAGATAGTGCGTGGCACGCGCTAAGGCGGTGCGGATCTCGGGACGCGCGTTTGCCGGAGACAACACGCGGTCTCCGAGCCGCGGTTCAAGGCCATCGCGGAACTGCTCGATCGATGCTTGCTCGCCGGCGATCAGCAGCGTGTAACGTACGCGGCTGCCCGGTGCGATTAGGCCGGTATCGTCGATATCCGCATGGTTGAGCATAACCCTTGGCGCGATATTAAATAGATCGCCACCGCGGTCCGGTTCAAACACCAGAACCTGCGTGATCTCGAACTCCGCTGCTCCAATGCCGATGCGGTCCCCCGTGGCGGCGCCAATGAGGGCAAGCAATCGATTTTCGACCCACACTGTCCCGCGCTCCGGGATCCCGACGCTCCGGTGGGGTTTAGCGAACGGCTGCGCGGCCAAAAGAACTTCGCCACGTAGCGGATACCCCGCTTCGATGGCTTTCAGCTCGGTCAACTGGAGGGTATCGCCGAAGGTAATCACGCTGCGCATCGATAGCATCGGCGTAGATTTCAAGGCCAAGCCAGCGGCCCGTTGGCGGTAAACACTCGGCAGTGGGTCATTGGAGATTACCGCTAAATCCGCGGCGAGGAGCGCACTCGACTGGCGTGCGAGCGCGCTCCGAACCCGATCAGTAAACATATCGACTGCGGTTACGCTCGCAACCGCGATCACGATCGCGGCACCAATCACCATAAAATGGCGGTCCGCGATATCGCGACGAAAGGCGCGTAGTGGCGGTACCAAGCGTGTTTTGAACCGGTTGAGTTGACCCAACACCACTACTCCTTATGCAAGCGCCCGTCCTCGAGCCGGACGCGGCGGTTACATCTGGCCGCTAAGCCCTCGTGGTGCGTCACCAATACCAGAGTTGTTGCATGTTTTTCGTTGAGTTCAAACAGCAAATCGGCAACTGTCGCAGCGGTTTTTGCGTCTAAATTACCGGTTGGTTCATCGGCGAAAAGGATCTGCGGGCGGGAGCAATAAGCACGGGCAAGGGCCACGCGTTGTTGTTCGCCGCCCGATAGCTGGCGCGGGAAATGTCGTAGACGCGCTGCCAGGCCAACCTGGGCCAACGCAACGGCAGCATGGTGATTGGCTTCCATATCGAACCGTAACTCCAGCGGCAGCGCAACGTTTTCGAGTGCGGTTAAATTGGGTAACAGGTGAAATTGTTGAAAAACGAACCCGATGTATCGGTTACGCAAGTGAGCGCGTTCGTCCTCGTTAGCGGCGGTGAGATTAATTCCGTGGATTTTGATGGTACCGCTCGTCGGCAGATCCAGTCCGGCCAGGAGCGCGAGCAAGGTGGATTTGCCGGTTCCCGATACACCCACAATAGCGATAGATTCCGATTGCTCGGCGGTAAAATTGATATCATCTAAGACCCTTAATGGCCCGTCGGGCGTGGCATAGACTTTTGAGATGTTTTCTACTACTAAAGCGGCGCTTCGAGAGTGTGTTTCCATCGGGGTATTATCCTAGATTCCTTCGTTGACCGGCCATGATTTATGCTTAGGTGGTTCAAAATAACTGCTGGTAACCTGTTTAGCGTTCGTCTATGGGATGCCCCTGTTTATCTGCCTTGGGCCTACTCATTCGATTGCACGTTTTGCCGGCTCATTGGCCTACCGGACGTAGGCAAGGGGCGTGAGCAGGAGCGCAAGCTTTGCTTACCGGTGAGGGCCTTCACCACAACGGTTGGGTATTGCGCCTGCAAAACCACCGTGCTGTGCGTCCTCTACCAAACGATGCGCGGCTTTCTAGGCGGCGCAACTGCACCTCAAAAATCGGGAGGACAGCCGATTAACACGGCGCAATGCCGCTCTACAGGGCGGTGGCACACGGAAGTACCGCAGATAAAACGCACTCTCAAACGAGTCCAACTGAGAATTGTAGGATTATGTCTGATCCCCTGCATCAGCGGATTGGCGGTCGCTTCGGAGAACGTTATTCTGGTGCTTGGCGACAGTTTGAGCGCAGGTTACGGCATCGACATCGAGCAATCGTGGACTGTGTTGCTACAATCTCGGCTGGCCGCAGCTGGTTATGCCTATCGCGTCGAAAATGCGAGCATTAGCGGTGACACGACCAGCGGTGGCGCAGCACGCTTGCCGCAGTTGTTGCGGCGCCACGCACCGGCGGTGGTGGTCGTTGAACTGGGCGCGAACGACGGATTGAGGGGTGTCCAGGTCGCGGAAACGGAACGCAATTTCCACAAGATGTTCAAAATGATCGCCGCCGCCGGGGCCGCCACGGTACTCCTCGAGATGCGGGTGCCGCCGAACTTGGGACCAGCCTACGCCGAGCAGTTCGATCAGTTGTTTGCCCGCCTCGGCGATCGGGCTGATATTCGTTTGGTTCCCTTTTTTCTCCATGATGTGTTTCTCAATCGCGCGCTGATGCAAAAAGACGGACTCCACCCCAACGCCAAAGCCCAACCAAAAATGCTGGAGAATGTTTGGGTATACTTACAAGATGAACTTTATTGACGAATACCGAGTGAGTTTACAGCAGGTCATCTGTCACCTCGCATCGCCGAATTCGACGCTGGGCATCGTGGCAAACGTGGGTCGACGGACTTCCCCAAATTCACTCAGAGGCCTCGTCATGCAGGCATTTTAAGGTGAATTTCTGTAGCCATTGCGGTTCGAGTGAACTGCGCTGGACGGTTCCGCCGGGAGATAATCGTCCGCGCCACGTGTGTCCCAAGTGCAACACGATTTTTTATCAAAATCCCAAGATCGTGGCCGGCTGCATTCCACAGTGGCATGACCAGGTCTTGTTGTGCAAACGCGCCATTGAACCGCGCTATGGCTACTGGACATTACCGGCCGGGTTTATGGAAAACTCGGAAACGACATTAGAAGCAGCAGCGCGTGAGACCCTGGAGGAGGCCAACGCGCGGGTCGATATCGTTGGTCTCTACACGGTCCTCAACATCCCGCATACCGATCAGGTTTACATGATGTTTCGCGGGAATTTGATCGATTTAGATTTTTCTCCCGGTGAAGAAACCCTGGAGTGCGCACTTTATCGCGAAGAAGAAATTCCGTGGGATGAATTGGCGTTCCCAACCATCGTGCACACGCTAAAATTTTTCTTTGAGGATCAACAACGCGGCGAGTTTCCGCTGCGTTCGGGGGACATTGTGCGGGAAAATAATCGCGCGGTATTTTCGCTACGGCGTCGTTGAACCGGTAGGCGCTTAGCGCCTCATGGAATCGAAAAACTCAGCGTTATTCTTCGTTGCTTTGAGGCGTTCGAGCAAGAACTCCATCGCCGCAACGTCTTCCATCGGGTGTAGCAATTTGCGTAGTATCCAAATCTTTTGCAGTTCGTCCGGCTTGGTAAGGAGTTCTTCGCGGCGGGTTCCCGAACGATTGATGTTGACCGCTGGAAAAATTCGTTTTTCATAAATTTTTCGGTCAAGATGGATCTCCATGTTGCCGGTGCCCTTAAATTCTTCGAAGATGACGTCATCCATGCGTGATCCCGTTTCGACCAGGGCGGTGGCGATAATCGTCAGGCTGCCACCTTCTTCGATATTTCGCGCGGCGCCAAAAAATCGTTTGGGGCGCTGCAGCGCATTCGCGTCCACGCCGCCCGTCAATACCTTGCCGGACGACGGCACGACAGTATTATAGGCACGCGCAAGACGGGTGATGGAGTCCAACAAGATCACGACATCGAGCTTGTGCTCGACCAATCTTTTCGCTTTTTCGATGACCATCTCCGCGACTTGTACGTGGCGCGAAGCGGGTTCGTCGAAGGTCGAGCTAACGACTTCCCCTTTTACCGTACGCCGCATTTCGGTGACTTCTTCGGGCCGTTCGTCGATGAGCAATACAATGAGGTAACAATCTGGGTTATTGACTTCCAGTGAATGCGCGATGCTTTGCAGCATCATGGTTTTACCGGCCTTCGGCGGCGAAATCACGAGACCGCGCTGGCCTTTACCGATTGGTGCTGTTAGGTCGATGACACGGGGCGTGAGGTCTTCGGTGCTGCCATTGCCGATTTCCAGGGTCAGCCGCGTTTGCGCAAATAACGGGGTAAGGTTTTCGAAGGGCACCTTATTTTTTGCATTTTCTGGGGCTTCGAAGTTAATTTCACCGACTTTGAGCAGTGCGAAATAGCGCTCGCCGTCTTTGGGCGGCCTTATCTTGCCGGAAATGCTGTCGCCAGTCCGCAGGTTGAACCGCCGGATCTGGCTCGGCGACACGTAGATATCATCCGGACCGGCCAGATAGGAGCAGTCCGCGGAGCGTAGAAAACCAAAACCGTCCTGCAAAATCTCCAACACGCCATCGCCGTAGATATCCTCGCCCTTTTTGGCGTGAGATTTGAGGATCCCGAAAATGACGTCTTGTTTGCGCGAGCGGGCTACTCCGTCGAGGCCCATCCCGTCGGCGATATCTACTAATTCGGAGGCCGGTTTTTGTTTAAGTTCCGTAAGGTTCATCATGTAGTTGATTAGCGTTTGAGTCGCGCGCACGCCGGCACACGAAAATTGATAGAAGAGATTTTACTGGGTACGGAAACTGCGCCCGGAAAGGTTAAATTGGGCGCTATGGATAAAACATAGCACGCGAAATTGCTAACGTCCAGCTATTATGTTCGGCGGGGTAACACGATGCTGGGGTAGCCCCCCAGCATCGTGTGCCTAGATGTTACCGTCGATGAATGCCGTCAGTTGGGATTTTGATAAGGCGCCGACGTGCGTCGCGACCACAGCGCCCTCTTTAAACAACATCAACGTTGGCACGCCACGAATGCCGTACTTCATCGACGTGCCCTGATTGGCGTCGATATCGAGTTTTGCAACTGTCAATTTGTCGTCGTAGTCGCCTGACACTTCTTCGAGTATTGGCGCGATCATCTTGCACGGTCCGCACCATTCGGCCCAGTAATCGACCAGTACCGGCTTGGTGGACTGCAATACATCGGTATCGAAGGAGTCATCGGTGACGTAAACAATCTTGTCGCTCATGGAATGGTTGTGCTCCATTGAAAGGGGAAGTGGAACTATTTTCGTCCGAACCAATCGACCATTGCAACCCGTAATGCGCTCGGATCGCCAAAATCCGAAATTCGGGGCCAGGGGTGGCGGAGCGGGTGGTTAGGTATGCCCCCGGGCAAACCGTCGCCGCAAATAGCCGCTGCGTTGCCGCCGGGGTCATATTGTCGGTAGTCGTTCGGTGATCCACCGCGATATATCGCGGATTTCTTCTGCGCAAACCGCGTGTTGCATGGCGTAGGTGTGATATTCAATGAGGTATCCGGCATTTTCGAGCAATTGTGCGCCGTGTCTACCGAGTGTCTCTGGCACCAAGGGGTCGTCGCGGCCATGCCCAACGAATATCGGCAGGTTCCGTTGCGCGCTGTGTTTTTCACGTTCCAGCGTCTCTACCATCGGCAAATACGTTGACAGGGCCAGGATCCCGGCGAGCCGTTTCGAATATCGTAGACCAAGATGCAAGGCAATCACCCCGCCTTGCGAAAATCCCGCAAGTACGATGCGCATCGAGTCGATGCCGGTATCGATCTGATGATCGAGCAAAATTGATACTGCATTGGCGGACTCGCGAATGCCGTGTTCGTCAACTTCTCGGTCCAAACTTTGATCGCTGATGTCGTACCAGGCGCGCATTTCCATCCCGCCGTTAATGGTAATCGGACGGATCGGGGCATGGGGAAACAAGAAGCGGATCCGATGACCGCGCGAAAGTCCCAACTCGTCTACGATCGGTTCGAAATCGTGACCGTCAGCGCCTAAGCCGTGGAGCCAAATGACACAGGCGTCCGGCGCGTCTGCCGGTTCGAGGGTAATAACTTGTAATACGGTGCTCATGATGTCGTTAAGCAGCGTTGTAAATAGGCATCGTCGAGGGAAAACCGTATCATAGGCGCTCTGATGTTTTAACGATGGCGTCATTATTGTGCAACCGCACAATAATCACCGTGTGTCCACGAGGGCCAATCCATGTATCGAGATCCGGAAACCGACACGGGTAATTATGCAACGCCACAGGTGCGAAAATTGATCTCGCTGCGACGCAATGTAACGACCATGCCTATCCGCCTATCGCTACAGGTCAGGGCCGCAGTTACCCTCGCGTTGTTAATCGTGTTTTTGGTTGGGTGTGGGCAAAAAGGCGATCTCACACTGCCGAACGAACCTGTGGCGAGGCTTAGCCGTTAGCCCCCACGCTAGTACTCGACGAACGTAATATTGATGGCGTACTAGCCGTGTCGTTCAACTATCGGAACCGTCGACTCTATGTCGAAGGCGTACCCATGGCGGCGGTCGCCGAAGCGTACGGCACGCCGTGCTACCTCTACTCGCGTTCGATCATCGAAGCCAATTACCGCGCCTATGCCGCGGCGTTTGGCCAGCGTCGTTACCAGATTTGCTACGCGGTAAAGGCCAACGGAAATCTCGCGGTGCTCGATGTGCTGGCGCGCCTCGGCTCGGCGTTCGACATCGTATCCGCCGGGGAATTGGAGCGGGTACGCGCAGCCGGCGGTGATCTGAGCTCGATAACCTTCGCTGGCGTGGGCAAGACCCGTGCCGAACTTGAGCTGGCGCTGACGGCACAGATTTCTTGTTTCAACGTCGAATCAACTGACGAACTCGAACTGTTAGCCGAGCTCGCCACGGATCTCGGTGTGGTGGCGTCCATCGCGGTGCGTGTCAATCCGGATGTGGATGCGCAAACGCACGCCTACATTGCAACCGGTATGAACGAAAATAAATTTGGGATCCCGATGGCCCACGCAATGGATGTGTACCGTCGCGCCGCGCGCATGCCTTCGTTGCGAATTGCCGGTGTCGCGTGCCATATCGGGTCACAGTTAACTTCAATTGGACCAATCGTCGATGCCGCCGAAAAGCTTATGCAATTGGTCGATGCCTTGACCAAAGAGGGTATGCTTATCGAGCATATCGATATTGGTGGTGGACTTGGGATTGCATACGGAACCGAAGCCCCTCCCGCTATCGACAGCTACGTCAAGGCAATATGCGGTGCGCTCGACCCGTCCTACGAAATCATCATCGAGCCGGGGCGGTCAATCGTGGGTGCGGCGGGTGTGCTTTTGACCCGGATTCAAACCATTAAACACACGCCGGTGAAGACGTTTGCGATCTGCGACGCGGCAATGACCGAACTAATCCGCCCGGCACTGTATCAGGCGTATCACGAGGTTCTACCAGTGAACACTGGCGGTGATAAACGAACGGTGGACGTGGTCGGACCAGTGTGTGAAAGCGGAGACTTTCTTGCACGTGAGCGCGAACTAGCGGTCGCCGGCGGCGATCTCTTGGCCTTGATGGATTGTGGGGCTTACGGATTTGTCATGGCTTCGAACTATAATGCGCGGCCACGGCCGGCAGAAGTAATGGTCGACGGTGAAGAGATGCACCTGGTGCGTGAGCGTGAAACATTGATTGATTTATATGCCGGGGAATACCGACTAAATTCAGATTAAATGCACCGGCGAGGTGCGTTCTGGTTTTGCTACGCACTAAAAAAATGCGCCATGGCGACGTTTTTACCTGAAAATGCACCATAACAATGGCACGGCGATGGCACATAATATGCACGTTTGGATACGCTAGATCCGTCGCTCGGGGGTGTTGACCGATCGAAAAGCGACGCTTTGGATGTGCACCGTTAACCGGCAAGACCACCACTAAATAATAGGCAAGCATACGACCCACGGGTTAGAGGAATAAGCATTATGTCAATTGAGA
>SMVA01031641.1_pt1 | contig 12326 bp, 7 predicted proteins | sample 2456451 | NCBI WGS metagenome assembly SMVA01 (sample SAMN11095933, study PRJNA526329) | marine sediment metagenome | biome: Marine sediment; feature: Surficial sediment; material: Deep marine sediment; isolation source: Hadal surficial sediment | place: Pacific Ocean | collected 2014-05 | depth 0-1...
CGTCCGATGAGACACACTACATGTAGCGGGTGTATGCGTTAACCGGATAGGCACGGATTAGACGAGGTCTTAAGTCCTGTTTGCTAGCTCGACCAAACTTTTATCGTGTGTTTTTCTGAGCACAATCATGCACAGGGTTGCCCCGGTGAGCGCCAAAAACATGTCCCATTGGGTATCCCAGATATCCCCCTGGGTTCCCAGGAACTGATCGGCCGATTCCCCCAGAACGAGAGCGCTCCACCATTCGAACATTTCATAGAGGGCGCTGAACGACAGGGCAACACAAACAACCAAGAACGGCAGCCACTTACTGTGCCCGAGGGGCGAGCGGCGTTTCAGAATTTCTCGGGCCAAAAGGGCGGGAACGAAACCCTGAGCGAAATGACCCAAGCGGTCGTAGTGGTTGCGTGACAGATCGAATAAATCTTGGACCCAGAATCCGGCCGGGACCTCCGCATAGGTGTAGTGTCCACCCACAACCAAAATGACCGAATGCAAAAAGAGAAAGGAATACAACAGATTGGTAAGCGGAAATCGGCGATAGGTAAAAACCAGAATTGGGGCACCGACCAATACCGGTCCAACTTCGAGAAACCAAGTCAGCCTGTCGTTTGGTCCTATGGCGCTTATGCCAACGGCACCCAAAGCAAAAATAAGCAGCAGAACTGGAACGTACTCGCGTTTCATTCGATATAACTCAGATAGCCTTCAAACCGACATTCCCATGGTGGTACGGTTTTTCCGCCTCGTTAACAGCCTAACCCAAAATTGCATGATCGACGGGCGTCTGCGGCCACGCCAGGTACACCCTCACCATTCTTCGTGATTTTCTAGATTCCCTCCAACACACGCCGACCGAACCCAAATTGCGCCATCGTTGGAACGGTTTTCGCTCTGCCAGTATCTTACGGCGAAATAAGCTTCAATCACGGTACATGCTCACCAAACGCGCCACTAGAATTGCCATATAAAAAACACCGGTGACCGCCTCCAAAGTGGACCATATGCCGACTGGTACACTCACAGGTGTGATGTCACCATATCCAAGCGTCGTGATCGTCGTCAGGCTGAAATAGATAAAGTGGTTGAGGGTCAAAATCGTACCGTCCTCAGCTGGACTGAATGATTCGGGACTAAGAAAATAAATCAGATCGTAGCTCACAGCCCAGATTATTGCGATTAGAAGATAAGTAGACACGGAGTCGCATACCACCTCGAAATCAACTTCTTTGGCAATAACAATACGACGAAGAATCACGCCAACGCAGAAAAAGCAAAACGCAATGAACAGAATGTTTGCGAAGATTAGTAAGAATTTGATTTGGGTGACAACGCTGATCGTGCCAATTACCAAATAAAAAATAGCCAGGAAATAGGCCGTCATGCGATGCCGATTTTCGGCGGCAACAACTCGTACCGCTGTCATAAGAACAGCTGCGAATAGAAGAGAGACAATCACTCCATAAGTCTTGTGAAGATCAACAAACGCAGCCACAATAATCAGCATCACTAGAGATGCTAGTAGCTCGATCGATCGTGATCGGCGTATTTTTCGGAACAAGAATGGCATGGTCTCACGTTGGGGCAATATGCCTTATGGTGTCCAGCAAAACGTACAGGAGTGTCGAACCTGACAAAGACCTGCGATGGCCGCCCACAGTGGTCAGTCGGCTAAGCCGGTTAACCAGCCACATCGCCCAAGACACACAGGCCGGTGGCGCGCCCGCCATGCCCAGGCTGGCTTCTATCTGGGTCGATCAATGCGACGCAGGATGTCAGCGAACACGTCATGAGGGACGACAACCTCGGATGTCTAGCATATGATCTAACGCCACCGGCTTTCCCAGGGTCTTCGGCTACACCTACGATCGCGAGTCCAGCGAGTTCCTTTGCGCATGAAACCAATCGTCCCCCACCTGGCGTGACCGCGGGATCAGCGGGGCCACGTTCGTCTCAACCCGCTCGCGTACATTTATTCGGCCAATTCTTATTTCACTGGCTCCAACAACTCGTGATAGATGTAGCCCATGCCGCCGACCTTGTACCAGGTGCCGTCCTCGACGATTTCGAACACTTGAAGGGTTTTCCCGGCGGGAATGACCGCAACCTCCTCAGTGTCAGTTCCCGCCCCGGCTCTCACTTTTACCCGTGCATTGGTCTTGAACCGAAGCATGCTGCCCTCGAGCAGGGCTTGCTGCTTTTGAACTTTCGCGCGGAGTGTTTCCAGCTCCGCCTGTGAGCCTTCGATTTCGGACTGCAGGGAAAGCCGCTGGGCATTCCCCGCCTCTAGCGCCGCTGTTAGCTCTTCGAGTGACTCTGTCCTTTTGATTCGTTGCTGAAGCTGGCTGCGCTCGCTTTGCGTTGCCTCGAGATCGCCTTGAAGCTGTGCAAGTTCGTCCTTGGCCGAAGCAAGTCCTTGCCGTGCCGGCTCTAATTCGCTCTTGAGGCCATCGATCTCCTCAATTTGAACAAAGGCAAATATCCAACCAACAACACCTGCGACGACAACGACACCACCTATAGATTTTTGCGTAGAAGACAGATTTTCGAGCATTGAGTCACCTCTGAGAGAGTGTCCAAAGGAAAATCGAACATATTCAATTATAGCTTGGTGATCAATTCAAGGAAACTTGCTATTTTGGTCTGACGAAAATCAAATCTCTGGACAAGCCGGGAATTCCTGCGTAGCCCTTGCAGGTCGACGATGACAGTAGCGCGAAGCACTTTCCACAGCGATTCGGGCGCATCCCGGCGCGCAAAGTCAGGCCCCGCTCATTGACACTGGCTCTCCGGCGGCACCTTGACGCTGGAGTCCGTGAATACGTTCCCGGCAATTCCGCTAAGTACGACCGCATCGTCCAGTTCCTGGTACGGCACGGGGACCTAGGCCTAGAGCAACATGATCAGGGTCCCCGCCAGGGTCAGGAGCACATTCGCGAAAGCATACGTTCCAGCATAGCCGAGTGCCGGCATTGAGCTCTTGGCGGCATCCTGCAAGGCGCTTAGGGCCGGCGTGCTGGTCATGGCGCCGGTTAGCGAGCCGAGCAGCAAAGCCGGGTTGAGCTTAAGAAAATAGGTGCCGAATAGATAGCCGACCACGACCGGCAGGATCAGGACGAGGATGCCGCAGAGGATCAACACTGGGCCGACCGAGATCAGAGCCTCGACCACGCCGCCGCCGGCACTTATCCCAACATTGACCATGAAGAACATCAGCCCAAGTTCCATAATAATGTAGCGGGCGGCTGGCGGCACCCGGCCGAAGGTCGGGTATGAGGCGCGCAGATATCCGAAGATGATGCCCGACAGCAGGAGCCCGCCAGCACTGCCTATTCCGATACTGATGCTGCCGATCTTTAGGCTGATCAGTCCGATCAATAGGCCGATTACAATTCCAAAGGAGAAGGTGACCAAATCAGTCTCTTTGATGTCCTTTTCGATCGATCCAATTATCCCGGCAAGGCGTTCGATCGCCTGTGAATCACCAGCTACCGTTATGATATCGGCCTTCATGAGAGTCATGTCTCTGTCAACCGGTAGATTGATCTGAGCTCGCCGGATCTTGGTCACGAAACAACCGAAATCTTCAGTGATGCGAAGCTCGCGAAGCGGCCGGCTAACGGCGCTCTCGTGGGTAACGACGACGTCCTGGGTCGTGATGTGGCTTTCGAGAAGTTCACGGTCGAGGATACCGGGTGTCACGTTCGGCATATCGCGGAGCACGGCATGCCCCTCCAGCGATGCCAGTATGGCAACCTTGTCTCCTGCTTTGGCCACATCGTCGAGTCCGAGCTCAATAACCTTGCCGTCCCGCACCAACCGCACCAGGCCGATCTCCGGCTCGCGCATTGCTTCGATCACACGTCGGGTCTTGCCCACCATCTCGCCGCCCATGATCTGATAGCCACGAACCACTGGGAGGCCGGTAATTAAGGTGTCTTCGGTCTCGCTGTAACCCTTGTCCTGCGCGTACTGACGCGACGCACCGACAAGATCGATCCGGAGGAAACCGGGCACGAACTTCACAATCAATATCAGGCCGATGGTCCCGAAAACATAGGTGATGGCGTAACCGACGGAGATGTGTTGGCGCAATATTTCAGCGGTGAGCCCGGGGCCTACCACGGCGATGCCGGCGTCGAGGGCGTTCTGAGCACCAACTAATGTCGGGGTGCTGGTCAGGGCTCCGGCGAGAATTCCGGCCGTGAATCCGCTGTCGAGGTCAAATGTTAGCGCCAGGAGCTTGGCGACCATAAAGCCCGTCAGTGCGACCACAACAGATAGCGCAATATACCGCGGACCGTCCTCAAGCAACACGTTGAAGAAGCGCGGGCCGGCTTGGAATCCCACCGAGTAAATGAAAAGGATGAAGCCGATCGTACCGAGGAGGGGATGTCCGTCGAATCCAATATGCCCGAACAATAGGCCCACCAGGAGGACTCCGCCTGTCGGCCCGAGCTCAAAGCCCCTGATATTGACCTTGCCGATCAAATAGCCCAGCCCGATGGCCATGAAAATCACCAGCGCCGGGCTTTGTTTGAAGAGATCGTAAAGGTCGATTTTCATACCGTGATTCCTCAGCCGTCGGAATGAAAGCGCAAAGTCTGGCCCCAGAATGCGACAGCTCTCGCCAACCGCAATACAGAGCGCACTGACATTTCGCAATTTACCTTCAAACCTATGGTGACGCTACCCAAGTTCCAGGAACCGGTTGGCGATGCACTCGGAGATCGCCCGCAGCTTCTCCATACCGATAGCCTGACTGTGACCCGCGGGACAGAAGACATTGGCCAACACGGGGATCCGCCCCGACCAGGTTTTGTCCAATGACCTCGTTGAGGCGAGCGCCAAACGCACCCGTGGGAGGTTTCTCTCCAACTATTAGCTTCTATTAGCCGCAACGATCCCACACCGGGTGAGCCAGTTTTCTACGCGCAGGGGAGTTGGAACGGCACCCGCTGAGGATCGCGAGCGCCGACCGCACACCGCGAACTCGATCGAGTGACAAGACGCCGAGCTGCGTCAATCCGGACCTATGCGCAGGATTTTCACGTATTCCTCGAATGTCACAAAGTTGTCGCGATTGGTATCCATCACTTTGAAACTCTCGCGGTCCGCCATTTCGGCCGGTGAGATCTTGCCATCCCCATCGGTGTCGAATTGTTGAAACGCCTCGGGCGAAAGCAACGTCTCATCGAATGTCAGGTATCCATCCTCGTTGGCATCAACCTTCCCGAAGAGTGAGACCCTCTTCAATCTGAAATCCAGGCGGTCGAAACGGCCGTCGCCATCCTGATCGATCCTGGCGAACCGTCGTTTCGCTTCGGCCAAGGGGTCCGCCGCCGGTGTTGCCGCCGCGGCCGTCGTTGCCTTGGCCGCGGACGGCGCAAGGGGGGCGTCCGGTGCCCCTGGCGCCTGAACCGCGGTCTGTGTCTCCGCTGGGGACACGGTCGCGGCACCTCGCCGCGCCTCGGATTCGGCTTGCAGTCGACCCAGCTCGGCTTCCGCCGCCTCTTGGTCCTGCGCCAGACGAGACAGCTCCGACTTGCTCGCCGAAATGCGGTCCGCCAAGGCGCCGAGTTCCGTCTTGCCGGAATCGAGGTCCTGTTTCAGGGTTTCCGACTCGCGCCTCTTCGCCTCAATCTCCTCGGCCAGAGCCGCCGCCTCGGTTTGCTTCTCCACCAAGCGTTTGTCGACGTCATCCAAGTTGCCCACGGCGCCTTGCGTCAGCGCGAGCTGGCTCTGGGTGTCGGTGAGTTGTTTCGAGGCCTTGGTGAGTTCGATCTTGGCCGCGGCCAATCGTTCTTCCAGATCGCTCGTTTCGTTCATGCCCAGGAATGCCACCACCCATCCGGCCACAGCAGCAACGGCGATGACTCCCAGCAAGACCTTCTGTATCATGGGTTCCCCTCTAAGACCGACATATGGGCACCTCTAATAATCATGTTTTTGAGACTTTCTATCGATCTAACCTATTGAGTTGTAACAGAGTTACTTCTGGAAAAGTGTATTCTTAGAGGTGCCCATATCCCAGATAGCTTTCAAATCCATGCGATCATACTTATATCGCGCCGCCATTGTAACGGTTGTTCCTCCGGAGCCGTCCGGTAGCCTGATTTTGGTGGGTTGGCCGTGCCTGAAAGGCCGTTTTCCCATAAATCCCGTCATCCAGATGCAACTCCCCTGTCGGCCGTAGGTCACACGGCGCGAAGACGCTCGAATTTGACAACCTCTATAGCAAAACTTTGGTTTGGTCGGGGATTTGGGGTCCGCACTGGCCCATTTGTCGTCAAGCTCGAAACCGACGCCGGATCCCTCGCCTCAACTAGGCGAAATAATTGTCTTGAGTTTCTTGATTTGATTGAAGTTAATATCACTCGATAGACCTGTCACTTTTGACAGTTCCCGCCGGTCGTAACAAAGGCTAAAATCGGCTTGAGTGTCCTTCGGATGGTCGCGGCTTCGCGTCGTCCGGGTTAATTGGGTTAAAGATGATTGCGCCTCGTAAATTTGGACTGAGGAAGTCGATCTGCTGATGGTTTTGTTGCGTGATCATCTGTGCTCAAGGCACGGAATCGGTTGGTTCGTCGCCCTATCAGCTCTCTTACTAGCTGGATGCGAGGAAGAGGCCGTGCCGGAGATTCCGGTCCGGCCGGTCATCTCCATGATGATCGGTGATGTCGAACGTTTCAGGACGGATACCTACCCCGGCCGGGCTAAAGCAACGCAGGAGGTCAACGTCTCCTTCGAAGTCTCCGGCAAGATGTTCGATCGCCGGGTCGACGTCGGGGACGAGGTGAAGGCGGGCGACGTGCTAGCTATGCTTGAACCGGACCGCTACGAGGCGGAGGTGAAGCGGCTCAAGGCGGAGCGGTCAGTTGCTGTGGCGGAAACGGAGAACGCCGACAAACAGCTCGCGCGGCAGGAAAAATTGCTTGCCAAGGGCTTCTCCCCTCAAGCCAAAGTGGACGAGCTCCGTGCCGCTGCGCGGGGTGCGCGTGCCAAAATCGCCGCCTTCAGGGCAGCTCTTGACCTTGCAGAGCTCGATCTGTCCCATACGATGGTGACCGCGCCGTTCGATGGTACCGTATCGGAGACCTTTGTAGAGAATTTCCAGAACATCGTCGCCAAGCAGCCGATCCTGCGTCTGCTCGATACCGCACAGATCGAGATGGAAGTGAGTGTGCCTGAGGCGTTGATCGGGCTGGCGCCCTACGTCACCGAAATTCTGGTGCGCTTTAAGACCCTTCCGGATGTCGAGATCGTAGCCAAGATCAAGGAAATCAGCAACGAGGCATCGCTGACGACACGCACCTATCCCGTGACGATTGTGATGGATCAGCCTGAGGGCGCAGAAATCAAGCCGGGTATGGCGGGAGCGGCGACGGCCGTTGTCAAACTTCCGGAAGATTGGGCTCAGCGGGGAATCGAAGTCCCATTATCGGCTTTGTTTTCACCCGACGATGCCGCGGTCGATCAAGTCTTCGTCTGGATCATCAACAAGGATGACCTTGTCGTCACGCGGCGACCGGTGCAGGTTGTCACGACAGCGACCCGTGGCGCGCGGATTAAAGGAGTAGAGGCTGGGGAATATATAGTGACGGCCGGCGTCAGCTTCCTGAGCGACGGCCAAAAGATCCGAGTCTTGCCTGAGTAAGCCGGTAGCCGCCCCCATGCAACTTGCGAAAATTGCGATCGAGAAAAAGGCAGTCACCTATTTCACGGTGTTCCTCATTCTCGTGGCCGGCGTCGCAAGCTATTTCCAGCTGGGACAGCTCGAGGACCCAAACTTTACGGTCAAGACGGCCTTGGTGATGACGCAGTACCCGGGCGCCAGTCCGAAAGAGGTCGAGCTCGAGGTGACTGACCGCATCGAGACCGCCGTTCAGAAGCTGCCGCAACTGCGCTTTCTTACCTCCTACTCCCATGCCGGCCTGTCGATCGTCAAGGTGGAGATCAAGCAGGAGTACTGGGCCGATCGCTTGCCGCAGGTCTGGGACGAGATGCGAAGCAAAATCCGTGATATTCGCGCCACTCTGCCGCCTGGGACTAGCACGCCTCGGGTTTTCGACGATTTCAGTTTTGTTTATGGTTTCGTGCTCGCGATAACCGGCGAGGGCTTCAGCTATGCCCAGCTCGAGGACTACGTCAAAGCGATCAGGAAAGAGCTGAACCTTGTTCCTGGCGTCTCCCGGGTTGAACTCTGGGGCGTGCAGCCGAAGGTCGTATACCTCGATGCATCGGAGCAAAAGTTGACCGAGCTGGGCATAAGTCAGGAGGCGTTTCTCGCCACCCTGACAACCCAGAATATCGTCGTCAATGCCGGGGCCCTGGAGATCGGGGATCGCAGGCTTCGCATCGCGCCCACTGGCCAGTTCCAACGGCCGGAAGATATTGGCGAACTCAGGATCCGCACGAGCTTGCTCGACAAGCTCGGCGATATCCCCAGCGACCTCGCGGATGCACGGAACCCAGTTCAGCGCGGCAGTGAGTTCATCACACTCAAGGATATCGCCGACGTACGTCTCGGCTATCTCGAACCACCGATGACCCTGATGCGCTTCGATGGACGGCCTGCAATTGGGATCGCGATCGCCAATGTGATTGGCGGCAATATCGTTGACACAGGACGGAACCTCGATCGCAAGCTCCAGGAAATCATTGCGGATCTCCCGGTTGGTATCGAGCTCCATAAGGTGGCCTGGCAAAGTGATCTAGTCACTACGGCAATCAACGATTTCATGATCAACTTGCTGGAAGCGATCGTGATTGTGCTGATCGTCCTGACCCTCGCGATGGGCTGGCGCATGGGCGTGGTCATCGGCGGCGCCCTAATCCTCACGATCCTCGCCACATTCATCGTCATGGCTACCATGGGGATCGATCTACAGCGGGTCTCGCTGGGCGCCCTGGTCATCTCACTCGGGATGATGGTCGACAACGCGATTGTCGTGGCTGACGGTATGGTGGTCCGGCTCAAGAAAGGCATGAACCGCGTTCAGGCGGCCATCGAGGCCGCGTCCCAACCGTCGGGGCCACTGTTGGGGGCGACGATTATCGCCGTCATGACGTTCTATCCCATCTTCGCCGCAAAAGCAGATGCCGGGGAGTACGCGGGATCGCTCTTCCTCGTGGTCGGTATCTCTTTGGTGCTGAGCTGGGTGATCGCGCTCACCATTACCCCGGTCATGTGCATCGATCTCGTCGCCGCGCCCAAGGGACCGACCGGGGAAGATGCCGACAGCTACGGCGGTGGCCTATTCAAGGCTTTCCGCAGCATCCTGGTGGGAGCCATTCGCCTCCGTTGGCTGACCATGGGCGGCATGATCGCGCTCTTGGCTCTGTCGGTTTACGGGTTCCAGTTCGTCGACCGATTGTTCTTCACCGACGCGACACGCCAGCAGTTCATGATCGATGTGTGGGCACCGGAGGGGACCAGAATTCAGGAGGTGGCGGCGCTGATCGAGCCGATCGAGGCGAGACTGGCCGAAGACGACCGGGTCGAGGGCGTGTCCAGCTTCATGGGCGCAGGCGGTCCTCGTTTCTATCTACCGCTCGATCCGGAGCTGCCCTATCCAAGCTATGCGCAGCTTGTGGTCAATACCACGACCCTAGAAGGCGTGGATACGCTGATCGCCGACCTGGATCCCTGGATCAGGGACGCGGTGCCGCAGGCGCTGGTCCGCCTACGCAAATACACCGCCGGGCCAGGCAACACCTGGCAATTTGAAGCCCGTTTCAGCGGGCCGGCGGAGGCCGACTTGAGTGTGTTGCGCGCGATCGCCAAGCAAGGAAAAGAGATACTCCAAGCGAATCCGTACGTGAAGGACGTGCGCACGGATATGCGCCAGCGCGTGCTCAAACTGGTTCCGGAGTACGACCAAGAGACCGGACGCTGGACGGGTACCTCCCGAAGCGATATCGGGCGTGCAACGAGGTTTGCATATGATGGCTTGCCGGTTGGCCTCTATCGGCAAGGCGATGATCTCTATCCGATCATCCTTCGTCGCATCGAGGAGGAACGCCGTCGGCTGCCGGACGAGATCGACCTGGTTCAGGTAAGGCCTGCTTTTTCGGTCAAGAGCGTACCGCTGTCGTCCGTGACCGAGACCATCAGGCTCGAGATGGAGGATCCCACAATCGTGCGCTGGAACCGGCGGCGTGCAGTGACTGTCCAGGCGGCCCCCAATGGCATCACATTTCCGGCGCTGCTGGAACAGGTGCAACCGGCCTTTGAGGCGATCGAGCTGCCGCCCGGCTACCAGCTGGAATGGCGCGGCGAGTTCTTCAGCACCAAGGACTCCCAGGAGTCCCTGAAGCCCGGCGCGATACCGGCGGCCGTCATCATCGTTTTTATCATCGTGGCACTGTTCAACGCGTTCCGGCCGCCAATGATCATCCTGCTGGTGATACCCTTTGCCCTGATCGGCATCTCCGCCGGGCTGCTCGGCTTTAACCAGCCGTTCTCGTTCATGGCACTGCTTGGGGCCATGAGCCTAGTGGGCATGATGATCAAGAACTCGATCGTCCTGATAGACGAGATCAATCTAAACCTGGCGGGCGACAGCACGGCCTATGACGCTGTGGTCGATGCCGCCGTTTCGCGCCTGAGACCCGTGGTACTGGCCGCAGCGACGACTGTGCTCGGCGTGATGCCGCTGGTTCAGGACATCTTCTGGGTCGCCATGGCGGTCACGATCGCCGCCGGACTGACGTTCGGTACCATCCTCACGATGGTCCTGCTGCCGGTCATGTACGCGACCTTCCATGGCATTCGTGCGCCCGCATGACAGATCGCCACTGAGATAGGATTCGACCGTGATCAATCGAGCTTCTGGCATCATTGGTAATGCTTATGGGTGTGGCTGCATTCGTTGATCTCCACACCACTTTTGGAGTGATTGTCCCCCTGCTATTCGCGTTCGTTCATGTGTTCCACACTGGAGCCCCCAGTTATGGTTCGAGCGTTTGCCCGGCACCCACACTGAGCCAGTGAACTAATAATTCTGTCTAATGACCTCTTTGAGGGGAGCGCCAAACGCACCCGTGGGAGGTTTCGCTCCAACTATTAGAGACAGCGTGGGCGCGATATCGACCGTATGCACCAAGCGATCGATACGTTGCGCAGTGATTCCCATGCCAGCAAAGATGATTGGCACGTATGTATCATACCTCCACGGCGATCCATGGGTGGCAGTAACTGTGAGCTTACCGAATCGATTGATAAAGCGGTTCGGCTCGAACACCACGTATATGTCGCCGGATCGATTGGGATTGTAGTTTCTCAATATCGACTGGATAAGCTGAGTGTCGGGGACCCTGCCGACGTTGAGCGCGCTGCTTGATACCGCCAGGGCAACACCGTCGAAGCGTGTCAGTTCCTCGGCCACCGCGAGTTCGACCTCGGCTTGATCGAGGCCATTTTCGGCGATCACCTTGCGGTTCAAGTAGACGTAGGGATGAAAATACTTGGTGATCAACTCTTCCCCGATGCCAAAGCGCTTTTTCAGCGTTTCGATTGCAGCGGCCTTGTCCCAGGTCTTTGGATCGACGTAATCGGCTTCAAAGCCCAGTTCGCTCAGGTACCCCGGGGCCTCCGGTCCGCCATGGTCAGCGGAAAGAACAATTAGGGTTTTGTCCAGGCCGACCTGTGAGTCGACGAAACTAAACAGCTCGGCCAAAGTGCGGTCCAATTGAAGGATATTGTCTTCGCTCTCGAGGCTGGAAGGTCCGAAGAGATGACCGACATAGTCGGTCGAGGAAAAGCTAATAGAGAGGTAGTCCGGTTTATCGTCGCGGCCGAGGCCCTCGTTCTGAATCAGGGCTTTGGCAAAGTCCAGGGTAAGTTCGTCCCCTACCGGACTTATGGTTAGCAGCGTCGTGAAGTATTTGCCCTCGCGGTTACCGAAAGGATGGGGGAAAGTTCGCCCATATCCGGGCAGGGCTGTTTCGTACGGCCTATCATCGGCCATGCCGAACAGGTATGTCGATTGGTCGTGCAGCAACTTCCACGATGTACCGGCATATTTGTCTGGGGGTTTCCCTGCGTTCCAATCGGTCACCCATTTGGGATATTGATCGTAATAGAAGCTACTAGTGATGAACTCGCCGGATTTCTTGGAAAACCAAAACGCCTTACCGGTATGTCCCGCCATCGAGATTGCGCCGCGGTCCTTGACCGAGACGCCGAAGACCTTCGATTTTCCACCTTGAAACAGCGTCAGTTCGTCGCTGAATGTCGATACCAATATGCGCGACGGCGATCGGCCATTCGATCTGGCAGTCTTCTGCGTGTAATCGATCTCGGATTTCTTGTCGACACCTGC
>SMVA01072293.1_pt1 | contig 12326 bp, 14 predicted proteins | sample 2456451 | NCBI WGS metagenome assembly SMVA01 (sample SAMN11095933, study PRJNA526329) | marine sediment metagenome | biome: Marine sediment; feature: Surficial sediment; material: Deep marine sediment; isolation source: Hadal surficial sediment | place: Pacific Ocean | collected 2014-05 | depth...
ACCCCTCGGTGTCGAACAGCTCCCCGTCGAGGACGAATGACACGCGGTCGCGGAGTACCGTGACGTTGGTCGCTTTCTTCGACCGGGGTTTCCTGGCCTTGGACGCCCTGGTCTTGTCGGCGTCGCCCTCAGCTTCGCCGTCGTTGTCGTCGGCGTCGATGTCCTCGGTCGTTTCGGCGTCATCGTCCGGGTCGTCCGGGGTTGCCTCGGGCAGCCGCATGGAAACCTTCTTCTTCTTCGTGTCGATATCGACGATCGCCTCCAGACCGGTCGTCGTCGTGAGCGAGCCGGCGCCGACGAAGCTCACCCGGGGCTCGCGTGAGATTTCGTGTCGGCGGCCGTTGATCCAGGTGTCCCGGATCTTCGGCTTCTTGAGGAACAGCGACCCCTCGACGACGACGAGGTTGGCGACCTTGCCGGCCTCGATCGTCCCCATGACGGATTCAAGGCCCAGCAGTCGTGCCGGTGTCGTCGTGAGCGCCGCCAGGGCGTCGGACTCGTCGAGACCATGCTTGATCGCCTTCGCCAGGGCCGGGTGGAAGTCCTTGCGTTTGTCGAGGCGGTGTGTCGTGATCGCGATGATTGCCCCGGCGTCCAGGAGCCGGCGGGCGTTGGTCGGGGCCTGCTCCCAGGTCATCATCGTCCGGAGGGACACGTCGTCTGCCTCCAGCAGCGAGGCGACCTGGGGTCGCTTGGCGTAGTTCAGCGCGAGGATGATCGGTCGCTCCAGGGCAACGATCGCGTCGAGCCGGCGAAACTCCAGCCCGCTGCCGAGCAGTACCCCGTCGAGCTCGAACTCGTCGAGGATCCGCGCCGCGCGAAGCGCGTTGTGTTCGTCGGAGACGTCGAAGAGAACCTGCTGCCGGCCGAGGATCACGTCGGCCAGCGCCGCCAGCGCATCGGCGCGAAGCGGCGGCTCGTGGCCCTGCGGGTCTTCCCGCCAGATACGCAGGCACACGCCGTACCACTGCGCGTCGTAGAGCGTCTGGCGGATGATCGCGATCGCACCCATCAGTGACCGTGGGTACTCGCGATCGTCCCGGCCGCCGCGGTCAAAGCCCACGGCCATCGCGGCCCGTTCGGCGTAGGCCAGCACGTGCTCATCCTTGTCGGCGAGCGCGATCACCGTGCCGCTGCCGCGGAACAGACCCTTTGACGGGTACACCGCCGCGGCGGTGAAGCCCAGCTTCCGCAGTGCTTCGCGCAGCGACTCGTCGGGACCGGACAGCTCGCTCATCGCCGCCTGTGGGTGCACGCGCTTGCTGAAGTGCGCGCCGGCCCCGTCGGTCACGACCGACACATCGACCAGGACAGCGGCGTCGATAAGCCCGGCATAGACCGTCAAACCGGTTCCGTCGTAGATCCGCGCGTTGGCGGGGACCAGGACGGCCGGTCCGACGGCCTCGATCACGCCGTCCCGGATGACGATCGTCGCTGACTCGAGGGTCTCGACGGGACTGACCACGACGGTGGCGCCGGTGATGGCGTGGGTTCTCACCTCCGCCGACCGGATTCCGTTGACCGGCGCTGTCTGGGCGAGGCATGGTCCGGCCGCGATGATCGACGCGGCAACAACGAGGGCGGACGCTGGACGCATAAAGAGGCTCCCAGGGACGAACAAAGATGCAATTGTAGTGAACCACTTGCCGATGCAAATGATTCACCGTGATTCCCTATCGAGGACTCCAGAGAGGCGTAACGCAGGTCACACCCGTCCACGGGCGGCGGTATCCTGTCGGGATGTCAGCTCCCCGCGTCTGGACGTCGCCTGGCCGGATCCTGTGCCCCTGGGTCCTGTTGCTGGGCCCGATGCTGCTGATCGCGGCCGGGTGTGCCACGAGCTCCGGCGGGGCCTCGTCGGGCGGTGGCAAGTCAGTCGTCAACCCCGGTCAGCAGTCGAATACGGGCTGGCCATTCTGGCCGCAGAAGATGCGGGTCCATCCGCTGAGCCAGTTCGTCAAGGACCGGCATACGGGCAACTTCCTGCTCGAGGCCCGTGTCGAGTTCAGCGACCCCTACGGCCATATCTGCAAGGCCTACGGGGAGGTCGTGATTGCCCTGTACGACGCCAATCCGTCGCACTTTGAGGAGAACGAAATCGGCAGCTGGGCCGAGGACCTCACCGACCTGGATCAGAACCAGATCTTCTTCGACGACGTCACGGGCACGTATCTGTTCCGCCTCGAGATCGAAGGCATGTCGGTCCCGGACGCGTCGGAGCTTCAGATCCTCTTCCACTCCGCGGACGGGTCAGTGTTGCAGGACTCGTACGTAGTACAGAAGTAGGCAGTAGCCATCAGCCAGTAGCCAGTAGGGAAGAATCGCAAGCGAGCGGTCCTGAGACCGAAGTCATCAGCTTGGGCCTCTTCCCCCTACTGGCTACTGGCTGATGGTTACTGGCTCTATTACTGAGTACTGATCCAGGTTCAGGACCACCAGCTCGCCGTCGTCGAGCCGGAGTTCGAGCCGGTCGAGCCAGAGCTGGTCGTCTTTGGCATGGGCGTACCAGGAGCCGGTCTTGGCCTGCTGGAAGCGGGTGATCACGCCCTCGATCGTGTTGGTCCATGAGCCGTCGCGGCGGGGAAGCTGCTGGGTGACGCGGACTCGTGTTCCGGGCGGCGGTAGTGTGGCTTGAAGGGCCATGGCGTGAGTGTACGAGTGTACGTCGCGTTCAGGCGGCGGGCGTTGCGAGTTCCACGGGTCCCACCGACGCGACGGTACAGGGTTCGTAGCTCCGGGTACGCAGGTAGTCGTTGAGCTGGTCCAGGGTCACGGCGTCGATCGAGGCGGCTAATTCGTCGAGCGACCGCGCGCGGCCGATCCGGAAGTGATCGCTGCCGATGGCCGCGGTGCGGGCTGCGGTGGATTCGCCTTGCATGACGAGCCGGCTCTTGAGACCAATCGTCGCGCGTTCGAACTCGTCGCGTGTCACGCCCTTGCAGAGCCGTTTGACCTCTGCCCCGCACACGTCGAGCGTCTCCTGTGCCCGCTTCGGCGTGGTGCCGGCATACAGAGAGACCGTACCGGTGTCCCGACCGGCGGCGTACGACGCCCCGACGCTGTAGCACAACGATCGCTTCTGACGGACCTCTGTGAACAACCTGCCGCTTGTCCCGCCGCTGAGCACACCCATCGCCAGCCGCTCGAGCATGGAATTCGGGTCGGCTTCTCGTGGTGCCTCCCACGCCATACCGATGTGCATCTGCGCCGTCTGCTGTGGGACGTGGACGCGTCCGCGTCTCGGCGACGCCTTCTCCACTGGCGGGGCGGGGTCCCCCGACCAATCCGACAGGACCGTGTTGAGTCGTTGCGCCAGGGCCCGCGGGTCGCCTGCGCCGGCGCCGGCGAAGATCGACCCCCCGGGTACGCAGCGTCCCGCCCACGATCGCCGCAGGTCCTCGATCGTGCATCGCTCCAGGACGGCCCGCTCGCCATAGCCGTGGCGGTTGAACGGCGGCGGCTGGTGGTGCTCACGCAGACGCAGCATGACCAGTTGCTGCGGGTCGTCGCCCAGGGACTCCAGCGACTGCAGGCACAGGCTTCGGACTGCCTCCACGGCGTCGGCCGGAAGCGCCGGTGCCGTGACCATCGCCGCCAGCAGCGGCACGGCCTCGTCGAGCCGGGGGCCCACCAGCGTCGCGGTCAGTTGCATGTGATGCGTGGAGACATGGCTCGATCGCTGGACGCCGATCCGGTCCAGCGCGTCGCTGTGATTTCGGCTGTCCAGGTCGCCGGCACCGCGAAAGATCAACTCGCTGAGCACGGCCGCCAACCCGTCGCCGTCGTCCGGATCGGAGGATGACCCCGGCGGCAGCATCCAGTTCAAGGCCACCGATGCCACGCCGGCGATCGGCTCGAATACGAGGGTCGCTCCGCAGTCGAGTGGAATGGTCTGGATCGTGCTCACCGGGCTTCCATGATATCTCCTGGCCATGTCCTGGCCATGTCCTGGCGATGTCATGACTTGTCGAACTCGAGGAGGACGGACTCGTCCGGCGGCCCGGACATCCGCGCCATCCGCTACAACCGGAGTGCCCTGGTTTACCAATGCGTCCGCCGGCTGGCGTTCGCGCCCGATTCTTCCGTTTTAGATACGGGGAGCCGCGCACAGTGCGCGACAGGTGAATTGCCGATGCGGCGAATAATCGACACTCTGTTTGCCATCGTACTCGTCGGCGTCCTGGCGGGCGTGGCGATGCACTACAAGCACGAACGGCGGTTCGAGCAGGATGTCATGGTGACCCGCTCGGAGGTGCGCCGTTTCCAGGCCCAGATCATGGTCCAGTCGGCGTTGGAGAAGGTTCCGTTGTCGAAACGGGGCTATCCCCTTTCCATCGAGACACAATGGTTCGGCGGCAAGCTGCCGAAGAACCTGCTGCTGGGCGCGGGCTATCCGTGGGTCGAGATCGCATCGGCGGATCAGCGCGACAGGACGCATCCGGCCAGACGAATGGCGACCGACCGGACACTGGCCCAGTTCTGGTACAACCCCAACAGCGGGGTGGTCCGGGCACGGGTGCCGGACAGTGTCTCGGACGCGACCGCCCTGCGGCTCTACAACGAAATCAACGATAGCTCCGTCTCGCGGGTCTATTGACCGGTTCCGACCCCCTCCCGGGGGCCGGTTTCCAGTCCCAGCGACTGCTCGATTGTCCAGGAACCGGGACTCCGGCCATGGAGCCAGGCGGCGGCATTCAGCGCCCCGTGGGCGAACAGATCGCGGCTGGTTGCCACGTGGGCGACCCGAATTCTTTCTCCGGAAGAAAAAAATTCGACGGTATGTTCGCCGATGACATCGCCCGCCCGGATGGCATGGATTCGGTCGGGCGACAACGCAATACCGGCTCGCTCTCGAATCGAATCGGCGATACGCAACGCGGTCCCCGAGGGCGCGTCGCGTTTGCCGGAATGATGCACCTCGACGATGTGCACATCGTGATCGCTGCCGAGCAAGCGTGCCGCCTCGGACACGAGATGAATCATGACCGCGATGCCCGCTGACGTGTTCGGCGCGACCATGACCGGAATCGAATGTGACGCAACTTCAATGTCTGACAGTGTTTGTCGCGACAGGCCCGTCGTGCCGACAATCAGCGCCGCACGATGTTTTACCGCCAGCGTCACCGCGTCGCGAGTCCCCTGGTCGTTGGAAAAGTCGATGACAACGTCGATCGGCGCATCGCGGTTGCCCTCGATCGGGTTGCGTTCCCGGCCGATCCGGGTGACCAACTCGAAGCGAGAATCGTCTCGGGCCAGGGTGCACGTGAGCGCGCCCATGCGCCCCGTGGCGCCGTTGATGGCAAGTCGAATCATTGCTGGATCCTTCGCGATGGCTGGCCTCGAAGAATGTTTTCTGTCAAGATAGGTTCTATGCAAGCCCGATATGGGTACAAACTCTAACGGCGGTTGTTCCGCCCACAATTTTGTAGGCCTGTTGCTCCGACGCGACAACGTACACAGGAGTCCTACCAATGGCTAAGAAGAGACGCGCTACGAAAAAGAAGGCCAAGAAGCGAGCCGTCAGGAAGACGGCCGGCAAGAAGACCACGCGTAAGAAGACCACGCGTAAGAAGGCCACCCGCAAGAAGGCGACTCGCAAGAAGGCGACTCGTAAGAAGACCACGCGTAAGAAGACCACGCGTAAGAAGGCGACTCGCAAGAAGGCGACTCGTAAGAAGACCACGCGTAAGAAGGCCACCCGCAAGAAGGCCACTCGCAAGAAGGCCACGCGGCGCAAGAAGAAGAAGTAATTCTTCTCCTGCGAGACTCACGAATGCAAAGAGCCGGCTCATCAGAGCCGGCTCTTTTTCTATCGCGTTGGTGCCTGGCTCGTACCTGCTAGGCGGCTTCGGCGTCTTCTTCGGTCGTCTTGCTGACGCCGCTGGGCGAGTCGGCACGCTCGGTCCAGTCCTCGACCCGTGAGCCGAGGTTGAGTTCGCTGGCCATGATCTTGCGGTAGCCGAGCTTGCGGATGACCTCCAGGATCTCGGTCCATGTCGGGAAGGTCAGGCCGTTGACACGCTTGAAGCTGTCGATGGCCATGACGAACATGAACTGCTCCTGGGTCATCTCGCCCTCTTCGGCGGCGCGCATGAAGTCGGTGCGTCGCCGACCGGGGCCACGTCGTCGCTCCAGGTTGGTCGCCTCCGGGACCCTCCGTTCGCGACCGGTGCGCCGATCCACGATGGTCTGGCGGCGTCTCGAACCGCGGTCCTTGTCCGTGCCGGGTTGGTCTTGCTCGGCCATGCCTGCTCCCGATTGGATACACTAAGCGGCCGTCGACGAGTGGAATCGTTTCCGGACCTCGCGCCGACCATGAGCACTTCGACCAGATCCCACGAGCAATTCACCCCGACGGCGGCCATTCTCGCGTGGCTGTGGCCCGGCCTCGGGCACATCTATCTGGGCGAGCGGCGGCGGGGGTTCCTGGTCATGTTCGGCGTCCTTTTTCTCTTCGGATCGGGCGTGCTGATCGGCGGAATCGACTCGGTGGATCACCGCGACGACCGGCTCTGGTTCCTCGCACAGGCTCTTTGCGGTCCGATCGCGGTGGTGACGGATCTGGCCAACCAGGCGATCGTCAAGCCGCTGCCGCTGGACTGGAAAGATCGCTACCAGGCAGGTGACCCGGCGGTGCGGGCCACGATTGGCTACAAGGGTCTGGGTCACGTCAACGAGATGGGGACGCTCTACGGTGCGCTGGCGGGTCTCATGAACCTGGTCGCGATCCTCGACGCCCTGCACCCGTCGCATCGGCGGGAGGAAATGCGGCGTCGCTGGAACTCCGGGGTCTGATCGGGCATGGTTGCCTACGTTCCTTTTCTCGACCCCATCAATCTCTTCCACGACTGGTGGTACGTGCTGCTGATCCCGCTGTCGTTCGGGATCTCGGTGATCTACCGTGCCCTGAAGGTGCCCAACCTCGACCGCTACTGGCGGGCGGTCTTCACGATGACTGCCCAGATCACCCTGGCGATGGTCGGTCTGGGGATCGCGCTGGTCGTCCTGGTCGTGCTCATCCTTCCGCGGCTGCCCGTCGATTAGGTCGGAGCGTCCGGAAACATTTGGGCCGTGGCGGATTTGCCCGAAACGGGGCCGCCGTACATGCCGATGAAGACCCGGGAGCTCTCCCCGATCGACGGAGGCCGCGATGTACGTTCACACGATGCCGCTGGAAGGACGCCCGACTGGGGCCATGATCGGCTCCACCGATGGCGATATGCCATTCGTCAGCAATATCAGCCCCGGTTGCACCGTCGCATTGCAGTACCGCGAGATCCGGATCATCGTCCAGGTGCTCGAGATCGAGGCAGACCTGTACTACATCGGCCAGGTGCTGGATTTCGACGGAACGCTGGAACCGGAGATCCAGGGCGTGAACATCGGCAGCTACTTGCGGTTCCGCGAGAAGCACGTCTGGTCGTGCCATCAGAACTAGTTTGAGCGCTCCGTACGGCCCTGCGGGCCGACACTCGCTCTCGTACGACCCGCCGAATACGGGTGGCACGGCCGAGCGAGCGCTAGCGAGCTCGCCCGTGGTGCGACGCCCAACCCTCAAAGAAGCGTCCGCCTGTCGCGGACTCCCATACCCGTCACACCCGTGTTTACCCATGCCACCAGAACTAGTCTCTGTGGCAGGTGAGCGACCGTGAGGAACACGGGGGAGCGAAGCTCCGCCGTGCCACTATTACCTATTCTGCCTTGCCGGGCCGTTAGCGGCTGTCTGTGGAACCTGTGGCTGTTTCTGGCGTAAACTCTGTGTCGGGTGCAGGTACAGGTGTTTGCAGGAGACGCACGGCCATGGCCAAGATGTTCTATACGCTCGAAGAGGTCTGCTCCAAGCTGGAGCGCAACGAGGACGAAGTTCGGGCAATGGTTCAGTCCGGCCAGATCCAGGAGTTCCGCGACCGGGACAAGCTGATGTTCAAGGTCGAGCAGATCGACCTGCTCACCGCCGGCGACGAGGACACCTCGGACGTCCACCTCGAACTGGACGCCGGGACCGGTGTTCCCTTGCCCGAAGATTCTTCGCTTGGCCTGGCCGACTCACGCGAGGCGACGGGGCTCATCGACGCCGGCGCCTCGGCAGGTTCGAGCGGCCTGGGGCTCGCCGACTCTCGCGAGTCGATCAGCCTTTCCGATTCTCGCGAGGGGACGGGCGTGTCCGTGTTCGACACCGACCATGGCGGTGAGGGTGACTCGACGGCCGTTGGCGATGCGGCCGAGGAAGACCTTGGCCTCGATGCCGTTGGGTCGGGCAGTGGGCTGCTGGACCTTACACGTGAATCGGATGACACTTCACTTGGTGCCGAGCTGCTCGAAGAGGTCTACTCCAGCGAGGAGAACATCGAGATGCCGGCGCACGCGTCGGGACTCTTCGAGGCCGCTTCAGTCGAACGACCGGGGCAGGAAGTGACCCCCAGCGTCGCCCCGTCGGCCGCGGTGCCCATGGTGATCGAAACGTACGACGGCGCCGGAAGCGGTCTCGCCGTCGGCATGCTCGTTGGCGCTGTGGCGGCGTTGGTCTGTGTGGCGATCGTCATCATCGTGAGCCTGGGCGGTGCCACATCGATCCTGGCGACCAAGATCGGTGCCAGCGACAGCAGCATCTGGATGTGGGCCGGCGGCCTTGCCGCGCTGACGGTGATCCTCGGCGGGGTCGGGCTCTTTATCGGCAAAGCGTCAGAATAGCCAGTAGGCAGTAGGCAGTAGCCAGCAGGGGTCGGAGGGCGCATACTGTTGTCGCTCGGTCTCCGCTTGCGTCTTGTCTTTTCTTCTCTTCCCCTACTGGCTACTGGCTGATGGCTACTGCCTTTCTTCTCTCCAAGTACGGCCTCCGCGAATGGCTGACGGCAACCATCGTCGCCGCGGCACTGATTGCGCTGTTCCTGTGGCTCGGCTGGTGGCCGGCGGCGGTCGTCACCGCCATCCTCTGGCTGGCCGTCGTGCTCTTCTTCAGGGATCCGATCCGTCGCCTGCCCCGCGACCTCGCGGCGGGGGTGATGCTCTCTCCGGCGGACGGGGTCATCAGTGCGGTGAGCCGGGTCGACCATCACGATGCCGCCGGCGGTCCGGCGGTCGTGATCCGGATCTTCCTCAGCGTGCTGAATGTCCACGTTAACCGCTTCCCGTGCGACGCCGAGGTCGTCGGGATCAAGTACACACGGGGCAGCTTCCACGATGCGCGCTCGGCCCGGTGCCCCGTGGAGAACGAATCGAACCTCATGACGCTGAGGCTCGACAGCGGTCGGACGATCGGCGTCAGGCAGATCGCCGGCAAGCTCGCGCGTCGCATCGTCTGTGGTGTCAGTACCGGAGACCGCCTCGTACGCGGGCAGCGCTACGGCATGATCAAGTTCGGTTCCAGCACGGAGCTGATCCTGCCGCAGGACCTCGTCGCCGAGGTCCACGTCGAAGTGGGTCAACGCGTCAAGGGTGGCGTCACGAAGTTTGCGACGGTCGCTTAACAGCCCGTTGAAGAAGTCATTCGGGCTGCGAGCGGCCCAGATCCGCCAGCTTGGCGTCGCCGAATCCATGACGTATCACCGGGATATGCCTTCGATCCGGCTCCTTGATCTGACGAATCTGGTCGCGCTCTCGCCTCGAAGCACTTCTTCAACGGGCTGTTAGGACCGCGTCGGGACGGCCGAAGAAAGCGGCTCGAAGCGCACACGTCGCTCTTCGAACCGTGCAACCTCGTCGTAGCCGGCGTCGGCGAGGAGTCGGGCCGCTGCGGGGAAGTCACGGACCAGGTCAACCGGGTCGTGCGCGTCGGCCGAGAGCGTCACGGGGATGCTCCGCCGCCGGCACCCCATGAGAATCGACGGTGCCGGGTAGGGCTCGCGGCAGGGCTTGTGCCACCCCGCGGTGTTGAGCTCGACGACCAGGCCGGCGGCGGCGATTGCATCCAGGGCCGCCTCGACGAGGTCGTCGACGGATTCTCGCGGGCCGTAGCCGAATTTCTTGACGAGATCCAGGTGTGCCATGACGTCGACCAGGCCGCTGGCGGCCAACCGCCTGATCTGTTCCCAGTACTCGCGATGCACGGCGTCACGTTCGTCCGGCGTCCACCGCTGCCATGCCGCGGCGGTGGCGTCAATCGCGACGCCGCGACAGAAGTGCACACTGCCGATCACGTAGTCCAGTGCCAGGCCGTCGAGCACGCGTCCCAGCTTGTCCGCCTGCCCTTCGAACCAGTCCACCTCCACACCAAGACGCACCCGGGGCCCGCCGGCGGCGCAAGAACGTCGGGCCGCGTCGCGGACATCGGCGACGTAGTCGTCGACGCGATCCGGGGGCATCGACCACGGAACCGACTCCCCCGACGGGTGCAGCGTCAGGTGATCGGAGATGCCGACCTCAGCCAGATCCAGCAGCCGCGCCTGCTCGACGACCTCGGCAACGGATGCCTTGCCGTCGCTCCATGTCGAATGGTTGTGGTAGCTCGCAAGCACAGTACGACGTAGCTTACGCCGTCAGGTCGATGTGCTCGTCGGGTTTGTCGTCGCGAATCGCGGGCTCCCTGCGGGCCTCGCTCTCGACCTCTGCCTGCTCCGAGTCACTGTGCGGCAGTTGCCGTGCGGCCTCGGCCGACTCGATGCCGGCAACCTTCAAGTCCAGCATGTCCTTGTACCGCTGTGTCTGCTCGGTCACGGCCCGCTCGCGGTCGCGCGCCTTGCTGGCGACCTGCTGAGCCTGGGCAGCCTGGATCAGCGACGTGTCGAGTGGTGAGCCGATGATGCTCATACCGACGATATCGACCGGATCGGCAGCTCTCGTGAACGGGCGATAATCACGCCGTCAGACAGGCGCTACTCCAGCCACACCGCTTCGAGCAGGGCCCGAAGGGGTTCGTCATCCATGAGCCCGAGGCCTTCGGCGACCAACGCCTGATCGAGGAGTTGGTGGCCGATGTAGGCAAGGACGAATCCACGCAGCTTGCGGTCACGCTCGATCCTGGCGATCCGGTCGCGCAACTGCTCGACCGCGACGTCGAGCCGGACGAGGCTCGGCAGCAGGTCCCGTTCGTAGCGCACGTCGATCAACTCCGGATTCGTCGTCAACAGCCGCCGCAACAGGAGGGCGGCCGGCACGTGGAGCCCTGCCCCGATCTGGGCGTGACCCATGCCCGCGATCGCCAGCGGATGGCCGGGTGTGAATCGCAGGGCACGATCGAAGTGTCGTTCCGCCCAGAAGTACTCGCCGGCGGCAAGCCGTTGTCCGGCGGACTTCATCAGCTCGTTGAAACGTGTCGGATCCTCGGTGGCGTAGTGGTCAAGCGTTTGTCCGTGACGCAGCACCTCGGCGATCGCGGCGATCGCCTGGGCTGAATTCGGCAGGCCCGAACCGGGTGTTCGCGACGGTTGAAGCGCATCGGGAAGACCCGGCAGCTTCGTGTCGGCCTGGTCCTCGGCCGCATCATCGCCTGCGACGTCGCCGGACATCAGGGTCAACGTTTCCCGGAGTGCGGCGAACTGCCGGTCCAGGCCCGTCAGGAGTTCCGGCCGTGACTCGACGTCCACCCCGGCGCCGGCCTGTCGCTCGGCGATCCGGTTCAGGATTGCAAGGTACGACGGTTCGGCGCTCTCGTTGAGAAGCCCCTGGCTGACCTGGGGCTCCAACAGCGTGGTCATCGGCTCCGCGCGAGCGTTGGCGCGTGCCTCGGCGCTCAACAGGTTCTGGAAGCCGCCGTCGAATTCCTGTCCGACCGTGGCCGATGTGTGCCCCGACAGTGTGTCCCCGACCGCCCTGGCCATGTCATAGGTGGACAGTCCGATCACGCTGCCCAGCGACTCCAGTGGCACGATCTGGACGCCCATCAGGCTGGAGGCGACCGCGGTGTGGCGTCCTCCATCGGCGTCCAGGAGTATGCCCACGACCCGGCTGTCGGAGACGGTGTCGTAGATGGCGGAGGTCGTGCTCGAGATCGCGATCCTGTCGAGGTTCAAACGATTGTCCAGATCGTCGGCGACGTATCGCAGGTCATTGAAGTTCTCGATCGTCGCGCCGCGGGTCGCCTGTCGGTACTCGACCTCGTTGAGGTACTGGCCGAAACGCATCAAGGTGATCGTCCGGCCGGCGGTGACAAAGCTTGGCGCGGAAAACGCGCTGTTGGCCCGTTCCCGGAACAGGTCGTCGGAGCCGGTCGCGCCGCGGAAATCGAATTCCGCCGAGTAGCCGACTGTGCCGCGGAAGCCGCGGCCGCCCGCCACGTTGCCGGTGACCAGCAGGTTCCGGCCACGGTAGTTCGGTATGGCTGCCGGCGAGTTGTACCGGTTGCGACCGTCGATCAGGTTGCCGTCGAGCGCGCTGCCGCCGCCAAGGGC
>SMVA01075918.1_pt1 | contig 12326 bp, 11 predicted proteins | sample 2456451 | NCBI WGS metagenome assembly SMVA01 (sample SAMN11095933, study PRJNA526329) | marine sediment metagenome | biome: Marine sediment; feature: Surficial sediment; material: Deep marine sediment; isolation source: Hadal surficial sediment | place: Pacific Ocean | collected 2014-05 | depth...
GCATAAGGTACTCGATGCCATCGGTGACCTCTACCTGCTGGGGTACAGCTTAATCGGTGAATTTCGTGCCTACAAATCGGGCCATGCGCTCAATAATACCGCCCTGCGCGCGCTGATTGCCCAGCCCGACGCCTGGGAGATAGTGACCTTCGATGAGGAGGATGCCGCGCCGATTTCTTACGCCCTCAACCCGGTGTCTGCTCCCTAGACCAAGTGGCAATATCGATGCCTTTATGGCATAGTGCGCGGTCTGTTCGCTATGCACACATCCGAATGAAAATCATTCTCATTAGTCGCAGGCACGGCGGCTCCCGCTCTATCGAATTGGGGCGTTGGTCCCGTGCACTTTTGTCTCTTTGCTGCCTGGGCTTGCCCATGGGCATGGTCGCCGTCGGCTATCTGGCCGGTGAAGACAGTGAACCCCGGACCATTCGGGGGGCCTCGCTTGACAGTATGGAGGATGAATTTGACCGTCAGAGCGCTGAGTTGGACGATCTGCGTTCCCGGGCGGGGCGCAAATTACAGGCGCTGACCCTCAATCTGGCCGGCTTGCAAGCGCGTATGACCCGCCTCGATGCACTGGGCGAGCATCTCACGGTAATGGCGGATTTGGGCGACGATGAATTTGATTTCAGTCAGCCCCCCGCCCTGGGCGGCCCGCTGACGCCCGAGTTTAGTGTTAGCTACACTTCCTTAGACATTGATAATCAACTGGCGCAATTCGAGCAACGCTTAAGCAACCGCGAACAACAACTGGAAATTCTGGAGTCTCTGCTGACCCATCGCCAACTGGATGAGCAGTCGTGGTTGTCGGGCAGGCCGATAGAGAAGGGTTGGATATCGTCGCATTTTGGTCAGCGCACCGATCCCTTTTCCGGCGAACTGGCCATGCATGATGGCATCGATTTTGCTGGTAAAGAGGGCTCCAATATTATTGCCGTGGCAGGCGGAGTCGTCACTTGGGCTGGCGCCAGATCAGGCTACGGGGAGATGATCGAGTTGTCCCATGGGGACGGCTTTGTCACTCGATATGCCCACAATAAGGCAAATCTGGTAGAACCTGGCGATTTCGTTAAAAAGGGCCAGGTCATTGCGCTTATGGGATCCAGTGGTCGCTCCACCGGGGCCCATGTTCACTATGAAGTCTATAAGCACGGCCGGTCGGTCGACCCCTCCAGCTACGTGCATCGCACCCGCCGCTGAATCGTTAGGGCTTTCTCGCTCCAGCAAATACTGTCGGCCGGCAGACCGTCGCGCTGGCATCTTGTTTAACCAATTGAACCTAATGAACTCTCATGATTACTAATGTTTTGAAGAAAGTATTTGGCACCCGCAATGATCGGGAACTGAAACGCCTGGGTGCGACCGTCAATAAGATCAACGCGCTGGCAGATGAAATGAAAGCGCTGAGCGATGAGCAACTCTCGGCCAAGACGGCGGAGTTTAAAGCGCGCTTGGGCGACGGTGCTACCCTTGAGCAATTGTTACCCGAGGCATTTGCGGTAGCGCGAGAGGCCAGTGATCGCGTATTGAATATGCGCCCCTTCGACGTGCAGTTAGTCGGTGGAATGGCCCTGTTCGAGGGCAAGATCGCAGAGATGCGCACCGGTGAAGGCAAGACCCTGGTAGCAACCTTACCCGCCTATCTTAATGCACTGGCTGGCAACAGTGTCCACCTGATAACGGTCAATGACTATCTGGCCAATCGCGATGCCCATTGGATGGGACCGCTGTACCGATTTTTAGGCCTAACGGTAGGGGTCATTAAATCCGGCCAGGCACAGGAGCAGAAGAAGGCTGCCTATAGCGCCGATATTATTTACGGCACAAACAATGAGTTCGGCTTCGATTACCTGCGCGATAATATGGCCTTCGCCCTGGAGGATCGCCAGCAGAGCCCACTGAACTTCGCCATCGTTGACGAAGTGGATTCCATTCTTATCGATGAGGCGAGAACACCGCTGATTATTTCCGGGTCATCCGAGGATAGCTCGGCCATGTACCGACAGATAAACAAACTGATTCCCGAGCTAAAACCGGATCTTGAAGAGGAACCGGGGCACTTCACGGTGGATGAGAAACAGCGCCAGGTGGAATTAACGGAAGAGGGGCATGAGTTCATTGAAGGGCTTCTTATTCGCGAGAAGTTGCTCGAGGAAAACGATAGTCTTTACGCAGCGACCAATCTGAATCTATTACACCATGTGTACTGCGGACTGAAAGCGCGATTGTTGTTTCAGCGTGACGTAGAGTACATCGTGCAGGAGGGCCAGGTGGTACTTATCGACGAACATACCGGTCGTTCGATGCCAGGTCGGAGGTTGTCCGAGGGGCTACACCAGGCTATAGAAGCCAAGGAGGGCGTCAATATTCAAAGTGAAAGCCAGACCCTGGCCTCCACCACGTTCCAGAATTATTTTCGCTTGTACGATACCCTGTCGGGGATGACGGGAACTGCGGACACCGAGGCGTTCGAGTTTCGCCAAATTTACGGCTTGGAAGTTCTGGTAATACCGACCAACCAAAAACAAATGCGCAACGACCTCAACGACCTGGTCTACCTCAGTCGGGAAGAGAAGTTCGAGGCAATTGTCACCGATGTTAAAGAATGCATGTCGACCGGCGCGCCGGTGCTTGTGGGTACGGCGTCGATAGAGACTTCAGAGGAGCTGTCCCAGCTATTTCGTAAGGGTAAGATTGAACACAAGGTACTCAATGCCAAATACCATGAGCAGGAGGCCGAAATTATCGCCCAGGCTGGCCGGCCAGGCGTGGTTACCATCGCTACCAACATGGCGGGTCGCGGCACCGATATTGTGCTGGGAGGCAACCTCGATGTGGAACTTGACGCCATTGGACAGGATGACGAGCCCGCACGTGAAAACGCGCGAGTGGCATGGCAGCAACGCCATGATCAGGTGATTGAGGCGGGTGGCTTGCATATTTTGGGTACAGAGCGTCACGAATCACGCAGAATCGACAACCAGCTTCGCGGGAGATCGGGGCGGCAGGGTGACCCGGGTGTGTCCCGTTTTTACCTCTCTTTGGAAGACAGCCTGATGCGCATTTTTGCCTCCGATAAGGTGAAAAACTTTATGCAGGCACTGGGGATGGAGAGGGGTGAGGCAATAGAGCACCGCATGGTCACTAACGCCATCGAAAAGGCGCAGCGCAAGGTAGAGGGGCGCAACTTCGATATTCGCAAGCAGTTACTGGAATATGATGATGTGGCCAACGATCAGCGTCAAATAATTTATCAGCAGCGCAACGACCTGCTTACCGAATCTGACATTTCGGAAACCATTCATGCGATACGAAAAGATGTCGTTGATGATGCTATCAGCAGTTTTATTCCACCCATGAGCGTTGAAGAGCAATGGGATATTCCCGGTTTGGAAAAGCAATTGGAAGCGGAGTTCGCAATCTCCTTGCCTGTGCAAAGTTGGTTGGAGGATGACGATAGCCTGTATGAGGAGGCTCTGCGTGAAAAAATTGGTGCAGAGATTCAGGCGGCCTATGATTTGAAGTCCGATCAGGTCGGCCCGGATATGCGCAAGATTGAGAAGCAGATCATGCTGCAGGTACTCGATACTCTGTGGAAGGAGCATCTGGCATCCATGGATCAGTTGCGCCAGGGTATCAATTTGCGGGCCTATGCGCAGAAAAACCCCAAACAGGAGTATAAGCGCGAATCCTTTGAGCTTTTTCAACAGTTGCTGTCCGATCTGAAATATGAGGTGGTAAAGTTCCTCAGCCATGTGCAAATCCAGCGTCCGGATGAAGCGGAGATCATTGAGCAGCGGCGCCGTGAAGCGGCTGAGCGCGAAAAATTGGCTTTTCAGCACCTGGCTGCCTCGGGGATGCCTGCTCCGTCCGCGGGGGTGGGGGATCCAGCCGATACCAGAGCAGCGGTACCCCAAACGTATAAGCGTGAACAACGGAAAGTCGGACGAAATGAACCCTGCCCCTGTGGTAGTGGAAAGAAATTCAAGCAGTGTCACGGCGCCCTGTGATACTTCAAACTGGAGAGCCAGGGGATCGCGAGGTGAGCCCGGTATGGCGGTAGGCGAAGACGTTCTGCCTGCGCTGAGCCCCGTGCACGGTGTTCGACTGGCGGCGGTGTCCGCCGGTATCAAAACCGTTGGTCGCAGGGATCTGGTTTTGATTGAACTGGCGGCAGGCGGCAATTGCGCGGCGGTGTTTACCCAAAATGATTTTTGCGCTGCCCCGGTGTTAGTTGCCAGGGCACACCTGAGTGAGAGTGGATTCAATACCCGTTATTTATTGATCAATACGGGTAACGCTAATGCGGGCACGGGTGAAGACGGGATCGCGGCTGCCAGAGCCTGTACGGAGGCCGTCGCACACCTGGCTGACTCCGACTGCAACACGGTGTTGCCTTTTTCCACCGGGGTGATTGGCGAGCCCCTGCCGACGGCGTTAATCTGCGCGGCAGTCCCGGCGGCCTATGCGGCGCTAGGGGAGGACGGTTGGGTTGATGCAGCTTGGGGAATACTGACCACGGACACTCGCCCCAAGGGCTCCTCGGTTCAATTCAGTTATGCCGGCCGCGATTATGTGGTTACAGGTATTGCCAAGGGCGCCGGCATGATCCGGCCCAATATGGCCACCATGCTGGCCTACCTGGCGACCGATGCGGCGGTAGAGCGTTCGGTATTACAGGATATTCTTGGTGCTGCGGTAGAGACTTCCTTTAATCGAATTACCATAGACGGCGATACTTCCACCAACGATGCCTGTGTTTTACTCGCCTCCGGCCTGGCCGGCAACGAGATGCTCGACGATAAAGAATCGGGCCTGGGCATCGCTTTGCGCAGTGCAGTTGATCAGGTATGTTTGGAACTGGCCCAGGGCTTGATACGCGACGGCGAGGGCGCCACCAAGTTTGTGACAGTCCAGGTCAACGGGGGCCATTCTGAGCAGGAGTGTTTAGCGGTTGCATTCACTATTGCCCATTCGCCGCTGGTCAAGACCGCCCTGTTCGCCAGCGACCCCAACTGGGGGCGTTTACTGGCGGCGATAGGCAGGGCGGGCCTGCGGGAACTTGCCGTTGATCTAATTGATATCTACATCAACAATGTACTGATCGCCCGAAATGGTTGCCGCGCGGCTACTTATACCGAGGAGCAGGGTGTTGCGGCTATGGCGCCGGAGGACATAGTGATTCGCATTGAGCTGAACCGGGGGCGTAGCGAAGCCGCGCTTTGGACCAGTGACTTGTCCTACGACTATGTACGCATCAATGCGGAATATCGTACCTGAATGGATGTTGTGCACGTGGCTGTCGGGGTCATTTTGAATGATGCCGGACAGATATTGATTGCCAGGCGCCCTCGGGATTCCCATCAGGGGGGGCTTTGGGAATTTCCCGGCGGTAAGATTGAATCAGGGGAACGGGTTGAGGCAGCGTTAAAACGCGAGTTGCGGGAAGAGTTGGGAATCGAAGTCTGGGAAAGTGAGCCGCTGTTACAGATCCGACACGATTATGGCGACAAGCGCGTTCTACTGGATGTCTGCGTGGTCCGGGAGTTTGGGGGGGAGCCCAAAGGTGCAGAGGGGCAGCCGCTGCAATGGGTTGCCGCCGACGAACTTGGGCAGTACAGATTTCCAGCCGCCAATGATGCGATTATCAGTGCCGTCAGGTCTTTGTTGATTTCCGGCCCTGGGCGCCGGCCCTGAGCAGTAGTGTCTGGTGCAGTTGGTTGACTGCCAATTCCAGTTCGTCCAGCGATTTCGAATTGTCGATGACAATATCCGCCAGGGCCACGCGCTCGTTTCTGTTTATCTGGGCGGCCATAATTCTTTTGACCTGGGCCTCGTCATTATTATCCCGTTGTATGGTTCTTCGCAGCTGGGTTTCCTCGGGGACGTCCACCACAATGATGCAATCGGCCAAGTCTTTCTGTTGGGTCTCAAGTAATAGGGGTGAGCTTAGCACCGTGTAGGGTGAGCGTGATGACTGGAGTTGCCGGAGAATTTCCTCACCTATCAGGGGGTGGGTAAGCTGCTCCAGCCAACGGCGCTCTCCCTCGTTCGAAAAAACCCGTGAGCGCAACGCCGCTCGATTGAGTGTGCCATCGGCTAACAGTATTTTCTCGCCTGCTACCGGCTCATCAAAATGGCTGGCGATAGCCGCTAACGCAGGCGTTCCGGGTTGGACGATAATTCTAGCCACCAGGTCAGCATCGACAATAGTGATACCGAAATTTTCCAGCAGTGCGGTGACTGCCGATTTTCCGCTGCCAATTCCGCCGGTGATGCCGACGATATAACTCACGATTGCAATCCGGCGGCGCCCATATAGTAGGCCATTAACGCGTCCCCCCACAGCAGGGTAACCCAGCCGGCCACCGCCAGATAAGGGCCGAATGGGATGGGGACATCTTTGCCGCGCCGGGTGGCGATCATCAGGGCGATACCGCAGACCGCACCTACCAGGGATGAGAGTAGAATGAGCATGGGAATGCTCTGCCACCCCAGCCAGGCGCCCATAGCGGCCAGCAGCTTGAAATCGCCGAAGCCCATGCCCTCCTTCCCGGTGAGCAGTTTGAATATCCAGTAGACGCTCCATAGCGAAAGATAGCCCAGCATCGCACCCAGTACTGCGTCGTGCAGGCTGACCGTTACACCCAGTGCGGAGAACGTCAGGCCCAACCACATCAGGGGCAGGGTAATGTCGTCGGGAAGCAATTGGTGGTCAATATCAATCATGGTGAGAGTTATGAGCGCCCAGGTCAGTAACATCGCCCCCAGCAGGGCGAGGGAGGCATCATAGTGGGACGCCAGGGCCACAGTCATCAGTGCCGTCACCAGTTCAACAATGGGATATCGGGGGGATATTGCAACACCGCAGTTGCCACACTTTCCGGCCAGTAATAGATAGCTGAGGACGGGAATGTTCTGCCAGGGCTTAATGCCCTCCTTGCAATGGGGGCAATGGGAGTTGGGCGAGGAGAGGCTTATAGTGGCATCGCAGGGTGGCTCCTCAACCTCCAACAACTGACAGCAGTCTTTGCGCCAGCGAGAGTCCATCATCAATGGCAGCCGATATATGACAACATTGAGAAAGCTACCGACAACGAGGCCCAGGGTCGCCAGAGCGACCAGCAAAAGCCAGTCGTGCTGGTTAAGTACCTCTAGCATAGAATGTTGTCCGTCCTGGTTGGTAAGGCGCGCTTGCTATATAACCGAGCCAAGCATGAAGATGGGAAGATACATGGCAATCATTAGGCCACCAACCAAGACCCCCAGTATCGACATGATAATGGGCTCCATCAGAGAGCTCATGCTGTCTACCGCGTTGTCGACAGCTTCTTCATAATGGGTGGCCACCTTGTCCAGCATTTCGTCCAGCGCGCCGGATTCCTCGCCGATGGAAACCATCTGCAACAACATGCTGGGAAATAGTCCTGTGGCTTTAATGGAGCTATACAAGGTGGTACCCGTGGTCACATCGTCGCGTATTTGCCGAATTGCCTTAGCATAGACCGAATTTCCCGCCGCGCCGGCGGTAGAGTCCAGGGCCTCGACCAGTGGAACCCCGGCGGCAAAGGTCGTGGACAGGGTTCGCGAGAATCGCGCGATCACGGAGTTAAATACTATGCCGCCGATGACCGGTGCGCGCAAGGCAAGGCGATCCAGTAACTCGGAAAACGCTACCGATCGGAGTTTTGCCTCGCGAAATAGAAAAATGGTGGCGAAGATCCCGCCCAAAATAATGAGCCACCAATCCTGCACAAAGTAAGAGATATTAAGCACAAACAGGGTAAATGACGGTAGGTCTGAGCCGAAACTCCTGAACGTTTCGGCAAATTGGGGCACCACCTTTATAAGAAGGATGGCGGTAACAATGACCGACACAACCACCACGGCAATGGGATAAGTCATGGCCTTTTTAATTTTGGCTTTTAGTTGTTCGGTTTTTTCTTTGTAAGTTGCCACCCGGTCCAGCATCACCTCCAGTGTTCCCGAGGTCTCGCCGGAAGCCACCAGAGAACAATAAAGTTCATCAAATTGTCGTGGGTGTTTTGCCAAAGAGGGGGCCAAGCCATTGCCGGAGGCAACGTCATTTTTGATTGTCTCCACCAGCTCCCGCATTTTGGGCTTTTCCAGGCCCTCGGCCACAATATCGAAACTCTGTACCAGGGGGACACCCGCCTTCATCATGGTTGCCATTTGGCGGGTAAATATAGCGATGTCTGCCGCTTTTATTGGCTTGCCCCCGCCGCCGAAAAGAGGTTTGGATTTTTTGCGAACAGTTTTGGGCTTAATTCCCTGGCGGCGCAGTTGGGCCTTTGCCATAGAGGATGTCGTTGCCTGTATCTCGCCGTTGGTCGACCGTCCGGTTTTATCGGTACCACTCCAGGTGAATGTATTCCCCCGCATAGCCGCTCTGGTTGCCATAATTGTGTCCGCCCCTATCCTGTAGTGGTGTAAGCCGTTGTGTCGCTAGTCTGTCGTAATCCGGTTTACTTCTTCCAGGGAGGTTATGCCCTGGGCTACTTTCATTAATGCTGACTTTCTGAGATTGTTGAAACCCTCAACGCGTGCCTGGTCGCTGATTTGAATGGAGTTTCCCTCCTCCATAATAATCTTGGATATTGCCGGCGTAACACGCACCACCTCGTAGACCCCCAGGCGACCCTTGTAGCCTTCATGGCATGCGTCGCAACCCACTGCATGTAGAATATTTGCATCTTCCAACAGCTCTTCGGTGAAGCCCTCCTGCAATAGCGTGTCGTGGGGAATATCCGCCGGCACACAGCATTCTTTGCACAGGCGTCGCGCCAGGCGTTGGGCGATAATCAGGCTGACGGATGTTGCGAGGTTGAAGGCAGGTACGCCCATATTGAGCATGCGGGTGACCGTCTCGGCAGCGCTATTGGTGTGCAATGTAGACAACACCAGGTGGCCGGTTTGTGCCGCTTTGATAGCGATTTCAGCGGTCTCGAGATCGCGAATCTCGCCTACCATGATGATATCGGGATCCTGGCGCAGAAAAGAGCGCAGCGCGTTGGCAAAGGTGAGGCCCACCTTGGGATTTACGTGGACCTGATTAATCCCCTCCAGGTTGATTTCGACCGGGTCCTCCGCCGTGGAGATATTTCGCTCCGGGGTGTTGAGGATATGCAGCCCGGTATACAGCGACACCGTTTTACCCGAGCCGGTGGGGCCGGTCACCAGGATCATTCCCTGGGGCTGGTTCAGCGCTCGCAGGTACATCTCTTTCTGCTCGGGTTCATAACCCAGCGCATCGATGCCCATTTGTGCGCTGGACGGGTCTAGAATACGCAGCACAATTTTCTCGCCAAACAGCGTGGGCAGGGTGTTTACCCGAAAATCGATTGCCCGCTTGCGTGACAACCTCATCTGAATTCTGCCATCTTGAGGAACCCGACGTTCTGAGATGTCCATCTGGGACATGACTTTGAGGCGGGCGGCCAGTCGGGGGGAGAGGTTTTTGGGCGGGCGGACGACCTCGCGTAATATCCCGTCGGTTCGAAATCGGACGCGATAGTTGTTTTCGTAGGGCTCGAAGTGGATGTCGGAGGCACCTTGCTTGATCGCATCAATCAGGACTTTGTTGACGAAGCGAACGATGGGGGTCTCGTCAATGCCCTCGCTGCCGTCATCCGCATCGCTGCCGTCCGTGACAGCTTCGACGTCCACGCCATCGAGGTCGACATCATCGAGATCGCCCAGGCCGTCATCGAGATTCTCCTGACTTTCTACCCATTCGATGATAATTTTGCTGAGCGCCCGCTCCTCAACTAAAATGGCGTCGGTGTTGATTCCGGTATGAAACTTTATCTCATCCAATGCGGCGAGGTTGGTAGGGTCCGAGACGGCGATAAAGAGCCGGGTGCCGCGGCGAAACAGCGGAAGGGCGTGGTGTTTGGTGACCAGCTTTGCCTCTACCAACTCATCTGGGAGGTTCACGCGATTGAAGGCATTGATATCGAATAAGGGCACGCCAAACTCGTGTGAGGCGACCTCGGCGAGTTGTTGGCCGTCTACGTTCTTTTTCTCCACCAGATACTGCACAAAGGGCATCTTCTCCGAGGATGCTTCCTGGTAGGCGTCCGCTGCCGCTTCTGCTGTTATCAGCCCCTCAGCGACCAGCCGTCCCGCTAGCCCGCTAAGTTGTCCTATTGCTTTGTAGTTCATTGCCCTAGCTTCCCGGTCTAGATGCGCTGTCACACAATGGTCTTGTGTTTATGCACTCTAGTATAACCATCAGGCAGGCGGTCTAATAGCCTTTGGTAGGAACTAATACCATGATTTTTGGTTATTTTTTGGCAGTGGTTGCCCCTATGGGTACTACTTGGGCGTGACAGGGCTATCCTCGGCAACTGGACGGCACGTAGGCCAGATCTATGCCGCTGGTGGAAGCCGGCAGGCAGGTCCAGGTCATAAATTCATTGACGATGCTGGGAACCAGTTGCAACTGATTATCTGCGCCCAGAATAGGCATGCTTAACACGATGGTGATCGTGCCGGGTACCGGAACAGAATTGACCTCAATACTGGAGACATACTGGGAAGCATAGCTTATCGGGGGTTCCATCCCCGCAGCGGCGTTATCGGTAGGGGCAGCGCCCATCGTATAGTACGAGTTTGTCACTGCTGTTTTGGCTGACGCGGCGAAGCCCATGCTCTCGGCGACTTTAGCCCGGGTGGAGTAGTCCGAATAGGCCTAGAGGGCCAACACGGCCAAGATGCTCACTATTGATATAACTACCATCAATTCAATGATGGTGAATCCTTTGTTCCGAGTCATGTTGCTACCCATTTCCTGTTGGATAAAAGCAAAAGAGCGATCTGTCCACATTATTGCAACTTACTTTTCCTGTTCCGTAATCAGTTCTGATAGTTGTTGGTTGAGTTTTGCGACCAAAGCGGCGGCGGGTTCGTCTTGAATCCCCGCCTCGGACAGGTCGCTGGCTATGGCTTTTATCACATCAATTCGTGCGCGCAATTCAGAGAAGCTCGCATTTAGCTCTGCTGCGGTATCTTGAAACATGTCCTTGTCCCGCAGTCGTATATGGGCAGTCAGGTCTCCGCGGCACAGTCTTGCGACTTCGCGTGAGAAGACAAAAACGGGACCCGCGACCTTATGGCTAGATTTCAAACTGCCATACCAAACCCCGCCAATCAACGCCAGTTCAACTGCCGCGAGGCCAAGAGCGTTCGTGGAGGTCAAGACCAGTTGGTCATCGCCGGGCAAGATCACACGAATAATCAAAAATAAATTAACGGCTAACACGGTTAGCGCGACTGTTAGCAGTGTGTATTGGTACTGAAATTTTTTGTTGATGACGACCGTTTTGCGTCGATTATCCATGCTTTATCCCGATAGAGCAGTTGTTATTGGGCTCAGCGTATTACAGGCTCATGTACCTAACAAGCGTCAATCCACCCCCCTGGCCTGGAATGTGGGCTAAGCACACAATTGGCTTGCTGCTGCTGTAAGTTCAGATACGTTCTGCGTAAAAACATCCTTGAAAAATTCGACCCCAATTTACGATTCACCTGACAATTAATGTCACTTCTTGCCAGTAAACGTCATTAGCGAATTATTACTCTCCGAGTTTGTGTTGCGAGCAGAGTTTTCTATATTATCGGTAAACCATTGAAAAATAATAAAAATAATAATATTATTTCAACTGAACTGCTAGTTGGCACGATGTCTGCATGTACTCTACTGCCCGAATCGGTGGTTGCACACTTTCGATGTGCAGGGACCCAATAAACGAATGGAGAGACACATGAATATTCAGAAGAAGGCGCAACAGGGTTTTACCCTTATCGAACTGATGATCGTGATCGCGATCGTTGGTATTCTTGCCGCTATTGCACTGCCTGCTTACCAGGATTACACCGTCAGAGCGAAGATGGCGGAGCCTCTGGCGCTGCTGGGCGAAGCCAAAACTACAGTAACCGAGTTTTTTGTGACTAATAATAGCTTGCCCACTCTGACCAACTCGGGTCTTCATACCAACCCGGATACCGATATAGTGGCATCACTCAACCTGACCACCACAAACGGTCCATTGCTGACGGTTACCATGCAAGACGGCGTTATTCCTTCAGGACCCAATACGTTTGTCCTGTCAGGTACTACCAGAAACGGCACCATTCAATGGAAGTGCAAGCCAGCGGCCACCAGCGGCACTGGCATGCTGGTGAAATATTTGCCTTCCAACTGCCGTGGCTAGTAGTGCGTAAACCAATCCTGGCAAAAACTGCATAGGAGCAGAATTGCCCGCCTTGAGAAAGGCGGGTATTTTTTTGCCTGAACATCC
>SMVA01411915.1_pt1 | contig 12326 bp, 13 predicted proteins | sample 2456451 | NCBI WGS metagenome assembly SMVA01 (sample SAMN11095933, study PRJNA526329) | marine sediment metagenome | biome: Marine sediment; feature: Surficial sediment; material: Deep marine sediment; isolation source: Hadal surficial sediment | place: Pacific Ocean | collected 2014-05 | depth...
ACTTATCCATTTCCTCCCGAACAATGTGTTCGACCTTGCGCGACACTCTCAAACCCAGCGGCATCCAGGTATATAACCCACTTCCAAGACGCTTAATGAGGCCCGCACGCAACATCAGCCTATGACTGACTAACTCTGCTTCAGCAGGAGCTTCTTTGAGAGTAGATATAAAAAATTGCGATACACGCATCGCCTAATTCCATTACAACAATTAAATGGAAGTAATTCTACCTCGAAAGACTGCCGTGCGTATTATTTGCCAACAACATTCATGCCAATGATTATTGGCAATGAAGCGCATTATCACTTTTTACGCATAATGGCTCTGATAAAATCCTTTTGAAGAGAAACGCCTGTCATGATTAACCCAACGGGAATAGCCCAAAAGTATGTGCTTACTAAGCTGTACTGCGAACTTTAAGGTAGTATTAGGCTGGCATACATACTAAGTGATATAGAATTAACGTGATAAGTTGAGTGAGGGATATTATTAATATAATGATTGCTTTCTTTCTAGAATAAAATATGAAAAATTCGTATCAATATTATTGTGACGGATTACACAGGTAAATCGCATGATCGACCGTAATGGATATCGCTCTAATGTTGGCATTATTCTACTTAATAAGAAGAATAAGGTCTTCTGGGGCAAGCGCATTAATCAAAATTCTTGGCAATTTCCTCAAGGTGGTATCAATCTTGGTGAGAGCCCAAAAGAAGCCATGTACAGAGAGTTAACTGAGGAAATAGGCCTGCATTCATGCCATGTTGAGATCATTGGACGCACACGTGACTGGTTACGCTATGAAGTACCAGATCATTGGATAAGACGCGAGTGGCGTGGAAATTACAGAGGACAAAAACAAATTTGGTATTTGTTACGTTTGGTAGGACGTGATTCTGATGTGTCGCTGCACACAAGTATTCACCCCGAATTCGATGCTTGGCGTTGGAATCAGTACTGGGTAAAACTGGAATCAGTGGTTGAGTTTAAACGTCAAGTCTACCATCAAGCTCTTACTGAGTTAGCACGCTTACTCAATCGTAAATCCCATGAAATTAATACTTATGGCAAGTATGACTGTAGCTATAACAAAGAATGGAGTTTAGCTGCAACCATACCCACTAAACAAACTAGATAACTTTATCTAGAAACCGAACTCTTGTGAACAAACAAACTCTTAATTCGCAATTCAACTGTTTGGATCGCATATGGTCAAACGCATTCAAGATTACGCTCCAGGCATGTCTAACAACCACCTCAATCCTGCAAATCTGTGCGGTATAAAATTTTATTGTAAAACAAAACAGCGTGAATATAGTCTCGATTGCCTCGAATTCTAAAAAACTATCCCTGGAATATACAATCCTACAACTAATAGACAAGTAACAAAATCATGAACACATGATTTATGGTTGACAGTACATAGAATGAACTGGCTATAACGGAAACTACAAATACTTCTCTATATTCCTCATTTATTCCTCGTTTCCATTCTTATGTTAAATCCATGTTCTACATTATTAATATTGAATAAATACTTCTTGTCGGTTCGACTGAGTTCGTAGCGCCAATACTATTCTTTCTTAAGTTTAGAAATATAGATTTACTCCTAGAAATCAAGTAAAGTTAACTCTCGAATAACTAAAACATGGAGTCACCCATGACCGCTAAAGGACAATTGTTACAAGATCCGTTTTTAAACATGCTACGGAAAGAACGTATTCCAGTATCAATTTATCTGGTAAATGGCATTAAACTGCAAGGCCACATTGATTCATTCGATCAATACGTGGTACTTCTTAAAAACAATGTTACACAAATGGTATATAAGCACGCAATCTCTACCGTTGTCCCCACCAAAACTTTCTCCACTCCATTCGAGGCGCCAATCACACCAGATGCTTGATCGTTCCGCTAGAGACACTATTGCTGATGTTAATGCTGCTGTACTAGTTAGCTTAGACTTTGGTCGCAATGGTTACGATGAAAATATAGAAGAATTACGGCAACTGGCTACAAGTGATGGGCTTATAATTGTTGCAGTGATTAGGGGTAAATGTTCTCGGCCCAACCCTGCTACCTATGCTGGTAATGGTAAGGTAAATGAAATTTCCCTAATTCTAAAACAAACCTGTGCCTCGCTGGTTATCTTTAATCACAATCTTTCTCCTGCCCAACAACGTAATCTAGAGCAATATCTTCAGTGCCGCGTGATAGACCGCACCAGTCTAATTTTAGATATATTTGCACAACGCGCTAAAAGTCACGAGGGGAAGCTACAAGTGGAACTGGCTCAACTTGAGTATCTTGCTACTCGCCTGGTACGTGGCTGGACTCACTTGGAGCGGCAAAAGGGTGGCATAGGTCTACGCGGGCCGGGAGAAACTCAACTGGAAACGGACCGACGATTGCTTGGAAAACGGGTTAAGCTCCTAAAAGAGAAGCTTGCTAAATTCCAGTGCCGGCGAAATTTACAGCGGCGCACAAGACGACGTGCCCATGTAATGTCAGTTTCTATTATTGGTTATACCAACACGGGCAAATCTACCTTGTTCAATAACCTCACGCGCGCAAGTGCCTACACTGCTAACCAATTTTTTGCCACATTGGACGCAACCACACGTAAATTGTTTATCCAAGGACATGGCCCTTTGGTGATTTCTGACACTGTGGGTTTTATTCGCGAGTTGCCACACACGCTAGTCGCCGCATTCCGGGCCACGTTAGAGGAAACCGTGCAGTCTGACGTGCTACTACATGTGGTGGACGCGGGTAGCCCTAATCGAGAACAGCAAATTGAGGCAGTCAATAAGGTGCTAGAGGAAATCGGTGCTGATGCAATTCCGCAGATTCTTGTACTAAACAAAATAGATTTAATCAATATATCGCAAGGAACGTCAGGGTACCAACGTAACGAGTATGGTAGAATATCGCAAGTTCGATTAAGTGCAAAAACCGGTGAAGGATTAGAATTTATTAGGATGGCGCTAGCCGAAACAATTGAACAACGTACTTCGCAATGGTGTAAAATGTCTCCAGAAATAGGGGGCGTAACTAACAAACGCCCTACGATCAGTTATTGAGTTGGCAAATTGAATGGTACGATAAGTATTCTTACCATAGCTAAAACTCAAAGGTTCTTACTAGATAGACTATCAGGTAGTAGAATTTAATTAATAACCGGAAAATATAAAAATCATCATGGGATTAAATGACCCACAGTGGGGACGAAAAAAAGGCAGCTCTGGTCCACCTGATCTGGACGAACTATTACGCAACGTCAGCAAAAAACTCAATGACCTATTTGGGGGTAAGCGCCGTGGTGGTAATAGTGACGGATCTGGAGGTGGTGATGGGTCTGGAGGCAAAAATTTAAAGCTACTTAGTGGAGGTTTGAGTATTGGCCTAATCCTTGGGGTGCTTCTATTGCTATGGATAGCAAGCGGCTTTTACATTGTCAACGAAGGTTATCGAGGGGTGGTTCTGCGTTTTGGGAAATACAATGAAACCACCCAGGCAGGGTTACGTTGGCACTTGCCATATCCGGCTGAAACCGTAGAAACCGTTAACGTAAGTCAGGTACGAACAGTTGAAATCGGCTACCGTAAAAGCGTGACAAACAAAGTGCTTAAAGAAGCATTAATGCTAACCGATGATGAAAACATTATTGATATTCAGTTTGCCGTGCAATACATACTCAAGAATCCTGAAGAATACCTGTTTAATAACCGCAACCCGGACGAAGCAGTGCTGCAGGCGGCAGAAGCCTCTATTCGTGAAGTTATTGGGAAGAGTTACATGGATTATGTACTCTACGAAGGGCGCGAAGATGTAGCATCAAAAGCAAGCGTGTTGATGCAAGAACTTCTCGACAATTACAAAACAGGGATCACAATCAGCAAAGTTACCATGCAAAATGCACAACCCCCAGAGCAAGTTCAAGCGGCATTTGACGATGCAGTAAAAGCAGGGCAGGATAAGGAAAGACAGAGAAATGAAGGGGAAGCCTACGCTAACAATGTTATCCCCAGAGCCAGAGGTAATGCCGCCCGCATATTGGAAGAAGCTGAGGGATACAAGCAGCGAGTGATTGCTAGCTCTACTGGCGATGCTAGTCGTTTCAAACAAGTCTTGGTTGAATATAGTAAGGCACCTCGTGTAACCCGTGAACGTCTTTACCTAGACATGATGCAAGAGGTACTATCTAATACAAACAAGATATTGATTGACCAAAAAAACAGTAATAACTTGCTATATTTGCCTCTTGATAAACTGATAGAAAAAAGCTCCCCCACTCCGGCACCTGCTCCAGTACCTGTAACACCCCAAGTGAGCGCACCGAGAGCCCCCTTAATCGAAAACAATGCCACTCGAACGCAGCGTACACGTGAAGCATTCCGAATGCGCGCACGGGAGACAAGATAAATGAAAAACAAAAGCGTACTATTAGGCATCTTAATCGCTCTGTTCTTGCTGGTAAGCTCATCACTATATATTGTAGATCAGCGCCAGAAAGCCATCGTCTTCCAGCTAGGTGAAGTAGTCGATATAAAGAACGATCCAGGATTATATTTCAAGATTCCCATGGTACAGAATGTACGCTTTTTTGATTCGCGTATATTGACTATGGACGCAGAGGAACCAGATCGGTATATCACCTCAGAGAAAAAGAATGTGCTGGTAGACATGTTCGTCAAGTGGCGCATCATTGATGTAAAACAATATTTCATCAGTGTACGAGGCGACGAAGAATTGGCTAGAGTCCGACTGTCACAGACGATAAACTCTGCTCTACGCGACGAATTTGGTAATCGCACGGTACATGATGTGGTTTCTGGCAAACGCGACGAGATTATGGATACAACGCGTGAGAAGGCTAACGCCGATGCCAACAAAATTGGAATAGAGGTAGTGGACGTACGCATAAAGCGCGTTGACTTGCCAGCAACAGTAAGTGAATCAGTCTACCGCCGAATGGAAGCAGAAAGAAAACGTGTGGCTAATGAACTGCGCTCGACTGGTGCAGCAGAATCTGAAAAAATTCGTTCCAATGCCGACCGTCAACGTGAAGTAATCTTAGCAAAAGCATATCGAGATGCCCAGAAGACCAAGGGTGAAGGAGATGCTAAGGCTGCGAATATCTACGCCGAAGCATTTCAGAAGAATCCAGAATTCTATTCTTTCTATCGCAGTTTAGAAGCATATAAAAAGAGTTTCAAGAAAGGTGACATGATGGTACTCGAGCCAACCTCGCAATTTTTCAACTACCTGAAAAATTCAGGAAAACCAATAAATAAGTAATATAAACACCAACTACCGTAAATCAAAGCTTACAAAATTTGTTGTGCCATTTTCAAGTAGGATATAGCCACTATATAAGTTTTATTAACATCGGTTAGCAAAAAAGCCTGCTTAGAGCCTTGCTTTTTAATGCGTCCTATTGGAGTTATTAAAGTATGTGGGACACTTTGCTAATTGCATTCGCATTGATGTTAGTGTTGGAAGGGATACTGCCGTTCTTATTACCTAGTATTTGGCGCGAGACCTTCAAGAAACTAACTGAAATTGGTGATAATCAAGTTCGTTTCATCGGCTTGACATCGATGCTGATAGGTTTGCTGTTGCTATATCTTGTGAAATAAATCCACGTCCTCACACTTCTAACCAGTGTCGTCCGATTAATAAATATGCGTAACTGGCTCCTTCCCGAATACATTGAAGATATTCTACCCGAAGAAGCGCTGCGCATAGAAACTTTGCGGCGGCGCATTTTGGACTGGCTGTTAGTGCATGGTTATCAATTGGTGAGCCCTCCCATGCTGGAGTTTGTAGAATCACTGATCTCAGGTAGTGGTGGGGACATGAATTTACGCATGTTCAAGGTAGTTGATCAATTAAGCAGCAGAATGATGGGGTTACGTGCAGACATAACACCTCAGACAGCTCGTATCGATGCTCACTTGCTAAATTGCAATGGTATTACCCGTTTATGCTACGCAGGTAGCGTACTGCACACCGTACCGTCAGGATTAACTAGCACTCGCGAACCACTCCAGATTGGCGCAGAACTTTATGGCCATGCAGGACTGGAGAGTGATCTAGAAATCCAGCGCCTCATGTTACAGGTTCTAACAATGTCTGGAATAGATAAAATCCATCTTGACCTTGGCCATGTTGCCATATTTCGTGGCATTGTTAAAGGTGCTGGGATTTCGACTAGTTTGGAAGCAGAATTGTTTAGTGCACTACAAGCTAAGGATATCTCCACATTAAAAGAACTCTTCACAGGGCTTGGCAAGGATATAAACAAAAATGTACAACAAGCTTTAATGTTATTACCGAAACTATACGGCGACAAAAAAGTGTTGGTACAAGCACGCAAATTTCTACCTGATTACACAGAAATCAAGAAAGCACTGGATGAATTAGAAGTGGTAGCAGCGGAATTGAAGTTGGTGGTAGATACTCTTGCTTTCGACCTAGCCGACTTACGTGGGTACCATTACCACAGCGGTATAGTATTTGCAGCTTACGCCGATGGCTACCCCAGCGCAGTTGCACTAGGGGGACGTTATGATGAAATTGGTAAAGTATTTGGAAGAGCTCGTCCAGCAACTGGATTCAGTATGGATTTACGTGAATTATCAAGACTGATAAAAAACCCCGATCCTTGTCCCAAGGGAATCCTAGCACCGTATAGAAAGAACGACAAAGTACTTGATAAAACAATTGAGCGGCTTCGTATTAAAAACCAGATAGTAATAGTGGAGTTACCAAGACATGGAGGTAGTAAAGATACATTTAACTGTGACAGAAAACTAGTATTACAGAATAAAGCATGGAAAGTTGTTAATATCTAATTTTATCCTCATAAACACTCAACTCCAGAATCACTTGCCAGTACAATTTTTTTCTGAAAACCTTGGGATATTTGATGAAATATTTCTTAATGCTTAAGCAACATGGTTAAAAACGTGGTTGTCGTTGGCACCCAGTGGGGTGACGAAGGGAAGGGTAAGATTGTGGATTGGCTGACAGACCACGCCCAAGGAGTAGTGCGCTTCCAAGGTGGACACAACGCTGGGCACACGCTAGTCATCGGTAACAAAAAAACCGTTTTGCATCTGATACCTTCTGGAATTTTACGTAACAACGTAGCTTGTTATATTGGCAACGGTGTGGTGATATCCCCGCAAGCTTTAATTGAAGAAGTCGATATGCTGGAACAAGTAGGAGTTGACGTGCAGGGACTGCTACACATCAGCAAAGCCTGCCCGCTTATTTTGCCCAGCCACAGCGCGCTTGATCTTGCTCGAGAAACAGCAATGGGTGCAAATAAGATTGGTACTACTGGACGAGGCATTGGCCCCGCCTATGAGGACAAAGTCGCGCGGCGGGCAGTGCGAATACAGGATCTTTTTCACCGTGACTATTTTGCTGCCAAACTTAATAAACTTTTGGATTATCACAACTTCATATTGAAAAACTATTTCCATGCGCCAATTGTAGATTTTCAGAAAACCATGGATGAGATCCTGTCTTTGGCTCAGCGCATTAAGCCAATGGTAGCGGATGTCTCGCAATTATTATTCGAAGCCAACAAAATAGGTAACAATTTATTATTTGAGGGTGCACAAGGGACAATGCTCGACATAGATCACGGCACCTATCCGTATGTTACTTCTAGTAATTGTGTTGCAGGCGCAGCGACAACCGGCAGTGGCGTCGGTCCACAGATGTTGCATTATGTTTTGGGTATCACTAAAGCTTACGCAACACGGGTTGGTGCAGGGCCCTTTCCCACGGAACTGGATGATAACGTTGGCAAACATCTGGCTAAACGTGGAAACGAATTTGGTGCAACTACGGGTCGCCCACGTCGTTGCGGCTGGTTTGACGCAGTAGCCATGAAACGCTCTATCCAGATCAACGGCATATCGGGACTGTGCGTTACCAAACTTGACGTACTAGATGGTGTCGAAACTCTACGGATAGGTGTAGGCTACAAATTGAGTAAAAATGAAAAGAAAGAAGTATTAGGTAGTATCCTTCCGATAGGCGCTGATGAACTGGCCCACTGCAAGCCTATCTATGAGGAAATGCCAGGATGGATGGATAGTACCGTAGGAATTAAAAATTTTAAGCAATTGCCTAAAGCGGCACAAAATTATCTTAGGCGTATGGAGTCAGTATGTGAAGTTCCAGTGGACATGATCTCAACCGGACCAAGCAGAGAAGAAACTATCGTACTACGACACCCATTTGACTAATTTCACATTTTTTAGTCCTGAACTATCCAAGCAATAGCAAAATCTCCTACTCCGCTCACGTAAGCATATGGAGAAGTGAACACCAAACTTATACATTTAATATCACAAGCACCGATCAAGTTATGCACATCAAGGTTTATTACAATAGTGCGTGCCCTATTTGTAATGCGGGTATCAAGAATCAGCGCAAACGCATGGAAGCATGTGGCCTTAAAGATATCGAATGGGTCGATGTACACACTAATCCAGGGTCAGTATCTGAGATTGGTACTTCATTGAACCAAGTTCGAGAGAGACTGTACGTCAAAGATCTTAATGGTAAACTTAATGTTGGTGTGGACGCATTCACACACCTATGGTCACAAACGAATGGACAACGTTGGCTTGCCAAACTGTTTCGATTACCCGTTTTCAAGCAACTCTCGCGCTTGATGTACAACCTCTTCGCTCATCTTCTGTACCGCTGGAATTGTACCAAGAGGCGATGGTAATAAATATTTATAAGTATCGCAGGGTAACACGGTAATTCTCATCTTACCTAAACAACTATACTAAAATGACCGTGTTCCTTTATATACATGTAATAGAAATAAAGTTTATTCCTAAATTTTAAACTGTATGTACTCTATAAATTTTAGACAAGTGATTTCTAACTCTTTGCTTCCCTTCAAGGTTTTCCCTGTTTCAGCTCTATAAAACGCTTTCTCTCGGCACTAAATCTAGCCTTGATATTTTCTACCTCCTCTTTCCTTTTTATTAATTCGTCTTCCAAACGCACTACTTCTTTCTTTACAGGATTCATCTCTTTCTTGATTGAAGCAAGCGCTGGACTCTTGGTTTTCTGGGCCTCTAGGAATTGTAACTTCAACACTTCAAGACGGTCTTGGGAAACTTTAAGCCGCGGCTCGATCCCTTTGATAGCCAACTCTACCGGCTGAATGTTACGATCACGTGCCAGATCAATCTCTTTTTTATCGGTATAGGTAGCAAGTAGCGCAGCATCAAGCCTTTTCTTGTCCATAGCTCTCTTCTTTTCTACTGCTTCTCGTTTGGCTTGTTCTTCCGCTTCTTTTAATTCCACTTCCTCTTTTGTTTTCTTTATAACCACACCGTGGTCGCTCATCTCAACAGTCGCCTTACCAAGGCATTCGGGTGGAGGAGTATTATTGTAATACTGGGTCCTACCATTATCATCCACACACTTCTTCAGCGCTGCAGATACTGGTTGAATAAAGATAAAGATAAAAGCAAACGAAATTATAGTAAGCCAACGCATGGATTTCTCCTGTTAAATTTCTTAATTAGACAATACCATATTGTGCGCGGTAACTTTTTACCGCACGTAGATTAAGCGCTAGATCATCCCTATCCTGTAAGTAGTTCATTAAGTCGTCCAGATTAATGATACTAACTACCGGGATTCCATATATCTGTCGAACTTCTTGTGCTGCCGACAAACCGTTGCTCCCCCGTTCCATTCTATCAAGGGCGATGATTACACCACAAGGTATAGCACCAGAAGCACGAATAAGATCAACAGCTTCACGTACCGATATGCCAGCTGAAATAACATCATCAACAATCAACACCCGTCCAGAAAGTGGTAAACCGACTATAACACCGCCTTCACCATGATCTTTTACTTCCTTTCGATTGAAGCAGAAGGGATAATTATTCCCAATCTCAGACAGAGCTATGGAAATAGCACTAACCAATGGAATACCCTTGTATGCAGGACCAAACAGCATGTCAAATGGAAGCTGAGCAGCAAGGATAGCTTTCGCGTAAAATTGTCCAATCTTATGTAGAGAATCGCCATCATTGAACAACCCAGCATTAAAAAAATACGGCGATAACCGCCCTGCTTTGGTTTTAAATTCACCAAAACGTAGTACGTTGTGGCAGATGGCAAACTCGATAAATTCTTGCCGGAAATCAGGCATAGCTATGATGAACTAGAAAAAGAAAATATGCGAATTATAACGCTTAACCTAAATGGCGTGCGCTCCGCCTCGAATAAGGGTTTTTTCCACTGGCTGCCAAAACAAGGAGCAGACATTGTATGTGTGCAAGAACTGAAAGCCCAAACTACTGATCTCACCAGTGATATGCTTACACCTAATAACTACCATGGCTATTTTCACTGTGCTGAAAGAAAAGGATATAGTGGGGTAGGCATTTTCTGCCTACGCAAGCCCAACAAAACTATTAAAGGTGTCGGCATTACCGAGATTGATACCGAAGGACGCTATCTGCGAGCTGACTTCGATCATTTGAGCATAATTTCAGTTTATCTTCCTTCTGGTTCCAGCGGTGAACACCGCCAAACAGCCAAATTTTTCTTCTTGAAACACTTTTTTCCCTTACTCAAGAAACTCATAGCAAGTGGCAGAGAAGTTATTTTATGTGGTGACTGGAATATTGCCCATAAGGAAATCGACCTGAAAAACTGGCGATCTAATCAGAAAAATTCTGGCTTTCTGCCGGAAGAGCGTGCCTGGCTTACCGAAATTCTCAATAAACTCGGGTTTGTCGATGTATTCCGACAAATCAACCAAGAACCAAATCAGTACACATGGTGGTCCAATCGAGGACAAGCCTGGGCAAAGAACGTAGGCTGGCGCATAGATTATCAGATCGCTACGCCGAAGATTGCTAGCAAAGCCACTGAAGTTTCGATTTACAAAGCGGAACGTTTCTCCGACCACTCACCGCTTATCATTGACTACGACTACAACCTATGATACCTGCAGCCCTATCTGGCTGGCTACATGCTTTCCGTATTTACACCCATCCACGAGTGTTGGGAATGCTTACACTAGGTTTTTCAGCCGGACTTCCGCTACTTCTGATATTAGGCACTCTGTCATTCTGGCTAAGAGAAGCAGGTATAGAACGCTCGACTATCGGTTACTTTAGCTGGATTGGGCTAGCTTATGGTTTTAAATGGATGTGGTCACCGTTAGTAGATCGTTTGTCGTTGCCACTACTGACTCAATTATTAGGACGACGGCGTGCATGGATTCTACTATCGCAAGTAATCATTACTATTGCACTAGTCGGGATGGCAAGCACGGACCCTATTGAAAACCTGACTCATATGGTGTTTTTTGCCCTAGCAGTAGCTTTTGCATCTGCTACGCAAGATATAGCAATAGATGCCTATCGAATTGAAGCTGTAGCACCGAGACTACAAGGGGCCATGGCGGCAACTTATCAGGCTGGCTATCGCCTAGCCATGATACTAGCTTCTGCAGGAGTGCTATGGATAGCAGCGGCGGTGGATCCATCAGAGACTACTTACGACTATTCACCCTGGCGCACTGCCTATTTGGTAATGGCCGCAAGTATGGCTATAGGTATGATCACTATTCTAATCATCCGCGAGCCAGAAGTTCCTGTTACCCGCCTTATTTCTGAGAATGAAGATCATGCTAGGAGAGCTATTGCACACTGGAATCTGAATGCACGACTAACGAAAATATTAGCTTGGCTGTATGGTGCGTTAGTTGCGCCGTTCCGAGATTTTATCGTGCGCCATGGCCAGCGTGCATTGCTGATTCTTGCGCTAATAGCTGTTTACCGAATCTCAGATGTGGTGATGGGGGTGATGAGTAACCCTTTTTATGTGGATATGGGTTACACCAAGGATGAGATAGCCACTGTATCCAAAGTCTATGGAGTTATCATGACGATAGTGGGTGCAGTCATGGGTGGAGTGCTCATAGCAAAAATCGGTATAATGCGGACGTTGTTCCTAGGAGCGGTATTGTCTGCAACAACTAACTTACTTTTCGTCTGGCTAGCTGGTCGTGGGCATGACGTAGCAGGCTTGGTATTCACTATCTCTGCAGACAATCTTTCAGCCGGAATTGCTACTAGTGCCTTTATCGCTTATCTTTCTGGATTGACTAATTCAGCATATTCTGCCACACAGTATGCACTGTTCAGTTCAGTGATGCTGTTACTGCCAAAATTCATCGCCGGATTCAGTGGCAATTTTGTCGATACTTATGGATACGCCAGTTTTTTTACTGGTACTGCATTACTCG
>SMVA01153826.1_pt1 | contig 12324 bp, 10 predicted proteins | sample 2456451 | NCBI WGS metagenome assembly SMVA01 (sample SAMN11095933, study PRJNA526329) | marine sediment metagenome | biome: Marine sediment; feature: Surficial sediment; material: Deep marine sediment; isolation source: Hadal surficial sediment | place: Pacific Ocean | collected 2014-05 | depth...
CGATAGCGATGGTAGAGATCGATCAGGCGCGTAGCGGTGGCAATGAAGCGCCCCGGGCTTCGAAGGCTCAAGCCCCGCTCCGAGCTGGTGGTTGCCATGGCAACGCTCCACCCTTGGTTCACCTCCCCGATGACCTCGGTGTCCGGCACGAATACGTCTTCGAGAAAAATTTCGGCAAAGCCTTCGTCGCCATCGAGACGATCGACGCCGCGCACCGTGATGCCTTCGGCGTTCAGCGGGAACATGAAGTACGTCAACCCGCGGTGACGCGTCTGCTCGTGGTCGGTCCGGAACAAGCCGTACGCCATGTCGCAGAACGCGGCGCGGGTGGACCAAGTTTTTTGGCCGCTCAGCCTCCAGCCGCCCTCAACGCGGTGGGCGGTGCTCTTGAGCGACGCTAGGTCACTGCCCGCGTTTGGTTCGGACCAGGCTTGCCCCCAGGCAACGTCGCCTCGCGCCATCGGACGAAGGATTCGCTCCTTTTGCTCGTCGGTTCCGAGCTCGAACAGGGTCGGGGCAAGAAGGAAGATCCCGTTTTGGGTCACACGACTCGGTGCGCCGACCCGGTAGTACTCCTCTTCGAAGATCAGCCATTCGAAGAGCGTGGCCTCGCGCCCGCCATACTGTTTGGGCCAGGAGACCGCCGCCCAACCCGCATCGAAGAGCTTGTGCTCCCACTGCAGATGCAATGCGAAGCCTTCCTTGGTGTCGCCCGAAGGAAGTGATTGGCGAGGAACATTCGCTTCGAGCCAGGCGCGGCACTCCTGTCGAAAGGCGTTCTCGGAATCGGTGAAGTTGAGGTCCATCGCGCTCGTTCACGCACCCAATCGCTCGAGCGTCTGTTCCGCCTCGGCGATGATCCGCTGGAGAAGCTCCGCAACCGTTGGAATCTCGTCGATGACGCCGGCGATCTGACCGGTCGGAAGAATGCCCGCCTCGACCCTGCCGTCAACCATCGAAGCCTTGGTCAGCATGGGCGCGTTGGCAGCCATCGCGAGTTGCGCCCACGTGAGCTCTTGGTTCTGCTTCATCGCCATGCCTTCTTCGAGCAGCTCGGGTAGCGAAGTTCCGGTGACCTTCATCAACGATAAGGCGTTGAGCGCTGCGCGTGGGAATCGGGTCAGCGGGTTTGCCTTCTCGAGCTGGTCGATCAGGAATGTTCGGATGACGCGCTGCGGATGGCCATCGACCGCCTTGGTCACGACCGTCCCATTCGCCTTGGTGTCGAGGTAGACCTGTTTCACGTGGTCGGGCACCTGGCTTTCCTGGGTCAACAAGAAGCGCGTCCCCATCGCGATGCCCTCCCCTCCGAGCGCCAACGCCGACACCAGACCACGGCCATCGCGGAAGCCTCCAGCGCCAACGACTGGAATGTCGACCGCCGCCGATACGTCCGGGATCAGAATCGAGGTCGGAATCTGCCCCGTGTGGCCGCCGCCCTCGTGCCCCTGTGCGATGACCGCATCGACACCCCAGGCCTGTACCTTCTCCGCATGACGCCGTGCACCGATCGTCGGCATCGTTAGAACACCGGCGTCCTTGAGTGTTTTGATGATGCGCTCACCCGGCGCTTGCGCGAAGCTCGCGACCCTGACCTTCTCACGGATGAGAAGGTCCACGCGTTTCATGACATCGGATTGATCGGCGCGCATGTTCACGCCGAAAGGCTTGTCGGTACGATCCTTCAGCTTGGCGATGGTCTCTTCGAGCTCGCGGAAGGTCATCGTCGCGGCAGCAAGAATGCCGAGGCCGCCAGCCTGGCTGGTGGCCGAAGTGAGACTCGCCCCTGAGACCCAACCCATCCCGGTCTGAATGATCGGGTACTCGATGCCAAACATCTCGCAGATACGGGTGTGGAGCGCCGACTTTGCTTTCGCCGTCGGCCTAGGGGCGGGTGCTTCCACCACTTTGATGCGAGCTGGCCGCTCGCTCTTGCGCTTTTTTGCCGGTGCTTTGCTCGGACGCTTCGCCTTAGCCTTGGGTGCGGTAGACGTCCGCTTCTTGGCGGGGGCCGTGCTCGGCCGCTTCGCTTTGGCCTTGGGTGCGGCCGACTTGCGCTTCTTCGCGGGGGCCTTCGTGGTCCTCTTCTGCACCGTCATACTACGACTTCTTTCTGCGCACGGCCTTGCGGATCGAGCTCGCGCAACACTCCAATGACCTCTGGGCTCGGGACCGGGGTCGTGTCCACCCCGTCAGGAATCACGAGCGCGAAGCCCGTGTTGTCGATGACCTGCTGAAGCTCGACCCCCGAATGTAGCGAAGCCAACCGCATGCGGTGGTCCGGAGTGTTGAAATCAAACACGCCGAGATTGGTGACCACGCGCCGGATCTCATGAAAGCGGCTCCCCTCGGGCCCTAGGGAAGCCGCGCGGTCGTACCCGACGCCGCACACGACATCGACCTTGGCAACCAAGGCCCGGGCGTTGTGGTTTGGGACCCAGTAACTGGTCACGTGGTTGATCGTGTTACCTGGCGCTCCGCGCACGCCGAGAAGCTGCGCCTTGGGGTTCTCCCATGGACCGATGCAGGCAATGTTCTGGTTCCCGAACTGATCGATTTGCGATGCGCCCATCATGACGTGGCGGCGTCCCCACCAGAGGGTGTCGAATACACCGCTGAACGGCATCCAACCTTCGACGTCGCCGTCGCTTGGCGTGGCTCCGAGCGGCAACGCGCGGCGGAGCAAGAGGTTGAACCCGTCGGTCATCAGCAGGTTGGGCTCGAACGTCGATTTCGCCAGGCGGGCGCCCAGACTCGGGGTGGTCCCCATGGCGCTCACCATGATCTCACCGTCGTCGCGGAAACACTCCGCGACGGCGAGCGCGCAGATGTCCGCACGCGTGGCTTCGGTGCTTGTCATGATGCCACCGCCTTCTGGTAGTCAGCCTCGCTCACGTCGAGATACTTGGCGCGAAACGCCTTCCACGCCTCGTCGTCCTTGGCGGTCGCCGCGTACTCACGCTGAAACTTCTCATCCCGTGCATAGTCGGGAGGGCACTCGGTAAAGTGCGCGCCGCCCGGCGCTTCGACCACGCCGCTCACCATCATACGGTTGATCAACAGACTCTGAAGCGGCCCGCCGTTGACCAGCTCGTCGGTCGACACGATCTTCTCGCAGCTCATGAACGCCTTCTTGGCAGCCATGCAAAAGAGGTTGTCGAAGTAGGGGTCGCGGCCAAGAGCCTGCCCATTCCCGGAGAGGTCGGCGCGATTCATGTGAATGAACGCCACGTCGACATTCAACGCCGGGACCGCGACGAGCTCCTCGCCATCGTCGTACGGCGACTTGACCGTCTTGAGGTGCGGATTGATCTTCAAGACGTCGGAGCCGAGACCTGCTCGTGTGGGTAAGAACGGAAGCCGCTGCGCGGCCGCCCGAAGCCCGAGAAGAAACATTCCTTCGTCGAGCTCGACCGCTTCAAGCGTCCCGTTCTGGCGGGCCTTTCGGAAATGGGGCTCGAGCGGGATTGAATCGAGAGAGACGAAGCCGTAAACCGCCTTCTTGAGCTGTCCCGTCGCACAAAAGATTCCGATATCCGGGCCCCCGTAGGAGACGACGGTCAGGTCCTTGACGCCTTTTCGGACCAAGGCCCGAACGAACGCCATCGGTTTGCGCCGAGAGCCCCATCCCCCGATGCCAATGGTCATTCCATCGGTCACCTCAGCGACGGCTTCATCGACCGTCATGCGTTTGTCATTCACGAAGCTATCCTCACTTCTTGTCGACGTCGGGGTCGCGCTTTTCGACGAACGCGTCCCGAGCCTCGTCGGCCACGCCTGCCAAATTGAGCTCGAAGGTGAACCCCTGCTCGAACCGATACGAACGATTCACGTCGACCGGATCGATGTTGTTCAGGCATTCCTTCGCCACGCGCACGACGCGTGGGTTCTTCTTGGTGAAGGTGCGAGCGACTTCTCTCGCTTTGTCAGCGAGCTGATCTTGTTCGACGACCGCGTAGACCGAGCCCCAGTTGTGCAGCTCCTCGGCTGTCGCGGCCTCGCAGGTCAGCACCATCGCGCGCATCTTGAGCGGCGGGACCAAGCGCGAGAGGTGCGTGGCTGCGCCAAGCGCGCCCCGGTCGACCTCGGGCAGCGCAAACTTGGTGCCCTTGGCGGCGATCAAGATGTCCGAGTTGCCCGCCAGGCCGATGCCGCCGCCCACACAGTAGCCATGTACCGCCGTGATGACGGGGACTTTGCATTCGTAGACCGCCTTGAAGGCCTCCCAGCAGCCGCGGTTCGCACCGAGGAGTGAGTCGAAGCCCTCGGTGTTCTGCATCTCCTTGATGTCGACACCGGCGTTGAAGCCTCGGCCTTCCGCTCGAAGGATGACCGCGCGGGTCTCTGGGTCGTCGCCCGCGGCCGTGATCACCTTGGCTAGCTCGAACCAGCCGGCAACCGAGATAGCGTTGACCGGGGGATAGTCAACGACGATTTCCGCGATTCCATCAACGATTTCGTGCGAAATGCCCACTGCGCGTCCCTTCGAAGTAGGGCCGAAGTGAAACGCGTTTCAGTCCGCCGGTCAAGCCGACGAGCCGGGGTCCTACCGCGGGACGGAGTCGAGGAAGGTCTCGATGTCCGGGGTGATCGTCTCCCCCATCCGTCGCAGCTCACTGCGTACCGCGGCGGCGGCGCTCGGCACGTCCGGCATGGTGATGGTGCGGATGGGCGGCGTGCGAAAGCGATACACGACCCGAAGCACCGCTCTGAAGATCGCTTCGGGCATCACCACGACGACCCCGAAATTGTCGCGTTTCAGGGCTTCGCGGCGATCGTCCAACCAATCCGCAAAAGCCTTGCGATGCCGGGCGGCGATGACGCCGGTGCCACGCTGGTGCCGAACCAACGCCACGAATGGGAGTGCGCGATCGAGGTGATGGTCGGTGAGACTCAGCATCAGACCAATCTCGTGGTCCTCCACCTGCCTCGGAAGTTTCATGTCGAACAGAATCGCAGGTGACCGTGTCCCGTCGATCCGTATGCGCTCCGACTCGTAGGTCGGGTTCGCGTTCCAGTCCCAGTCCATCGTGTAAGCCAGTTGTAGAAGGAAAGCCCCAAAAAGGGCAACAGTTAGAAGAAAGTCGGCGGGACTATGGCCATATTACATGATTCGTCAATCCACGAATGGGGAGGAAATGAAAGCTAGCTGACGGGTGGGCCGTTGCCCTCGTTAGAGGTTGGCGATATCACAGGCGCCGTGTTCGAAACGATTCCCGACATGGTCGCACACCGAGCTCGTGTCCTCCGCGATCAGCAAGCCATCATCGACGGCCCCACGACGCTGACCTTCGCCGAGCTCGCGGAGCGCGTGGACGAAGCTGCTCGCGCTCTTATCGCCGGACGCATCAATAAAGGCGATCGCGTCGCGATTTGGGCGCCGAACATGTGGGAGTGGATTGTCTGCGCGCTCGCGATTCACTCCGCCGGTGCGGTGATGGTCCCGGTGAACACGCGATACAAGGGGATCGAAGCTGCCTATCTACTGGAGAAGAGCCGGGCGAAGGCGCTGTTCACGGTGACGGGGTTCCTCGACGTCGACTACGTGGCGCTTCTTCGCGGCACGGATATCGAGCTTCCGGAGCTCGGGCAGATCGTCGTCCTTCGAGGCGACGCGCCGGAAGGCACGCTCAGCTATCGGGAGTTCTTGGCGTGCGCTTCGGAAGTCCCTCCGACGGCGGCAAAAGAACGTGCGGCAAGCGTGGAACCGGATGACGTCGCGGACATCCTCTTCACCTCGGGCACCACGGGGAAGCCCAAGGGCGCGATGTGCACGCACGCACAGAACCTTCGCGTGTTCGATCAATGGAGCTCGATCGTCGGTCTGCGTGAGGGTGATCGCTATCTAGTCGTGCTGCCGTTTTTTCATAGCTTTGGCTACAAGGCCGGATGGTTCTCTGCGCTGATGCGCGGCGCGACGGTTTTCCCCGAGCCGGTGTTCGACGTGGACGTCGTACTTCGGCGCATCCAGGACGACGCGATCACCATGCTGCCAGGGCCGCCCGCGCTCTACCAGTCGCTCTTACTGCATGCGGATCGCGCGCAGTTCGACATCTCGAGCCTACGACTCGCAGTCACCGGCGGAGCCGCGATCCCGGTAGAGCTCATCCACCGCATGAAGGACGACCTGGGATTCGAAACCGTGATCACGGCATACGGCCTCACGGAAAGTTGCGGCGTCGTGACGATGTGCCGGCTCGACGACGATGCCGAAACCATCGCCACCACGAGCGGCCGGGCGATTCCCGACGTCGAGGTCCGCATCATCGATAGCAAGGGGAACCCGGTGCCCGCCAATGAACCAGGCGAAATCGTCGTCCGCGGATACAACGTCATGAAGGGCTACCTCGACGCCGCAGAGGAGACCAAGAAGGCGATCGATCCCGATGGTTGGCTGCACACGGGCGACATCGGCACCATGAACGAGCGCGGCTACATCAAGATCACGGACCGGCTCAAAGACATGTTCATCGTTGGCGGCTTCAACGCCTATCCCGCCGAAATCGAAAACACACTGCTGCGGATGCCCGGCGTCGGCGAAGTCGCGGTGATCGGCGTGCCCGATGAACGCCTTGGCGAAGTCGGGATGGCGTTCGTCGTCCCTGCGCCTGGTCAGTCGCTCGCGTCGGATGCAGTCATCGCATGGAGCAAAGAAAACATGGCAAACTTCAAGGTGCCTCGGCGCGTCGAGGTCCTCGACGCCCTACCCCGAAACGCGACAGGCAAGGTCGTGAAATTCGAGCTTCGGGAGCGTGCCCGTGCCTGACTTCCCCGAAGGCGTCGCGCTCGTCGTCGGCGGAAGTGGCGGGATTGGCAGCGCGATCGCGCGTGGGTTTGCAGCCGCCAAGGTGACCCTCGCGATCACCTATCGCCACAATAAGAAGACGGCCGACGAGGTGGCCGACGAAATCCGGAACGGCGGCGGGATCTGCTCGGTGCATCAGGTCGCTCTCGGCGACTTGGACTCCGTGAAGGCCTGTCTGGACCAACTCGGGGACGAACACGTACAGATTCACACCATCGCGCACGCAGCCGGCACCCGCATCGATCAGCCCTATGTCAGTCAGGTCACACCGGAACAGTGGCGGAACACGATGGACTGGGATGTGAATGGGTTCTTTCACGTCGCGCACGCCGCCCTTCCCCACCTTCGAAAGAGCCATGGCTCGATCGTGTTCGTCAGCTCGGCGGGGTTGAAGCGTTTTCCGCCGGGGGACGTGCTGTCCGTCGCGCCGAAGGGCGCGATCGAGGCCCTGATTCGCGGCATCGCGCGGGAAGAAGGGCGCTACGGCGTCCGCGCAAACAACGTCGCCGTGGGCGTGGTCGACGCGGGCATGTTTCCAAAGCTCGTCGAGCGCGGTGAGCTCAGCCAAGAATGGATCGATGCGGCCACGCGCAACACGCCGCTGCGCCGCTTTGGGACACCAGAGGAGATCGCAGACGCCGCGGTGTTCCTGGCGTCTTCCCAAGCGCGCTACATCACCGGTCAAACCTTGTTCGTCGACGGAGGTTACACGTTGTGAGCCGCTTAGCGGCGGTCGAAGCACAGCTGCTCGCGCCGGGGGCACCCTTCGAGCTGGTGGAAGAAGAAGTGCTCGGTGAGCGTGTCCGGGTGTTTGCGAACCGCGCACGCTCGCTTCGCGACGTCCTGCTGCGAGGGCGAGAGTTCGCCGACGCCGAGTACATGGTGTTTTGCGAGGGCAAGCGGGTGAGGCGTTACACGTTCGCCGATCACGAGAAGCTCGTCGCGAGCGCGGCGGCTGCACTGAAGGCCCGGTTTGGCGTCGGGCCCGGTGACCGGGTGGCAATCCTCGCCGCGAACTGTCCGGAATGGATCGTTTCGTTTTGGGCCACGGTGAGCCTCGGCGCGATCTGTGTCGGATTGAATAGCTGGTGGACCAAGGACGAGATCCGGTACGCGGTCGGGCACAGCAAGCCCAAAGTACTGATCGCCGACCGGAAGCGCGCGGCGCGAATCACCGGCGCACTCGATGTGCCAACACTCATCGTGGAGGAAGGCTTCGACGACCTGCTCGCCGCCCACGCCGACGTCGAGCTTCCCACGCAGCCCATCGCGGAGAGCGATCCTGTGATCATCTTGTATACGAGCGGCACGACGGGGCGCGCCAAGGGTGTCGTTCACACGCACGGCAACGTGACCAACATGCTCATGGTCAGTTTCTTTCATGGCGCGCGTCTGATGATGGCCAACCCGAAGCGGGACGAGCTTCCGCAACTGGCGAACAGCATCCTGGTGACGAGCCCACTGTTCCACGTGTCGGGGCTGCACTGCGCAGCGGTGACCGCACTGGCCGGCGGGGCGAAAACCGTGTGGCCGATGGGGCGCTTCGAGCCAGAGACGACGCTGGCGTTGATCGAGCGTGAGAAGATTACCGGCTGGGGCTACACCGCGACTGTGCTCCATCGACTGCTCAACCATCCGAAGGTCGGCGACTACGACCTGAGCTCGTTGCGGTCGGTCGGGGGCGGCGGGTCGCCGATCCCGGCGCCACTCATCGAGAAGGCACACGCACTCTTTCCGCAGTGCAGCCACACGATGGGCGTTGGATACGGACTGACGGAGGGCACGGCGTTCGCGACGCTGAATGCCGGTGAAGAGCTGACCGACGACCCGTCGTCGGTAGGGCGTCCGGTGCCGATCGTCGAGGTCGAGATCCGGGACGAGCAAGGACGGGCACTCGCAGAGCGCGAGGAAGGTGAGATCCACCTTCGCGGTCCCCTAGTCATGTGCGAATATTGGGAAGATCCGGAGGCGACCGACGCGGCGATCAAGCCCGGGCGTTGGCTGAACACGGGCGACGTGGGCCGGATGCAGGATGGCAAGCTCTACATCGCCTCTCGCAAGCGTGACCTGATCCTGCGCGGCGGCGAAAACGTATACCCTTTCGAGATCGAGCAACGCCTCGAGGCTCATCCCGCCATCGCGGAAGCGGCGGCCATCGGCGTCGACCACGAGGCGCTCGGCCAAGAGGTCAAAGCCGTCATCGTGTTCGAGAAGGGCCAGGAGATCGCGACCGAAGAGCTCCAACGGTGGGTCGCCGATGCCCTTGCGTATTACAAAGTGCCGAGCGTGTGGGAGACGCGAAAACTGCCCCTGCCCCGCAACGCGACAGGAAAGGTGCTAAAGAACGCCCTGCGCGATGCGCAGGATTCGATGTTCATCGAGGAGTAAGTCATGCCCGAAGCCGTAATCGTCTCGACCGCGCGGACCCCGATCGGCCGCGCCTTCAAGGGGTCTTTGATCGAAATGCGCCCCGACGACCTCGCCGCAATCGCGGTCAAGGCGGCTTTGGCGAAGGTACCCAACCTCGACCCATCCACCGTCGAGGACTTGATGCTCGGCTGCGCACAGCCGGCTGGCGAGCACGGCTACAACATGGGACGCGTCGTGAGCTTGCTCTCGGGTCTCAACTCCCCAGGCACGACGGTGAACCGTTACTGTTCGTCATCGTTGCAGACGATCCGCATGGCGGCCCATGCGATCAAGGCCGGCGAAGGCGACGTGTTCGTAGCCGCGGGCGTCGAGTGCGTCAGCCGTTTTGGCCTCGGCAGAGCCGACGGGATGGAGAACACGAAGAACCCCAAATTCGCTGACGCAGAAGCGCGCATGGAGAAGTACATGTCTGGCGAGTGCGGGGACTGGGAGCCGGCGGGCGGCTTGCCCAACGTCTATATCACGATGCTCCAAACTGCGGAGAACGTCGCGCAGTCCATGTCCGTGTCCCGTCAGGAGCAAGACGAGTTCGCAGCGCTCTCGCAGCAACGGGCGGAAGCGGCGCAGAAGTCAGGTCACTTCGCCGAGGAGATCACGCCTGTCACCACGCCTAGCGGCAAAGTGGTCGACACCGACGATTGCCCCCGCCACGGCACGACCGCGGAGAAGCTCGCAGGACTAAAGCCGGTCTTGCTCGAGCAGATGGGCGACAAGGCTACCGTTACGGCCGGCAACGCCTGCCCGCTCAACGATGGTGCCGCAGCGGTCATCGTGATGAGTGACACCCGCGCCAAAGAGCTGGGGCTAACTCCGTTGGCGCGCGTGGTGTCGACTGCTGTTTCCGCGCTCAACCCGGAGATCATGGGCCTCGGTCCAATCGAAGCGACGAAGCAGGCCCTCGGGCGGGCCGGACTGACCATCAAGGACATCGACCTCGTCGAGATCAACGAGGCCTTCGCGGCTCAAGTCGTTCCGTCGGCCCGCGAGCTCGGCATCCCCGTCGACAAGCTCAACGTCAACGGCGGGGCCATCGCTCTCGGCCACCCCTTCGGCCAGACCGGCGCTCGCATCATGACGACGCTCATCCACAACCTGCAGTCGCGCGACGGCCGCTACGGTGTAGAGGCCATGTGCGTGGGTGGCGGACAAGGGATGGCCGCGGTGATTGAACGGTTGGGCTGAAACTGACCGATACGGCTGACTTGGAAAACCGGACCTTCGAGATCGGCAATAGGACCTTCTGGCGCTTGGCGGCGGCCTGCGTCGCGGTGTTGGTTCCGCTGAACTGGAGCTGGTACGTGTGGGGTCGCCAGATTCCGGGATCGCACGCGCTCTACCTCGTTGTCGGTACTGCGGTGTACTTCGGACTTCTGCGGTGGCTGACCGGCATTCGCTTCACCGACCTGTCCAGCGGAGCTCGCTTCGTCGTCCTCAGCTCGATGGCGTTACTGATCATATTCTTAGCCTTCGGCCGCTCGAATACCTACGCCCGGGTGTTCGAACAGTTCGTTCCGGAAGACGTGCGGACGCCACTTCTCGCCTTTGCGTACTTCACGGCGTGCAGCGTACTGTTGCGCTTCGCAATTCCCTACCTGCTCGTCCGCTTCAGGCTGCGGCGGCCACCGCGTGAATACGGATACGTCGTTCGAGGAGGCACTCGAATGCGCTGGGCCTACTTTGGCTTGTTCGTCGTGATGGCGCCGTTGGTCCTCTGGGCCTCGACGCTGCCTGATTTTCAATCGAGCTACCCTCAGACGGGAGGCTTGATCGCCGGCAACGAGGTATCGCTTCGGCTCTTCCTCCTCTACCACACCGCGTACTTCATGGTGTTCCTCTCCGGCGAGAGCTTCTGGCGCGGTTACATGACGTTCGGCCTCGGCCGTGATTTGGACACCGCAGCGCTCCCCTGGATGGTGATGATGTACAGCATCGGCCACTACGAGAAACCGCTCCTCGAGGTCAACGGATCCATCGTCGCCGGCTTCGTCCTCGGGTACTTGGCGCTTCGCCACCGCTCGTTCTTTCTGGGCGCGCTTCTGCACTGGTCGATCGCGCTCACCATGGATCTGGCGGTGCTCTGGCAACGCGGCCTCAGCTGGCACTGACCGGGACGTGGACTGCACCACTGGAGAAAGGCGGGGGTGCGCTTGCAAAAAGTGAAACATGTTTCAGTCTAGGAAGCCTTGGCGGAAGGTTGAGAATGACTGGGATTTGTGAGGGACGGGTAGTGATCGTGACGGGGGCGGGGCGGGGCATCGGCCGCGAGCACGCGCTCGAGCTTGCACGTCAAGGCGCGAAGGTCGTCGTCAACGATTTAGGCGTGAGCAACAGTGGCGAGGGCGGTGACCAGGGGCCTGCGGACGAGGTCGTCCAAGCCATTCGCGACATGGGCGGCGAGGCGGTCGCCAATGGCGCCGACGTCGCAGACTGGGAACAGACCGAAGGACTCGTTCGGCAAGCGATCGAAGAGTTCGGGCGCCTCGACGTCGTGGTCAACAACGCGGGCTTCGTTCGCGACCGCATGTTCGTCAGCTGCAGCGAAGAAGAATGGGACGCAGTCATTCGTGTCCACCTCAAGGGGCACTTCTGCGTGTCGCGGCACGCAGCGGCGTACTGGCGCGGACAGTCCAAAGCCGGAGAAGAGGTCGATGCCCGCATCATCAATACGACCTCTGGCGCCGGCGTGCTCGGAAGCGTGGGACAGTCGAGCTACTCCGCAGCAAAGGCCGGAATCGCAACGTTGACTTTGGTGCAGGCCGCCGAGCTCGGCCGCTACGGCGTCAGCGCCAACGCGGTTTGCCCTATCGCCCGCACACGGATGACCGAAGGCGCCTTTGGCGACACGATGAAGGCGCCGGAACAGGGTTTCGATGAAAACGACCCGGCCAACGTCTCGCCGTTCATCGCCTGGCTTGCAAGCTCGCAGTCCCGTGACGTGACCGGACGCGTGTGGGAGGTCTTTGGCGGCACCATCACGGTGTTCGACGGTTACCGTCGTGAGCAGACGGTGGACATCGGCAAGCGCTGGGATGCCGCGGAGGTCGGGCCGGCCGTGAAGGACTTGCTTTCGAAGGCGCAGCCTGTGGTGA